>Ga0247778_1001048_pt1 | contig 15767 bp, 13 predicted proteins | sample UWRJL049202B5_FD_179939 | JGI IMG/M metagenome (GOLD analysis project Ga0247778, IMG submission 179939) | Plant litter microbial communities from Arlington Agricultural Research Station in Wisconsin, United States - UWRJ-L049-202B-5 | ecosystem: Environmental > Terrestrial > Plant litter >... | reverse complement strand
ACACACCCTCACATTCCCCGTCCCATAAACCCTCAACCCCGCATCTACAACCCCCTGCATCTCCTCCCCCATCATAGCACACGTCCCCGTCGGATGATAATTCGTCGCTGCATACTGCCTCACAAACCCCTCCATCTCCTCCACCTTTGCTTCAGGCGAACGGGGATATTTTGGGGGCAGGGTTCGCCCGTTTGGGAGCAGGAAGCGGGAGAGAGAGGGCAGAGTGAGGAGCGTGTTTAGTTGGAGCATGTGCTGGGAGAGGAGGAGGGTGTCGAGCGGGTGGGTGAGGTAGTTGAATTTTATGAGGGGTTTTGTCTTCGCATCTCGAGAAATGACATGTGAAGTTCCGCGCGAGAAGGGGTGGGATAGCATGGCTAGGAGCGTCATGTATTTCCCTGGTGCTGGGGCCGAAGGAGTCGTGTATCTTTGTTTTCGGGTTAGGAAAACTGTCGCTGTTGCTTCATTCGGATCGAGGATTTGGTTGGCGATGAGGGTGTATTGGGCTTTCAGACCTGGGTTTGAGGTTTCGGAGAGCGTTTTGGAGAGGAGGGTTGTGAGGGCGGCGTCTGGGGGCAGGGGGAGGTAGGAGAAGCTGAAGGCGCCCATTTCGGCTAGGGGACCGGTGTGAGATTCTTGGTATTGTTTCTTTTGGGCTTCGATTGCTTCTGGGGGTAGATTATCTAGTGTGTCGATTTTGTCGTGAACTTGGACGGATGGACCGAAATTCAGGTGGTCTTGGAGATTTTCTGGTCGGTGTTAGAGGGGATTTATATCAAGGGGAAAAGTATGCACGCTTACCACCAACACCTGGGAGGTCATAGAGACACTCGATTCCTAATGTTGCCAGTCTTTCACGTTGTCCAATACCGGAGAGTTCCAGTATTTTTGGTGATCCGAAAGTGCCTGCGCATACGATGACTTCTTTCCGAGCGTGAACAGTGACTTTTTCTCTACTTTCTTCGTCGAGGAACAGAACTCCAGTCGCAACGAGTTTCCCATCCTGCTTTTCCTGATCAAATATGATCTTCTCCACAAGCGCGTTACTTCTCACCACCAAATTCTCTCGCTTCGTGGCTGGCTCCAAGAATTCCACCCCAGCATGACTTCTCTCACCTTTGACAGAATCAATCGCATTCGCGGTAATCGATCCCCCAATAACATCTCCATTCCTCGGATCTTTCAAAGAACTATATCCAAATTCTTCCATGGCATCACCCCACGCCCTATGGAACTCATGCGGCGTAACAGGATACGAAGCTTTAATCCCCCCACTCTCGCCCCCACCACCCTCTCCTCCCCTCGCAAAATCACCAATCCTCAACTCCTTCCTGAGTCCCTCGTTCGGCCTCTGCAACTCCTGAAAACTCTCATAATACCTCCCCACACCCTCCCAATCCCACCTCTCCCTCTCTTCCCCCTTCCCTTCCCCACCTAAAAGAGCATCCCACCCATCATGAAACTTCCTACTAGGATAAACTAAAGCATGCGAATTTATCGCGCTACTACCACCCCATAATCTGCCTCTGGGATGAGATATCACTCTCCCGTTCAGTCCTTCTTCTGGCTGGGTTTGGAACTGCCAGTCGTATTTTGGGTTTCCGTGCAGGTTTCGGGCGTAGCCGGGGCAAGAGACGTTTGGGTCGCTGTTGTAGTTTTGGCCGGATTCTAGGACTAGTATGCGGAAGTTTGTGGAGGAGGAGAGGCGGGATGCGAGGAGGGAGCCTGCGGTGCCGCCGCCGAGGATGATGAGATCGAATGTGTTTGTGTCTCCTGAAGCCATGGTGACTTGAGAGTCAAGGAGGTAGGGTCACTTATTTTCTCACGTGGGGTTTGGAGGCAAGGGAACTTTTGGTTGATACTCCGATATACTCTCTTTCTGAATGCTCCATTTAATAGTAAATATTTAGGCCGAGTTCCACATTTATAGATGCAGAATGTACCGGGGTATTGGCCCGAAACGGCCGACCAAAAGGGGGGTGATTAACGTAAGCCCTAGCTCCTTCATGGCCTCTAATTGGCCAACGCAACGTGTGGGTTCTTCACTTCTTTTCTTAATTATACAGCCATGTCTTCTATCACATGTGTTTAAGATTTGCCTGAACCCAGACTATTGCAATTCTTGTACGGATTTCAATTATAGACAGAAACACAAGAGCAGCCGTAAGTGGGATGCGTTGAACTAGCTGACTCTAAATATTTCCCAACTGAACGACCTGCTGTGCACCTTAAAAACTCAACATGGCCCTCAATCTATTTGAAGTCGCCGACAGAGCAATCTGTGTTTTGGGAGCGAAAACTTCAAACGCATGAGGAACCACGGGGTATACATGCAGCTCGGTCGAGATACCAGCATCCAACAGACGGCTCGCATATACAATATTCTCATCTCGAAAGATATCAAGTTCTCCAACATAATATATGCCGGTGCAAGTCCGTCTCAATATATGCCGGTGCAAGTCCGTCCATTTTATCTACTCTCGAAGGTGCAGCATGAGATGAAACACCGTCTTTACCAACAGAGTCCCCGATGTAGGCACTCCGGCCAGTAATATTATCAACATTGTTCCATGAAGCAAAAGGTTCAATAGTAGTCTTCGGCACGATGTTTCGATCATCAAGCATAGGATAAAACAAGATTTGCTTTGCCAGGGGTGGAGAAAGACCTCGATCTCTTGCCATGATCGCAACCGCAGCGGCAAGTCCTCCTCCTGCACTGTCTCCCATGACTGCGATACGACTTGGATCGACATTGAACTCTTTGGTATTTTCTTGCACCCATTGCAGCCCTAAGTAACAATCCTCAACTGAGACCGGGAATTTGAATTCAGGAGCTACTCGATAGTCGACGGAGAAGATCTGAACGCCTGAGGTAGATGCAAATGTCTGGATGTTTTTGGAGTACAAATCGACACTTAGGCATATATACCCCCCACCGTGAATGTGCAGAATTGAGGGACCAGGTTGTGCCGAATTTTCGTTGCTCTTTTTGATGAAACGGTGGATGGGGACCTGGTGGCCATTTTTATCTTGGACGTGATGGATTGAGCGTTCGACATCGTGGATATCGGGGAAGTTCTGGAAGGTACTGCCAAGTAGGGCCTCAAATCCTGCACGTCGATTTGCGGTGTCACCAACAGCAGGTTTTGGAACAGATGCAACCGCGTCGAGCAGGGGCTCAGCAGCTTTTAGATACTCGGGATCGTATGAGAGTGGCATCTTAGTGGCGTGGCTTCAGTAGGTTGGAGATATTGGCTCTTCCAGAAGAGAGTTTAATCTGATAATCCAAGAGAAGAGATGCTTCTTTGCAGTTTCTGAGAGTACGAATACCAAAAATCGTGCTGTGACTAGGGATCAATTTACGGTATCGTTCGAGAGGGGTAACAGGCAACTAGTAAAATAGTGTTGGCAACCCCCAGATTTTTAGACTCCGGCTCGGCCCGGAATAGAGCACAATCTGTCAGTGTTTTTTTTTTTTGTAGAGACGACGGGGGTGATCAAAATAATTGAATCCAAAGTGAGAAGAATTTATCTGATGAACGATAGATATCGCCTCTTTTTGCTCCTTTAGAGCAGCCCCCTTCGAGCGTCTCGCCCATGAGCAATTGAAAGGAAAGCTGTGAGCAACTTTTCTTTTCATTGACAAGACCCAGAACTTTCCATTGGCGACTTAGTCAAAAATATCACTCACGTACCGATCCTCCCTCATTCTCTGCAGCCACTCAAAGGCATCTTCCTCGCTCTTTCCAGGATGACCTTCCAACCAAATCTTCTTAGAGACATCTGCAGAACTCTTGGCCAATTTACTTGCAGATCCGCAAACAAATATCTTAGCTCCATCTCTAAAAAGAGAAACCAACTCTGCACGCTCCTCCCACATTCGATCCGGCACATGTTTGTATTGATGCTGTCCGACTGGCCCCCGCTTGGAAAAGCACGGCCTGGTTTCCACTGCGCCCATCTTCTCCCATTCTCTGAGCTGATCTGCGTAAAGGAAGTCTTTCTCATAATCACGACAGCCGAAATACAGCAGAGCCTTGCCGAGTTTCTTGACTCCAGCTTTTGCAATTTCAGCACGCTCCTGGATGAAACCTCGCATGGGCGCAATGCCAGTTCCAGCACTTATCATAACGATGGGTGTCTCTGGGTCTGCTGGTAGGCGGAAAGCAGTGTTTGTTGCGCGCACGAAACAGCGTAGCTTACTATTGATAGAACGGGTAGCCAGATATGTCGATGCCACGCCTTGGAAGACTCTACCATTTCCACTTCGGGCTGGAGCTTCGTGGACGTCGAATGTTATGCTTGCGATGACGGTTCCTCCGTAACTTGAGTCTAGCGTAGTCGTAGTCGCGACTGGGGAAGAGGAGATCGAAAATTGTCTTGGGGACAAGGGCCTGAGCATGTCGAGATAGGTAGCGAAGGGCATGTCGCAACTTGGGAAGTCTTCAAGAATATCCAGGATGGAGATACGCTTGTCTAAGATCTCGGATTTGAAGATCTCATCGGATGAGAAACGTTCGAGGGCCATCCGGTCTTCAGCGGCCGAAGTGGAGTTTGCAAGGATTTGCAATTGGCGTTGAGACACTGGGGTCGCAAGCTCAACACGGGACCCAACCAAGTCGGACACCGTTGTCGGGCCACTTCCAGTCTAGGATTATTAGAAAACGTTGTTTTGGAACTTCAGGGCTCAGCTTACCAAGAAGGATTTGTTTGTTCCACTGATGGAGATGATATCGTCGGCATGCAGTTTGAATCTTGATATCACACGATTTATGACCGCAGGAGGATTGGTCGGCAGTACCACGAGGTAGTCACCTGTGAGCTGTCAGTGTGTTCTCTTTTTTTTATAAAATAGGGGGAAATTGCTTGCCTGGCCGATATGTTGTACCTTCTGGCAATTCCACCTCCGTGTGCATTTTCGCGGGCCCAATGTCCGTGCCCGTGAGTGATTCATTCATTCGGACAAAACCATAGGAAATTTCATCGCCAGCGAGTTTGATTGCAGCATCCGACTTTTCGATTGCGGCTGTGATCTCCTCGGTCAACAGTTTCTGAGTATCTCCACTTGAGATTATGGAAATAAACTTCTCCTTCCAGTCATCCCACGGCCCTACAAAATCTTCCTTCACATCAATAAAACTAGGTGGCTGTATTCGATCTGCTCCTAAGTCTGACAAGATCTCATCGATTCTTATTGGAACTTTGTGGAAGGTTTGCACCCACTCGCTATTTCCCACACCGAAAACAGAAAATTTGACTCCTCCGAGTCTTTGTTTGTCTGCCCCAGCCTCTAACCAGGACACGAATTTCTTCGCATTGTCCGCCGGTTTGCCTTCATAAGATGGTGAAATTATTACTACTGGCCCGTCTTTTGGCAAGTTTTCTGTCGCCTGGTCCATTGTTTTAACGGTAACTGCAAATCTGGTCCCGGCGGTGGCTTCAAGATCTTCTGCCATTGATTTGCACGTTCCAGCATTAGATCCGTATATAATGAGAAGTGGGAATTTGGTATCCGAGTGGGATTTTGCGTTGTCATTGGGCTTTATCTGATCTTTTTGTCTAGAGGATGTCGATGAATTTGCTCCTGGAATGCCGACCATCGAGTCTTTTCCTGGTCTTCTTCGAACTTTGATTTTGAGATCTTTAGGCTTCACGGTTAAAGTACTCTTCAGTTCTGTAGACAAATCAGTAGAAATTAAGGGTTTCGATATGGAGGACATACCAAGATTGTAGGTTGGATCAGCGAATTCAATTTGAAATCGCTGCAAAATGAGCGCTGTCGCCAGCAGCATCTCCTGCTCAGCAAACGCTCGTCCAATACATGCCCTCACTCCACTACCGAATGGCTTGAATGAATTTGGTGGCAGCGCTTCAAATTTGCCATCGAGAAGTCTCTCCGGCCTGAACACTTCGGCATCAGCGCCCCAGACCTTGGGGTCTTGGTGAAAAGCTGGAAGGTTGAAAATGATACCTGTGCCTTTTTTGACGCGATACTTATTCCCAATGACGGTGTCCTCTTTCGGCGTAACAGCTATAAGGCTGATGGGGCCTTGGACACGGAGGGTTTCACGAAGGCAAGCTTCGAGGTATTTCAATTGCGGAATATGCTTCAGCTCAAGTGCGTTGTTACCGACCACACGATCCACCTCGGCTTGGGCTTTGTGGTATACTTCTGGGTTCTTCAGAAAACGGTACATTAAGAAAGACAAAGTGCCACTTGTCGTTTCATGACCCGCAACCTAAAGGGGGTGTATTAGCTGTGCGACGCTTAGATTTCGCATCTCTAACTTACTAAAAAGGTTACCATATTAAACCGAATGTTCTCGTCTGTCAACCTTTCCCCGGTTACAGGATCCGTAATGTTCAGCATGGTGTTCAGAAGGTCATTTGACTTGGGTTGCGGATGTGCTTTTCTTTCAGCAACAAGCTCATCGCAGAGCTTCCACATGGCCTCAACATTTTCCTTGCTCTTTTGGGCTGAAAATACTCGCAAGTAGCTTTCAATAGAGGTGCGATTTGCCCGGCGACCAGACTCAACGAGTACCTCTGCCATCTGTTGAGCAAATGAGTGGGGTTCCGTTAGGTAGAAGGAATTGTATCGATAACTGAAAGAGCACAGGCCGATGGTATCGAATGCCATCCTGTAGAGAATTATGAGCAATGATCTTTTAGATTTTGACTTAAGTACTTATTGTGAAGTCGTCGGAAATCTCTATTTCGTGTTCCGGTCCTTGGCGGTCCCATCGAAGAACCATTTGGGACGCAATGTCGAACATTTCAGGAAACATTTTCTTGACAGCGAGTGGCCCAAATACTGGCATCAAGATTCGGTGAGCTTTCGCCCAGTTCTGTCATCCTCGTTAACCAAATGATTTCAGGATGTAGATGACAGACTTGCAATCTCCTCCGGATATGCCGTAAAAAGACCGTCGCCGAGAAGTGTTCTCAATTCCGTTAAAGCCGCAATGACAACTTTCTCGAATCTGTCCTCATTACATGCCTCGTTGACTAGCGCATGTGTTGAGACAATAACCATTTCAGTAGTCACCAGGTCCAGTTTAAGGATTGGGCCGTACGTGTCGGCAAGGCGCCGAATTGACGAGGAGGGAAAATCTGGATTCATCTCTGGGAGGTTTTTTGTGAGCCAGTGTACTGGCGGTTGTGGAATTGGTTCGATTGCATCTTGTTCAGTTGACTTAGACCCAACATGAAGATGTCCATCATTCGGTTCGTAGGGACAAGACATTGTGGGAATCGAAGAGCTGACTCAAATACTACAGTATCGTGGACCGAGATAGATGGTCCGTATGGTTTCGAAATGCAACTGAGTCTCAAGTTCCAATTTGACAGATGTCTGGGCTCAGACATGATACTTATATATCCAAGATGACATCCGCTGGCCTGGGCCTAGGAACTGCCCTGTCGAATCGGGGAAGAGTTCCCGTTTGATTTCAATCGGCAGTTGCATCCCGCCGATTTTGCTTCTAAATACCGGGAGCAGCTATGCCTTGCATTTAGCACCGTGCCTTTGTTTTAGTCCACATGATAGACCATCTGTGTTAACTCCATGCGGCTCGGACCAGATGACAACCGAAATTCGACAGCCCAGAACAATCCGAGAGCTTTCACAAAAGTAAGAATCTCCATCGATCGTGTAAGCTAAAGACGTGCCAAAGGACAGTCTGGAGCGAGGCCTAGTCAGTTTCCATGTCCTATTGGATATCGTACTCATACCTGGTTGAGTCTTGTGCAATAAGACGAATGGGTCATCTGGCCGAGCGAGGTATCAACACCAATAGAAACTCACGGCAATATAAGGCAGTCGGCTTGATACGAAGTCCGGTATAATTGATGATTTGCAGATCCAAGAGGAAATGGCTCAACTTTAGCGGAGCAGTGTATTTGCGATCGGGGGTATCCTCCAATACGAGCACAGAGTTCTTCCGACTTCACTGGACCCTCTTTCCATGGAGGACCAACCCAAGTGCCATTCGCGGGATCTCGGAGCTTCGCGAGTGCGACTGATCCGAAATGAAGTTTCCCTTGTTTCATTGCTGCAGCCATCAGACTTAGCGCATAACGAAACTCGGCGTCAGGAGTCGTCCGTAAAGGTACATATTCAACAAAAGAGTGCCTGGGGTATCCTTACGAGCTGCCTGGATGGCAAGCATATCATCGAAGTCACCTTCAAAGATGGCGGTATCGGATTTTAAAATTGTTTGTGCGGTATAAGAATATTGAGTACTTGCGAGGATACGGACTGTAAAGCCTCTCAAAAGAAGCGTCGAGCTGTCGCATCACCTCAGTGATTAGTGCCTCAGGTGACAAAGACGACAGAAGTCATAGTTTTGAGAATGATATTGAATTTTTGCTATATAGTTTTTCGCGACTACTATATAACGAATATCCCAGAGTTTTGCTCCAATGGCAAAAATCTATCTTGTTAACCCTCTAGACCTGCCGGATAGTCTGGAGGGCCTGTAAGGTAGTCCTGCAGCGCTTTGATAGATGGCGTAAAGAAATACTCACCGCCTCTCTGAATGACCCAGGTGTCGAGTTCCATACGGGTCTCAGTGGGACTTTTGCCATCAGGGAGGGCGATAGAACGAGGCGGGTGGTGAGGGAGTCTCTGACCAATAATTGCATCAATACCTGGGCCCTCCTCGCCAACATACGGGGTCTTGCGGTCTGGGAAATGATGGTTGCTCGCCCAGCCTAGACATCATTAGGTGGATCTTAATGGGGTATTTTTCAGGCAAAATGAGAGAGGCAGTGCTTACGGGTGGTTAGGAAATTGAACCCGTTGCGGATGTCACTTTGATAACATACAAACAGAAGGCCACGTTCCTTGCTGTAATCAGACTTGTTGGCTAGCTTTTCTTCTGGGGTCACTTCGTCGCCGTAGGAGATGCCACGTCGGATAATGACATGGTTATCGTTACTAAGATCTCCTCTTGGCCTCATCTTACGGGTATGTGCTGCAAAAGGGCACTTGTGCTGATCGACAGGGTGGTAATCGAAGTTATTTGCTGCATGGAACTCTGACTCCCCGTCCTTGTCATCGTGAGGGCTTATATCGACAGGGGTTCCTGGTAGTTGATTACATCAGTATACAAATATACGCTCACAAAACTTGGTTTAGATTAACACATACCGTTCTTCCACCTGCCCATAAGATATGCTGCAAGCTTTTCTTTCGGGTTGGAGGAGTCTTTGGCAAATGGGGCTTTGTGAGCATTGTCTTCCATGAACCTGGTGACGGACTCCGTCAGCATGCATAACCCTCAAGCCAAAGCAAAAACAATGTAGAATCTTACTTGTCAAACTCAGGAACGAGTTGCTGAAGGTCGCGGAAAACAAGGAAGCTGCCATCTACGGCCCATTCGGGTTGATTCATGTCGTCGCCATCTTCCCCGACAATGATAAATCTGAAATCCACAAGGACCTTAAATTAGTCCAAAAACCCAATAATCAATGACTCTATCGATTACTCCTTACCCTGGCTTAATGGCTTCTGGTTCCTTCGCGCCTGGCTTCTCATCCAGGCCTTCGATCTTTGGCTGACTGATTCCATCCTTGAATCCGAAGCTGACGAGGGAAGTTAGTGAAAACCGCACCCCGATGAACCGACGAGTGCTTACTGTTCTTTCCCTTTGTTTTCCCCACTACGGGCCTTCCCCTCTCTAATAAGAGGGAATTCAATGACAGGATCATTACTGACGGTGTAATTGTCGGGATCGCTACCGGGCTCTTTGAGGAAGTGTTCCTTCACGCGGTTGACTTTTTCAATCATATCAGGCTCAACTTTCGAGGTTACCATGATCACTCCGTCAATCAGCCGCTCTTTTTTCTCGCCGAAGGGCTTATATGCATCGCGCAATTCCTGGGGGTCATCCCAGCCCTCGACTGCTACGTCGGTATACATTCCTCCCTCGAACAAGCCACCGCGAAGCTGCTGCTTTCTGAAAATTTGGGACAGTTCCTTGTCTTTCTTGACAGCCTTAAAGTTAAAGGTGTACTTTCCCAACTATGAGTTGCATATTAGCGCATATTCAGAATCGGTAATGCATATCAGTTGGCATCACAACTTACCGCTGCCAGGCCAGTTGAGGCAAAGGCGATGTTGACTCCAACCCTTGACCGAAGGTCGCTAGGCATGTTATCTTTTGAACGTAGTTTCTTTTCCTTGGAGATCGTCTCCTTCCATTCCACAGCGCGTGCCGCACTTGTTATTTCTGGCACGAAAGCCTTGAGTCGCTCTTTGAATTGCTCGGGTTTCCGGATGCGGAAGAATAGAAAGGTCTGGAACTTCTTGGGCAGACCAGGCCTGGTGATGCGGGTTAGTAAATGGTACCGTATTTTGTATACAGGACTGTGGGAACTCACCAGATGTCGGCCTGGATATTCGCCTTTCTGATCACTGAAGACATGACCACCTTAAGCAGTGAATTCCTCAGAATATAGTGATTATGGTGTAATGGGGGAACGCCTCGAGGGCAAGTCGAAGCATACGAATATGCTTTTCCAGAAGCTGGGATAGCGCACGACTTTAAGAATGCTAGCCTGCGCCTTGTTTCACCGCTTTCGAACAGAAAGAACAGAACCATTATTGAGGCTGCTCTAAGACGCCCTGATCGTCGGCTTCTCGGTGTTACGATGCATCAGGTATCCTCTGATTGTGAGCGGAGTGTGCCATCATCACTTACGAATGGTTCAACTGGCCACTACAGTACAGCATGCTTCATGTAAGTAATGATCTATTAACTAATGATCTAAGGCGATCATTAAGTGGGCGGGCCGCTTTAGGTGTACAGGAAAGCGGTTCGCGCCGTGTGGCTTCCCGAGCGGTCCCATATTGGTCGCTAGCGCTATGGCGCTCAGTCAGTTCGTCTCGATTGAACCAAGATCGGCATGCAGCTGCGGTAACATGTAAGCTGAAGATGAACTCACCGCAATTTCACTGCAAATGCTCAGGTAAGGGATCCGACTTTGAGACTTGGGCTGCATGCACGCATCTTCATAAGCATGAGATGTAGATCATAGATATGGTGGCGTCCGCGAGGACTTTTTCGTTCCGTAATTTGCATCAGCTGTCTCACTAGCTATGTGAATAGGCCGTAAATGAGGTAGTCCTGCATACAACTCCATTGGTGACAGGTAGTTGGGGTGGTAATGAAGCAACCGTTGTAAGATCCTACTTATATGACTCCACACGCGCGCTCCTCTTAGACTCAATTTTTGGGACAGATTTCCTTTCTCTATTTTCGTCCCTCTTGCTTCAACGCGAACCGCCAAAATGAAGCTCCTGTGGGATCAATTGCTCCTCGGGGCTTCTATCAAGATAGCGAATGCTGCTATGGCCCCTTATATGCTTGAGGCTATGAATGGGGAGCGTGTCTCTGGTTATGGTCATTACGATGTTCCGTCATGGCAACCAATCTTCAACGATGAATCTCCTCCTCGCAAAGGCATTCGAATCACCCGTGAGGACTGGAGCTTGTCGTGCAGCAGCGATATCGACGATTATCCATGCAAAAATGCCATTGACGGCAAAAATGAAACTGCCTGGCGCAGTGGCATCAACTATGGGGGGCATAGCATTACGGTCAACCTGGGAGAATCATATACGGTGAATGCCGTTGTCATCCTGCCTCCCATTGACACTGGGGTAGAAGGCTTGATCACCCAGCATGAGATATACGTCAGCGACGATGGAAGCACTTGGAAAGGTCCTGTGGCATACGGGATGTGGCCCGAAAGGATTAGCAGACAGCGCATGGCAGCCTTTGAGCCAACATCTACCAGATACGTGAAGCTCAAAACGCCTGCTGGGGGCAACGAGAGGTCATGGGTCGGCATTTCTGAGCTCAACATCTACGCAACCCTATACACTATTCCTCAGGATCCCACACGAGGTGCTTGGGGACCGACTGTCGACTTTCCGGTTGTTCCAGTTTCAGGAGCCCAGGAGGCCTCCGGTCAAATTGTCGTCTGGTCATCGTGGGCATCGGACCAGTTTCATTCGTCACCTGGTGGGAAAACCGCCATGTCGATATGGGATCCATTGACGGGGGGGATCTCAAAACGCATCGTGAGCAATACCCAGCACGATATGTTTTGTCCTGGCATCGCTATTGACGGTACTGGCATGATGGTAGTGACCGGGGGCAACGACGCCGTCGAGACTAGCTTATTCAATGCTAGTACTAATAAGTGGGAGACTGGGCCTGAGATGCACATTGAGCGCGGATACCAGGCATCAACCACTCTCTCCGATGGGCGTGTATTTGTGATCGGTGGCTCTTTTTCCGGGGGTTCCGACACTCCAAAAGATGGCGAGGTTTATGACCCTTACACTAGAAGCTGGACATTTCTACCTGGTGCTAAAGTAAAACCTATGTTGACGGATGACATGGAGGGACCATGGAGAGCCGATAATCATGGCTGGATATTTGGTTGGAAGAACCAAAGCGTCTTCCAGGCCGGCCCTAGCAAAGCTATGCACTGGTACTACGTGGAAGGAAAGGGTGGTTACGAGCAAGCGGGAAAGCGCCTAGATGATGAGGACTCCATGTCCGGCAACGCGGTTATGTTTGATGCAGTGAAGGGCAAGATTCTAACCGTCGGAGGCTCGCCTGACTACGACAGCGCCTGGGCTACCAACAATGCACATATTATCACGCTTGGCGAGCCGGGTCAAATAGCGAAGGTTGAACTCGCTGGGAAGTATGGTAAGATGCATTCTGAGCGCGTATTCCATACTTCCGTTGTACTCCCCGATGGAAAGGTCTTCATCGCAGGCGGCCAGACCTTCGGCGTTGCGTTCAATGAAGAGAACGTACAGTTTGTCCCCGAGATTTACGACCCAGAAACCAATAGATTCATTCAACTGCAGCAAAACAACTTTGTTCGAGTCTACCATACGGTGTCGATTCTTCTTCCCGACGGCCGCGTTTTAAATGGTGGCGGTGGACTTTGCGGTAATTGCTCCTCCAATCACTTTAATGCCCAGATCTTCACGCCACCCTATCTTCTGACCAAGACTGGTGAGCTCCGTCCGCGTCCTCGAATTACTTCCAAGTTGCCCGAAAAGGTCTTGCCTGGAGGAGTCCTCACGTTTTCCACCCAAGGACAGATCAAGAACGCCTCTCTGATCCGTTTGTGCAGCGCCACCCATACTGTCAATACCGACCAGCGACGTGTTCCCCTCGAACCCATTCGCCTTGCTACAGGAAGATTCAAGTATGAGGTCCGGCTCCCAGCGGACCCCGGTATTATCATTCCTGGATACTGGATGATGTTCGTCATGGACAATAGCGGCACGCCCAGCATTGCGAAGAACATCTTAGTTACCGTGGACCAAGCGAAGTCCGCGGAGCTACCTGGTGATGAGCAATGTAAGCCCGCGCTATTCAAATTTCCTTGGCGATCTTGGAAACCAACGCTGATTCTACAGATGCTTCGTCGGCGTTGAAGATGGAATTGATCAAATGATTGGAAGTTTGATGTTGGACCACAGCAGGGAGTCATGAGGATAATCAGAAAATCTCAAGTACAAGTGAACATGTTGCTACTATATCAGTCTAGTTTATAGTTGTTTCAATTCCAAAGATTCTCTTATTATCAAAAACCTCCAAATGTTAAGAAATAAGAACCTGCTTCATCGGTCCAGGAACGCTATCCCAAGACAAAACTTGACCTACGGAGAGTACAAGGCTTTTAGGTGGGAGGCCGAGATACACGATTGACTTAACGTCCAAAGACAGACTGATCAATCGGCAGCTTTGAAGAGGAATGCCCCACAAGTGAACATTCGGACAACTATTGTGAAGCAACAAGCTAAAAAGCCAAAATCCAATATTTGCCTCATCCAGCTTCAATTACGGCATGAAAGCAACATATGACACAAACTCGTAGGTGTCTGTCAATGACTGGTAGAAGTGATGAATTTTGCCTCTTTAACACCAGGGCTGAAAACTTGCCCATTGATTGGAGAAGGCTGAATGCCGGGATTCCCCATTTGAACACTAACACTCCTGAAGAAACACGCATACATGGGCTATCGATTGAGGCTTGAAACATGGTCATGGGGGCAGCTTGGCGAGCCGGGGATCTTGAATTAGCTTCGATCTGCCGGTGACCAAACACTATATTATTGACCAATCGAACGATTGTTGAATTGAACGAATCCAAAGACAATGTTATGTATAAAGTGGGGCTAGTAAATCGAATCGAAGCTCTACTCATACAGTATGCACGATGGCAAGTTCATTCCACTAGGTCTGAATATGCACAACCTCAACTACTGGACTTCCGGGACTTTCGGAACGACTAATAATCCTCAAAGTTAAGTCCGAGCTAGCTTCCACTGCTACTGCCAATTAGCACTCCGTCCTCGGAAGTTTACCGTGAGAAAACTTCATACATGCAAAGTAATCGTGCCCCTCTGAGCTGGCGGCGTGCCTTCAAACTTTAAATTTCGGCGTGAAAAGCGACAAGGCATAATAGCCACAGCTGTCAAACTCTATTGGATCTCCTTGGCGTGCTAACGGCACTAATGAATAATTTGGCCGCACGGGTACATGCCCTATTAGCCCGAAGCAACACGTAGATCTTCCGCCCTGCGTCCCGTATCTGCATGGGAATAATTGCATGTACTGCACCGCAGGAGATCAGGCGGGGCCAGACATCTGCAGTAACATAGTCTTGCTTGATGGGAGCATTATCAGCGCTAAAAAGATCGTCAACCTCACGGCCGATGCTTCGCGGATGCAGACCGTGTTGGACCAATACGTGTACTGGCTCGTTGGGCTCTTGAAAGCTTTTGAGATTCAGGGTCAAACCGCCCTCCCACTTTTCGCCGAGTCTTCAACTTGGTACTTGATGCCTGGGCCGCCGTGAGAGCGAATATAATCAGCTTCGTATGTGCTCAAGTTGTCTAAACTTGAACATCTTTTTCTGATACAATATATTACACTCCCATTAGGTCGTCGAGACCCTTCACTACCTTTCTTTTACAAACTTGGGATATCAAATTGACCAAGTGCTTGCCAGTATTTCAACTGTCCGAGAAGCGTTGGGAGAAGAGAGGAACAAAACGTTGAGCCAGACGCAGAAGTTGTCTGTCAAGAGGCTCAAATTACAGTATCTCCGGTCTTCCGTGGCCGGTAATCCAAGTCTGCGATTGTGCAAATGTGCCTAAGCACTGCACCCACGTGTCGGGGTGCTACGCAATTCGATTTGGTGGTTGTACAGGAGCTGCCTGTCAGGCTTCATTTAAGGGTGGTGAGTGAGGATAAAGAACGCCGTCGTAGAGCATAGCGCGTGAAGTGATGCTGGAGATGTTGCGCTGCCAGGCAGGAAGGTGGAACGGAAGACGAGAGAATTTGCAGAGCATCAAGCGTGCCTAGCAGGCTACTTCTGGAACGGAAACTCACTCTGATTTCAAACAACACGCCACGAGAACCTCCTTATGAAAGCCCTTTCCGTGTCCTTGGCTGGTGGAAATACCCAGCGCTGCAGTTGCAGATATAGCCTCCAACCTCTGGATGGGTACACTACAAAGACATAATAATGGCTCAAATACAGCGTAAACAAGAGTACCCTCAAAGTTCTGAGAATTGATGGTTTGTTCAAGTCACGAAAGACGCGAGGCGTCAAGGACGAATGTGGGGGCTGACTCAGCGCAACTTGAACACACTGCGATACGTGGTGACTTGCTTTCTTATCTTCCGAAGTAGGCAATATGGTTCAATGGTTCAATTTCCTAG
>Ga0247778_1001047_pt1 | contig 15796 bp, 2 predicted proteins | sample UWRJL049202B5_FD_179939 | JGI IMG/M metagenome (GOLD analysis project Ga0247778, IMG submission 179939) | Plant litter microbial communities from Arlington Agricultural Research Station in Wisconsin, United States - UWRJ-L049-202B-5 | ecosystem: Environmental > Terrestrial > Plant litter >... | reverse complement strand
AAAATATAATTAATTAATTCGAAATAAAATTAATTAAATAATCGATTTATATATTAAAAAATTTTATTTAAATTATAATAAAAATATTATTATTGATAAAAAGTTTATATTTTTATATAATAAATATATTAATATTTAAAATATTTAAATTAATAATAATTTTATTAAAATTTAAAAATATTATAAATTATTGATCAATTATAAAATTTTTTTTATTATTATATTTAAAAAATATATCAAAAAATTAAATAAACAAATTAATAATTTGTTGCGACATGTGAATGGCTGTAGTCCTCGCGTAATCCAAATGGGGACTAGCGTGGTCCGTTGCCATATAAATTAAGGTCTCTAGTATTTAAATATTATAATACAACAATATTATACTCCCTATTTTCTATATTAACCACTACCTATATAAGATATTACAATAAATTATAAATCCGGATTCGTGATCTGGGAAGATTAAAAAAATTTCAATCTAGGTATTAATTATTTATATTATAATAATACAAATACTCCAATATATAAAATCAATATTACCTGAAATTGTAGTATGATAATAAATTAATATATAATCGATAAGACTTTAGCTCGAATTATTGAATATATCAAATAATAATTCTCGAATTGAATCAAATAAAATATTAAGAATTATATTAGCGAATCGGTAATTTCTTTTTCCAATCCGTTTCCCAATATCGATAATCAATAATATTTTTGATGATACTATCGAGGAACTAATTATTCCAATTCTTGTATCAAAATATTCTCCTCCCAGTTACCCCGAATTCGATTAATATATTAAAAATCTTGAAAAAGATTACAATAAGTCAAAATTTTATATTTAGAATTTATTTTAGACAAATAAATTTTCAAAATACAGCCAATCAATATTCAAAAAAAATCTATTTAATAATATCGATAAACTACTAGAAATTCTATAATAAAAGGCAAAAAACAAAAAAAAAAACAAAATTATATAGAATAATAATGATAGGGATTATACTTTATATAAATCAAATTTATTACAAGACGATTCAGGGCCACCTCCACCATTATTTTCAAAATTTTTAGATTTAGGGGCAAAAGTCTCTGATTAGAAAAAAAAAATAATAGAATTTTCAGGATTTTCGATAATATTAAAAAAATATCGATTAAGAAAATAAAATAATTTCAATTTGTAGAAATTTAAACTAATTATATTAATTGAATTATATAATTTCGAGGATTATTTCGATAAAAAAATTAGAATATCTATAAAAATTAATAAATATAAAAATAATATCGATATTACCAAATTCGATATATAAAAAAAATGGAAAAAAAGAAATATTAAAACAAAAACCTTGATTATAAATAATATATCGGTTATTTATAAACAATATTGTAACGGTAAAAATATTGCATTGGAAATATTACAAATTCTAAAAAATTAATATAAGAACTCAAGAATTATATTAATATATAATACAATTATTATCTTTATATTATTAAAATATGAAAATTTCAAAAACTTAAAAAATTTTATATTCGCATACAAAAAAACTATCCAAAAACTAGTAGATTTTTTAATAAAACTACCCGATGATTGGTTTACAATCTTTTTTATTTTTGTATTATCAAAAATATAACCTATATAGGTTGACAAATAGAGATTGAATCTTCGAATCGAATCTATAAAAATTACGTTCGATCAATTTATCGTTGATATTATTAATAAAACTCGAATAAAAAACAAAAAAAAGATCGATATTAATAAAGTCTATTATAATAATAAACCGTATAATAATAAAAAAAGAAAAAGGTCCAATAAGTCTAATAATAATAACAAACAATAGTCAAAATATAATAACTATAATAAATATATTTTTTATAATAATAAAAATTGCTTTAGCAAAAATAAAATAAAATTTAAAATTTAAAAAAAGTAGATAAATCAAAAATAATTGAATTTAGCTAAGTTTAAGGTTCAATTTAAAAAAAAAAAAAAAAACAAAAAAAATAAAAAAAAAAAAAAAAAAAAAAAAAAAAATAAATTAAAAAAAATTAAAAATTAAAAAAAAAAAAAAAAAAAAAAACGACAATAATAAAAAATCGAAAAAAAATAATAATAATAATAATAACAAAAATCCGATCAAATTCGATATTTATATTAATAATCTTTTAATAATATTATCTCAATTTCAATTCAACAATTGCTATATCGTTAATTTCGAAGATTTCAATAAAAAATTATCAATTAAATCTAATCTCAATAACTCAATCAAATTATTTATAACTTTTATTAATAAGCTAGAAACTTATTTTATATTATAATGCAATAAATAATTAATAAATATCGGCATTATATATTATATTTATAATAATAAATTAATATTTTCGGATCTCGAAATTAATAGGGAATTATTTTTATTAGTTTTAGCGAATAATTAAATAAAAATTTATAAAATAAAAATTATATTTTTTCAAATTAAATAAAAAAATAGCAAAATTATAAAATTGATATTATTAAATATATTTTATTTTCCAAAATATCCGATTAATTTGTTTTTCGGCCAGATCTATATATGTAATAACGGAGAATTCGATTTAAAAATTTTATAAATATCTCCCGACAAAAAAAAAAAAATATTTAAGATTTGCGAATTAAAAAATTTATTTTTTAAATTCGATACAATTATATTAATAATATATTTATTTTTTATCATTAATAAAAATATATATTTGATTTTTCTGGTTTAATATCCCGAGTCGATTATTAAAATTAAAATAAATATTAAATTAATTTATCGTAAATTTGTTTATATAAATCTAACAATAATTTATAAAATTAAAAACTTAATAAAAAATATAAAATTCATCGATAAATAATATATAAAAAAAATTTATTTTTGTGAATTTTATAAAATTAATAAATTTATTCAAGAAATTAACAAAAAATCTTGCAAAAAAGAAATTAAAATAAAAATCTATTAATATTTGGATATTTTCAAAATAAAATATAGAATTTTAGATAAGGAACGATACGATATATTTTATATTAATAATATATCAAATATTAAAAAATTATATAATATAATCGATAAAAAAGATATTTAGGAAATTATTTATATTTATCGAAAATTCGTCGAAATTCAATACAAAAAAATCAAAATCAAATATTAGGTAATAGATAATAAAAAAAAATATAATTCCTCAAAATTAGCAAAAATTATTTATAAATTAGAAGAATTTGTCGATATTTCAATTCTAGGGAATCTTTATTAAGATAATATATTTAAACGAATTATTCAATTATTAATTAAATATATAAAATTTGTAATAATTGATCAAAAAATTTTTATTTTTTTATAGGATAAAATTATTCATATATATATCTATATCCTGAACTATATTATTATATTTCGATACAAAAACAAAAAAATATTATATTAATATATATATAATCAAATCGATTTTAAAAATATATTATATAAACCAAATATTTCGAATATCCGAATTTTGGATTATAAAATTTATATTTTTATTAAAAAAAATATAAAATTGCCTCTGATAAAATTATCGCAAAAATTAAGGTTGATATTTTTGTCAGATTCGAGGGAAATAATATATAATATTATTATATTTTTTCACGGATTAAAAGATATCGAATTATTCGTTTTTCTTATATAAAATTTGATAAAAAATATAATACAACTCGAGACTAGAATAATAAAAACGAAAATATTTTTTTTGCCGAAAATAAAAATAATAAAATAAACGAAGATTATAGTAATATTAATTATAAATCTAATTCCATTTTAATTTCCAACAACGAGAAAAATAAAAATTGTTAGTCTTTTATATTAAAAAATTTATCATTTTAATTTATTATTGAAAATATTGAGAATAAATATTTTACTTTTGGTTAAAAGAATAATGAAAATATAAAAAAATTATTAAAAAACAAAAAACCCAATAACTTTATCCAAACCTGGCTCGACTAAAAGAATTGTTCAAGTTCTAAATCAAATAATAAATTTAAAATATCTCGTCAATCTAATAAACCTAAAGGTACAAAAAATAAGATTTATAAAAATCTCCTAATAATCAGAAATAAATTATTAGAACTAATATATAACAATTCGCTAAAAAGAATTATATTTTGTTTAATAATAATAAAAAACATTTATATATTGATTATTTATATATTTTTTTAACAAATATAAATACACCAATAACGACCAAGGATCTTACAATAATTAAGGAAATTTTATAAGATCCGAATATTATATATTGGAGAATTGTTATTTTTTCTGAATCTAAATTATTCAAACATAAAAAAATATTTATATTTATAAAACGAGGATTAATTTTTTTTGGTATTAAGATTATCTCCGATAAATTGATTTTTAAGACAAAAATTAATAAAAATAGATCGTTTTTTAAAGCAAAAATTTATTGGGTTGTAAAAAGTTTCTATCAATGTGAAAAATTTGATTTCGATCAAATATTTATAGAAGTTATTAGAAGCTATATCTGGAAAATGATTCTAGTATTAGCAATATTCTACGACTAAGAAATTAAATAAATAAATACATTTATTATATTTTTGAATTTAAATGTTGATAATGATATTTATATAGTAAAACCATTATAATAAAATAATCCTAAAATAATAGCCGATTTGAGTAATTATGAATATAAATTTTTAAAGGTTTTTTATAGATTGAAACAAACCCCTCGATTATAGCAAAAACTTGTGAAAAAGTTAATAAAAAAATTAAAATTCGATAGGATAAACGGTAATAATTATATTTATATCAATTATAAGATAGGAGTAATTATAATTATTTATATTAACGATTTTTTTATTATAGGTCCCAATTTTAAAAAAATTAAAAAATTGAAAAAAATAATTTATACCAAATTTATTATAAATAAGATAAACCTAGTACAATATTTTGTTAGAATTAGGATTATTTGCAACAAAAAGAAAAAATTTTTTAATTTATATTAAAATATTTATATTAGAAAAATTTTTGAATATTTTGGAATAAAAAATTATAATTCAATATAAACATTAATGGAGGAAAAAATTAAAATATTTCTTATCAAGAATATTGAATAAATTATAATAAAAAAAATCAATCTATATTAAAATATAATAGGTTCAATCAATTACATAATTATATATACAAGACCTAATATTTTATTTGACGTCAACATATTGTTTCAATATCTCGCCAATTTATTCAAAGCTCATATCAAGACTAGTAAATATATGCTCCAATATCTGCGGGGTACTATCTACTTGGTTATATAATATAGGGGCGTCGCAACGCAGGATACGCGTCTCATTGGATATTCGGATTCAGATTTTGTAGAATACAAAGAATCTTGCAAATTATAAAGATTTTATATATTTAAGTTCGAAAAAAATATAATCTGTATTTATTCGAAATTTCAGATAATTATCGCGACATCAATAATAAAAATAAAATATTATATTATAAAAAAAACAAATCAATAAACAATTTAAATCAGAAATATATTATATTAATTTAGATATTAATCAAATAATATTTAGAATATAAAAATTAATTATAATAATATTGGAATTTTCTTTTTTGGAAATAATTCCAACAATTATTAATCGTTGAAATATATAAAAATGCGAATATATTAGATCAGAGAGGCTATTACCCGAAAGATCATTAATACTCATTATATTTACTCAGAAGATAACATTGCAAATAATTTTACGAAATTATTAGGTCGTATCAAATTTATCAAATAATTAAGATTGATTAATATTGTTGTATAAAAATATTTTGAGGAAATATTTTTAAGAAATAAGAGTATTTTGAGAAAAATTTGGTATTGAATTAAGCTCGGTGCTAAAAGATATATTACGATATATGAATAGTTATAGTCCTCGTATAATCCAAATAGGGATTAGTATGGTCTGTTGTTATATAAATTAAGGTCTCTAGCACTTAGATACTATAATATAACAACATTACACTCCCTACCTTCCATGTTAACCGCTGCCTGTGCAAGATATTGCAACATAATTTATTAAAGATTATTTATTATATTATATTAAAAATAGTTATTAATAAATAAATTATTTGAAAAAAATTTAATTAGATATATATAAAATTATAAAATTGATATAAATATAAATATTATTATAAAAAAATTGATATATCGAATAAAATTTTATAAATATATTTAAAAATAGATTTTATAGATTATTATTATTATTAATATAATAAATATTATATATATATATATATTAAAAAATAATAATATTATAAAAATAAAAAGTGAGATTATTTACATATAGATACCTGAAGTATTGAGGTAGCTATATTAATATATATAATATTTAATAATTATCACGTAGGTTGAAGGGAAGGTAGATTCATGGATCCTAGAGGATGGGTTGAAAATAAGGATATATTAAGATCTGAAAAATCTAGTTAGATAGGTAGTAGTCTTTATATATAAAAATTATTTTTTAAATGTTTAAATGAGGTTGGGCCTGTGGTACAAATACTACAAATATTATAATATATCTTACTATAATATATCCCCCGATTTGGTTATATATAAATAAAACATTAATTCAATTTATTATAAATATTTATAAAATCTATTTATTTTTATATTTTTTTTTAATTTTTATATTTTTAATATTATTATAATATCAAATTCGCAAAATCATAATAATAATTTTGGTAGTTAGTCTAGTCGAAAAAAAATATTTCTATAATAAATAAATTATTTTCTATAATAATTAAAATTTTTATAAAATTATAAAAATTTATTATATATAAATTGATATAAAATTAATTTTTTCAAAATAATTCTAATAATTTTTTTTCAATATTAATAAATAAAAGAAATAATCAAAAATAATAAATAAGAAATTCTATTTTATTGATTTTTCAAAATAATTTATTTTGGAACCGTTTTTTGCAAAATAATAAATTTAATTTATTATTAATAAATTTCAATAAATTTATTAACAATTTTAATTTTTTTGGGTTTTTTTCTAATAAATTAATAAATAAAAATTAATAATCCAAAATTAATTTTTTTAATATTATTTTTGTAATATTTAAAATTTTCAATATAAAATCTAATAAATTAATTTTCGAATCATTTATTTTTTTAAAAAACTCCTTTTTTATTTTTGTAGAATTCGATAAATATAAATCAATTACTCAAATTAAATTTATAATTTAAATAATCGGTTTTTTTTTCCAAATAATATATATAATATATAAATATATTGTTTATTCGAATTATTAATTATTCATAAATATAAAATATATTTTTTTGAAATATTTTTTTTATTCCTGAAACTCCAATTTATTTGTTCTAAAATGGTTTAAAACTATCAATATTCCTTACGCCAAAAATAAAAAAAATAATATCTTGATTTAATTTATATTCGAATATTAATAATAATAATATATTTAAATAATTATTATTTAAAAAATTAAATAAAAAAATTAAAAAAAATATATATGATTTTCTATCTAATAATAATAATAATAAATTTATAATATCGAATCGAAAAAAAATTATAATATTGCCCCGGAATATCTGTCCAAATATTTGTTTTTTCCAAAATTTTATTTGTTTTTTGCAAAATAATATTAATAATAAATACCAAAAAATTTTTTATTTTTTATATATTTCTGGCAATCATTTTTATATATTTATTTTATTAATACTTTATTTATTTAGCCGTTAATTGGTAGATATAATAATAAATAAATAATCGATTGATATTTCGAAATAAAAAATAATAATTTATATTTTATAGAAAAAATATAAAAAAGGAATTCCGGATTCAGATTTTGAATAAATAATTAATAGAAATTTAATATTTATATTATTATTTTTAAAATATTAATATTATAATTTAGGTTTTGAAATTGTAATATCTAATAATATTTATAAATTAAATACTAAATAAAATATTGTTTTTCTATATATTATTATTGATTATTATAAATTTATAATATAATTTATTGAAATAATTTATTTAAAATATAAAATATATAAAAAAAAAACAAAAAAATATTAAACAAAAAAATATATATTTGAAAAAATTGATTATCCCTAAATAGTGTATTATTTACAAACTATTTTCTATAATATTTGAAAACGAATTTTATATTTCCAGTAATATATTTATTTTAAAAATAAATAATATAATTTATATTAAAAAACTCGAAATTTTTATTTAAATATTTATATCTATTTAAAATTTTAATAAATATATAAATAAATATATTCGAAAAAATAGTAATATATTAAATATTAAAATACTTAATTTCAATTTAGATTTATCTTTTAATAATATTAATATAATTAAATTACTAAAAAATATTTTCGCAATAATTTCAAATAAAATTTTTTACAAATATTTATATTTTATTTTATATATCATTTATATATAATAATATACGGAAATATTTATATTATTAATATATTAAATTTTTTGTCAATTTATTTACAAATATTTCCCTAATAAAAAAATATATAATATTAAAATTATTTTTAATATATTTTTGATAAAATTATATATTTTGAATATCAATATAATATAAAAATATAATAATACACTCGTTATTTCCTATTATAAAATAGATTATTTGAAAATTATTATAATAAACGATTTATATTTTATTAAGATTGAATTTAAGATTATAAAATAAATATTAAAAAATTATAAATTTTTTTATAATATCAGTTGCGTTATATATTTTTATTTCTATTAATAATATAATAATATATAATTATTTTATTATTTTCCAAATCTATAAATTTCCGAATAATATTATTATATATTTTTAAAATAATTTTTTTATTTCTATATTATTAGCAAATAAAATATCAAATATTATTATCAATAATTCGTCGAAATTATTATTATATTAAATTATTAAAAAACGAATATTATAAAAATATTAAATATATTAATTTGTAGCGAAAATATGATTAAATGAAAGATTAATGAAAAATTGAAACAATTTTGAAATTATAAATATTATATTTAATTTGATTATAATAATAATATAAAAAATATTTTTTATTTTTTCTTGATATTTTTTGATTTAACAAAATATAACTTTATTATTATTATTTTCGAGCCTTTTTTTAAATAATAAAATACTTGATATCGAACTTTTTTAAAAATTAAAATAATATATAATTTTATTAATATATAAATTATAAATTAGTTAAATTTTTTAAATTTTTTAATTATAAATAATTTATATTTTGAGGAATAATTATAAATTATTTAAATTATAAAATTTATATTTAATATTCAAATTTTTAATAATATTATTTGTAAATTTTTCATTTTATTTATAATATATAATTTAAAAATTATTAATATAAAAAATCACGAAAATTTTGTAAATTAAATTAATAAAAATATATAATTTTTTTTTATATAAATAAAAACCAAATTTAATAAATATTAAAAAAAAATTTTTAAATTATAAAATAAAAGAATTTTTTATTTTATATAAAATATAATTAATTTCTATTATTTTTATTGGATTTTTGAATCCCGATAATATTTTATAAATAACAAAATTTAAATTATTATTTTTTTTAATATTAATAAAAATATTAATTATATCAAATAATTTTAATTTAAAATCAAATTTTGCAATAATAATAATAATTAAATAAAAAAATTTCGATATTAAAATTAAAATATATATTAATATTAAAAAATTTTTAATTTATAAATTATTTTTAATTATTAATTTTAATTAATAACAATTAAAATAATTATTATTATTTAATTTATATTTGAAAATTTATATTAATAAAACGGAATTAAAATAATTATCTTTTTTAAGAATAATTTTCTAATATTATATTTTAATAAAATTTCCAAATTTATTATTAATATTTAATTTGAAATATTTTTTTATTAAATATTTTTTTAATTTATATCAATTTTTAGATTTTTTTAGAAAGTTTTTAATTAGTATATATAAAATAATAAATTATTTTTCAATAAAAAAAACGGATACATCGGTAGAAATATATTTAATATTAGATTAAAATTAGATTATTATTATTATTATAATATATAATATTATTAATTTATTTTTATTATTTATAAAATTATTAAATTTTTTTTTAAGTAATATATTATTTAAAATAAAAATAAAATAATTAAAATCATTTTTAATATTTATAAAATTTTTTTTAAAATTTATTAAAATAATAAATATTTATTTTTTATTTTTGGATTTGTTAAAATTTTTAATTATAATTCGATAAATTCGTTTTAATATTTAATTAATTGCAATTGAAAAATCAGAAATAATAAAAATTTTAAATTTATTATATAATTTATAAGATTTTCTGGGTCCTCGAGAGGTAATTTTTTATATATTAATAATTTTTTTTAAAATTGGATTAAATAGAATTTCTATAATTAAATATAATTTATTTATAATTTATTCAAAATATATTTTTAATATATTTTTAATTTCAATATTTGGAAAATAATAGATTTGTTTAAATTAAATATTTTTTGAAATAATTATTGATAATAATATATTTATTAAATATATTTTAATTATAAAATACAAATTTGAATTAATTTATTTTCTTTTTGAATTTGGAGAAATTGATATATATTTAATTTCAGGAATATTTTTAAAAATAAATAATCTATTTTAATATTTCAAATTAGATAAAAAAAAAATTTCTCCATTTTTAATAATTGATTTTAATTAAAAATTTTTAATAAATCCGAACTTTCTGTTGGTAATTGGTTTATTCCTTTTTTATTTTATAGATTATTATATATTATATTATTAATATAATTAATAATATCTGAATCAATAAAATTTCTAATACTAAATAGTTTGTTTTTATTAAATACTATCGCGAAATATCATATTTCCGCTATAGGTAGGCCTTTTTATTACTTGATATACTTTATATAGAATTTATTTTTTATAATAATAATATAATATATACTAAATACCTAGATATAATAAATATTAAAAATTATATATTTTATTAAATATCTAATATATATCTGTGATATAATTTTGAATTTATATTTATATTTTTTAATTTCTTTTTCCTTTATTATAAAATATATTTTATATTTATAATAAAATATATTATTTTAGTTTGGTCGAAGATCGACAATGATTTTAATAATTTTTAATAATTTATAAAAATAAAAATATTTATAAAACTAAAAATTAAATCTTTCGTTTGATATAATCTATTTATTAATTTTTGAAAAATTAATATTATAAAAATAAATAATTATATTTATTATTTTAGACCAAAAATAAATAAAAAAATTAAAATTTTCAAAAAGTTTAATAAATTTAATAATAATTTCTTGATTAATACACTCAAAATTTTTATTTGATTTATAAATATATATAAATATAATTTCGATTAAAATTCCTTCTTTTGTATATTATTTTTAATATTTTAAATATTTTAATATTAAAATAATTATTTTTTTTAATTATGTTTGAAGATATAAATATTTAATTGATATTGATATTGAATATAAACTTTGAAATTTTATAATATTGCAAATATTATTAAATTGTTTTTATTTATAAATAATATTATATAGATTTTATTATTATATTTATTTTTCAAAATTATTATATATTCCATTTTTATCCCCATTTTATAATAAAAAAGATTTTATATAATTTAATAAAAAAATCAAATTACTCGTCGTTAGATCAATTGTTACAAAATTTTTTATTTTATATAAATAATAATATAATATTAATAATCAATATATTAAGGATTTTTAATATATATATTTTTAATTTAATAAATTAATTATTCTAGAATATCTTAGGACAAATAATCTACTCGATTATATTATTTCATAATATAATCCATTTTTAATAAACGAGGGTTTTTTGATATTCTATATTTTATATATATTTTACGAAATTTAGAAACAAGAATAACTATTATAATATTAATAATATTTGAAAAAATTTTATTTAAATAAATTAAATAAAAAGAAAAAAAAATAAATTTAATAAATATAAATTTTTTTTTATAAATAAAAAATCGAATAGAAATAATATTTTTTTTATTGGGGTTTCTAATATAAAAAAAATAATCTTAATTATAATATTACACCCCCTGATCTCTAAATAAAAATTCAGAGATAATATTGATATAAAAATTTTTAATTAAAATAATATTTTTAAATATTAAATTTATTTTATTATTATTTTTGCAAATAAAAAAATCTTTCAAAATTTTAATATTTATAATAATTATTAAAAAAAATTAAATTCTAGTTTTTATAAATTAATTATATAAATATAATTTAATAAAATCAAAATCAAAAAAAAAATTATTATTAATTAAATAAATAATATTATAATTGTTAAAAACGATATTTTTATATAATTAATATAGTTAATTATATAATATGGAAAAAATAATTGAAAATTCTATAATAAATTTTATTATAAAAAGGTTAATTAAAATTATTACAAAATCATTTTTTGGAAAATCAATTTTATTATTTTTTTTTTTATTTTTTTTATTAATATTATCAATTTTTGATTCATTCTTGATTTATCCTTTTTTATATAAAATTTTATATAAAAAAATTTATTTGATATTAATAAATTATTATTTAATATATTTAATACGATTTTTATTTATTTATATTAAATATTAATTATTTGATTTTTTAATCAAAATTTTTTATATATAATAATAATATTTAGATTTATAGAAATAAATTTATATTTTCGATTTTAAATCTGATTCAATATATAAATAATTATAATTGGTAAAATTCTCAAAAATCGATCTTTAAAAATTTAAATAATTATTTAAAATAATATAAATATCGATATTATATTTTTTTCTAATATTAATTAATATAATAATTTAAAATATTCAATCTAATTTATCAATTATTGGTAAGGGTTTATTTAATATTATTTTAATTTGGAATTTTTGATATATATTAAATCTCTAATTAAAAATTAATTTCTTACTAATAATTGAATAAAATTTTATAAATATATAAATCCCCTAGATTTCGATATAATCTAATTCTTAAATTAATTATAAAATAATAAATTATTTTTTATATCAATTTAATAAATTTATATAATTGGTAATATAAAAAAAAATTATAAAATAATTTTTTTTTACATTATAAATATATTAGATATAATTAATCCTAAAAATATAATTTAATTTAACAATTAAATCGCGAAAAATAATATTTTTTAAAATTATATAAATTTATATTATTATATTAAAAATTTCCAAATCAATAAATTGATTTATTCAAATATTTAAAATTTTTAATTTATTATTTATAAAATTCCAAATATTTTATTTAATTATATAATTTTTATTATTAATAATATATTTTTTTTCGATATTATCAAATTTAAAAAAAATTAATTTATTTAGAAACAAAATAATTGAACATATAAATTCTTGATATAATAATAAAATAATTATTGCAATATTCGAAAAGTTTAAAATTGAAATATAAAAATTTTAAAAAACTTAAATTAATATTTTAATTATTTTCTTTTTTTCGAATTATTTATTATAATCGTTTTTTATATTTTGTTAATAATTTTTTTTTTGAAAATATTTGTTAAATTTTATTTTGTTTTTAAAATTAAAATAATTATTGACCGAAAATATAAAAAAAAAAATTGGCGAAAGAATTATTTTTTAAAATATATTTTATTGGTTATTTAGATCTATTATTTTGAAAATATTTAATTAAAAAATATTATATTAAAATATTAGTTATTATCAAATCTAGCCAATTTTGTTTTTGAATTTATTATTGAATCTGCAAAATCTATAAAAATAATTAAATATTATTATTTCATTTATAAGATATTTATTATAAAAAAAATTGTAAAAATAAAAAATTGAAATGTTGGAGAATTTATTTTTTATATATATTATGTTAGAAAATGTTATACATCGGGCTTATAATTATTATATAAATTAAAAAGAAAATAAATTCATAAATCCTAAAAAATAAATTGAAAATAAAAATATATTAAAATCTAAAAAATCTAGTTAGGTAGGTAGTAGTCCTTATATACAAGGATTGCTTTTTAAACGTTTAGACGAGGCTGGGCCCGTGGTGCGGGCGCTACAAGCGCTACAGTGCATCTTGCTGTGACAATAATAAATAAATAATAATAAATTTATCACGGATTTTTGAGGTAAAAGACGCTCTGAAGAGCCTTTGAATTTGGGGGAGGGGGGCCCCTTATATGGACAGATTCTAGGTGCCTGGGGCACCCCCCACTAGTTATGGTGATACACCCCCTCTGGCCGAATAGGGGTTTAAGTAAGCCCAAGAACCTTAACCATCTACGACTTGAAAAAAGAAAAAGATATATACTGAGAAAAAAAAAGTATAATATATAAATAGAGGCTAAAAATACTCCCGAAAAAGCCGGGGTTATTGCCCCTAAATTGACTAGTTTAATCCAAAATAGTAATACACCCCATAACCGAATACTCTAAATAGATCTTATCCAATTTCCAAAAAATTTATTATATTTTTTAGGATCAAATGTATTTTTTAGATTTATCTTTTGTAAGTTTACGCGAATAGGGCTTTTATATTTTTGAAATAATAAAAAGGAAAATAATTCAGCTCGAGCTAAGAATAAGTTCGAATTGAACCTCGAATTAGTAATATTTTTATTATAATATTACTCAATTTAAATTCGCTCGAGGGCTTTCGACAAGGAATTTTAAAAAATTTATCGATATTGCCTACACAATATAGGACTTTTGGCGAAAAAGAAGGAGGCCCAGTCGTATAGGGAATTTTTAACTTATATAAAAATCTTCAAGAATTATTCAAGAAATAGGTATAAGTCTCTCAAGTTTCATTATCTGATTAGAGTTTCAAATTTTATTGAATTATAGAAACAATATTAATATTTTTGATTAAAAATATTAAAAAAAAGGGCAGAAATTATTAATTATAAATCTAATATAAAAGATTTTTTTCCGAGAAATTTTTCTATATCAAATATTATTTTTATTATTCGATTTATACAAGTAGATATATTATTATAAAAAAGTTTACACAAATAAGGTTTCCGAAGGAATAATATTTTCGTAATAAGATTGCTCGATTGAGGAGAAATAAAATAAATTATTCGAAAATTACAACTCAACAAATCTTGTATAAAATTAGATTTTAATAAATTTTATAGATTTTATTTATTCCTTACTATTTTCTTTCACCCCTTTAATTTATATAATATATAAAGATTAACAAAATAGATCAAGAAAATGAAGATAAAGAGAGTAGCTGAATAATACAAGGACTGCTCTTTTAAAAAGAGGTAATAGCTTCTAATGAGAAATGTTTAAGATTTGTGTTGAGTAAAAAAACTACGGAAAAAAAGTTTATAACTATCATGGATTTTTGAAATAAAAGACGCTCTGAAGAGCCTTTGAATTTGGGGGAGGGGGGCCCCTTATATGGACAGATTCTAGGTGCCTGGGGCACCCCCCACTAGCTACGGTGACAAAATTTAAATTAAATTAAATATATTTATTAATAATATAATATAATTAATAAATTATAATATATATAAAAAAATAAAAATATTTATTATTAAATTATAATTTTTCAAAAATTTAAAAAATATTAAATATATTTATTATAATATTTATATGATTTTTATATTATATATATAATTTATTTCGATTTAATAATATTAATTTTATATTT
>Ga0247778_1001046_pt1 | contig 15802 bp, 11 predicted proteins | sample UWRJL049202B5_FD_179939 | JGI IMG/M metagenome (GOLD analysis project Ga0247778, IMG submission 179939) | Plant litter microbial communities from Arlington Agricultural Research Station in Wisconsin, United States - UWRJ-L049-202B-5 | ecosystem: Environmental > Terrestrial > Plant litter >... | reverse complement strand
TATTTTCTTCATGATGATGCTGTTTAAGGGAATTTTTGCCAGTCTCGCCGGTCCTGCGCCCAATTATGATATGCAGAAAGTGCTTAGCACCCGGTCGCCGGAAGAAGCCAGTAAGATGAGTGGCTTCGTCTCCATTATACTGCTGCCTATCCGATATGCAATGATCATCGGTCTGACCGCCCTGGCCCTTCTCTACTATAACCAGATCAGCGGAGACCTCCATTCCGTCAAAGGAACGGACTTTGAAAAGATCCTGCCGGCGGCGATCAACAAGTTCCTTCCCGTCGGTCTGATGGGGCTCGTGCTGACCGGTCTTCTGGGCGCTTTTATGGGTACTTTTTCGGGGACGCTCAATGCAGCCCAGGCCTACCTGGTAAATGATATCTACCTGAAATATATAAACCCTGCCGCTTCAACCCGGAAGACGATTTCCATGAATTATCTGGCAGGTCTCTTCGTGGTCACTATAGGAATAGTGCTGGGTCTTTTTGTAAGGGATGTCAACACTATCCTGCAATGGATCGTATCCGGCTTGTATGGAGGCTATGTGGCTGCCAATATGCTGAAATGGCATTGGTGGCGCTTCAATGCCTCCGGCTTCTTCTGGGGAATGCTGGCAGGCATTATTCCCGCCATCGCGCTGGCCGTGCTGAAATCCTTTGGTAAGCTGGAAGGCCTGGATCTTTACTACTGGCCTGTCCTGTTCGGCCTATCCATGGCAGGCTCCATCATCGGCTCTTATGCGACGCCCCCGACGGAGGATCTGACCCTGGTATCTTTTTATAAGACGGTGCGGCCCTGGGGTTTCTGGAAACCCATTCATGAAAAAGTAATGGCCGCAGATCCTTCCTTCACAGGCAACAGGAACTTCCGCCGCAATATGTTCAATGTGGTCCTGGGTATGATCGGACAGCTATGCCTGACCATCCTGCCGATGTATGCTGTATTGTGGCTCCGCCTGCCCTTATTTATCACAGGCGTCCTGTTGTTGATCATTATCCTGATCCTGAAAAGAACCTGGTGGGACCGGCTCGGTGAATATTGAACTGGAAAAATTTAAAAAAACTGGCATATGAAGAATGATTTTAGTAAGAGACTGGGACAACTGAATGAAAAGCACAAGGAATTGTTGAATAGACCGAACGAGATCAGTGGAATTGGCAATGGCGTGTTCGACCGGTATAAGTACCCGGTCCTGACTGCTGAGCATACCCCCCTCTTCTGGCGTTATGACCTGCATGAAACGACCAATCCCTTCCTGATGGAAAGATTTGGCATCAATGGGGTCTTTAATGCCGGCGCCATCAAATGGAAAGATGGTTATGTAATGATGGCCAGGGTAGAAGGCAATGACCGGAAATCCTTTTTCGCTATTGCGGAAAGTCCGAACGGCATCGATAATTTTCGGTTCTGGGAATCACCCGTATCGATGCCCGGATCCGCTGAGGCGGAAACCAATTTATACGATATCCGTCTTACGCGCCATGAGGATGGCTGGATCTATGGACTCTTCTGTACGGAGAGAAAAGACCCTTCAGCACCACCGGTCGATCAGTCCGCCGCCATTGCCCAATGTGGTATCGCCCGTACCCGGGACCTGTTGAACTGGGAAAGGCTGGCCAACCTGCAGACCCATTCCCCGCAGCAGCGTAATGTAGTCCTTCACCCGGAATTTGTCGAAGGGAAATATGCATTCTACACCCGGCCGCAAGACGGCTTTGTCAACGCCGGCAGCGGCGGAGGGATTGGTCTCGGTTTCTCAGAATCCATTACAAGTGCCGTGGTGGCTGAAGAGACCATTATCGATCCCAGGATCTATCATACCATCAATGAAGCCAAGAACGGCCTGGGCCCGGCGCCCCTAAAGACTCCGCGCGGCTGGCTGCATATGGCCCATGGCGTAAGGAATACAGCCGCAGGGCTGCGTTACACCCTTTACCTGTTTATGACCGACCTGCAGGACCTGACCCGCGTCCTATACAAACCGGCCGGCTACTTCATCGCCCCCCGGGGAGAAGAAAGAGTGGGGGATGTCTCCAATGTTGTATTCTCCAACGGATGGATAGCGGACGAGGATGGCAGGGTCTTTATCTATTATGCCTCTTCCGATACCCGGATGCATGTAGCTACTACCACGATCGAAAAACTGATGGACTATGTCATCAATACTCCCGGCGACGGTCTCCATTCCTCAGACTCCGTCAAGACCCTGCAGAAGATCATCGATCATAACAGGCCTTTTATCGGTCCCGGTGGCGAGATCGGCATTTCTACATCATCCGAAAAAATGCACCGGTAAGGGAATTCCGTCCCCCCCCTTCAAAGGCCTTCATGATCACCGAAGTCGTTGGATTTTGAAAGTTTTGGCGTAGGTTTGGAAGTAGAAAAATGTCTAAATTATGCAATTCCTTTCACGCACCGCCGTCATACTTATACTGTTCGCGGCCGTTAGTTCCATGGTCATGATCCACCAAAAACCTACCCGTGTGGTATTTTTCGGAGATTCTATTACGGAGGCAGGTGCCAAACCCGGCGGCTATATCGTGAAAATAAAAGAATCTTTGGGCCAAAAAGGGCTGGGATCGAAATATGATCTCATCGGCGCCGGCATTGGCGGTAATAAAGTCTATGACCTCTACCTGCGAATGGAAGACGATGTGTTGTCACAAAACCCCGACGTCGTGGTCATCTGGGTCGGCGTGAATGACGTCTGGCACAAGACGTCCTTTGGAACAGGTACCGATCCGGACAAATTCCAGCGTTTCTATGCGGCGATCATCAATAAATTGCTGGACAAACATATTCGCGTCATCCTCACCACGCCGGCTGTGATCGGAGAAAAGGCGGACTTCACCAACCAGCAGGACGGCGATCTCAATGCCTATTCCCAGATCATCCGCAACCTGGCCCAGAAATGGCATTGCGGCCTGGTGGATCTCCGGGAGATCTTTCATAATTATGAACTGAAGAACAACCCGGGGAATAAGGAGTCAGGCATCCTCACCCAGGACAGGGTCCATCTGAATGAAGCAGGCAACCAGCTCGTGGCTGAAAAGATGTTGGAAGCCCTGGACGGCGGTCATCAATAACTCACTACTCACCATTCACCACTCACCATGAAGAACATCATCATCACCGGCGCTAACGGCAACCTCGGCGCCGCCGCTGTTAAAAAATTCCTGGATACCGGCTACAAGGTTATTGCTGTCGATCATACCGGGACACACCTGGGCTTTGCTGCCACCCATGATAATTTCGAACTGAGGAGTGTCGACCTCGGCGATGAGCAGGCGACGGCCGACTTTATTGCTGAAGTGATCTCATTATATGGTAGGATCGATGGGGCACTTCTGCTGGTGGGCGGATTCGCCATGGGTGATGTCGCGGCCACAGACGGGGCCGCCCTGCGAAAATTATATTCCCTGAACTTCGAGACGACATGGTTCGCTGCAAGACCCTTGTTCGCGCACATGCTGCAGAATGACTTTGGACGGCTGGTATTTATGGGCGCCCGCACCGCCATGCACCCGGAACTGGGAAAGGGCGCAATGGCCTATGCGCTCACCAAATCGATGCTGTTCAACCTCGCTGATCTGTTGAACGCATCGGCAAAAGGCAAGAATGTGTCCGCCACCGTACTCGCACCCGGCACCATCGATACAGCCATCAACCGATCGTCCATGCCGGATGCGGATACCAGTACCTGGATAGAACCGGAACAACTGGCCGGTCTGCTGGAACTGATCTGCAGCGGAAAAATAATCTCTATACAGTAAGTACACTGTTCCATCCTGTCACCCCATCGGGCTCTCGCATTGGATTCTCAATGTCCTCCATCCACATCTTGTCGTCGATGAAGAACTTGTAATAATACTTGCCATGCGGCAACATGGGAATAGTGATCTTCCAGCATCCGCCATCCGCCTTCTCCGGCCGCATCTGCAGCTGATCCGGCGCCCAATGGTTGAAACTGCCGGCCAGCGAAATATGACTGCAGGCCGCAGGATTCAAATGATGGATGTAAAACTCGATGGTCTTCTTCCGCCGGTTGATATACGGCGATTCGTGAAGTTTCATGGCAACCCCCTTTTTTAGATTTTAAATGCCGGTGTTCATCGGGTAGCAATGTCTTTCCAAAGGTCCGATGCAGTCGCTTCGCTCGTGTCATCGGGTGGCTTCAAATAGCAAAATCGCCAGCGGTCCGGGCGCCTGTTGTATGTGGCAACCCCCGGGATCTTAATTAATGGCTTTTACGGTAGAGCGTTTTAGGAAGAGTATACAAAATTTACGATTTTTTTCGGCATATTGCAGGATCAAGCCTTATTTATTTGCTAAAACGGTTTAATGTCTTTTTAATCCTTCACGGCTATTTTAAACCCCGCGGATTGGATACTTTTAATTCCTAATACCCGGAGATCCCAATTATGGCAGATACAAAAATATTACTGGTCGAAGATGAAAGAAAGATCGCGGAAACCCTGCGAAAAGGCTTGACCGAGCATCATTACGAGGTCGATGTAGCCTATGATGGAGCAATCGGCAAGAAGTTATTCGATGCGGGTTCCTACGACCTGGCCATCCTGGACATCAACATTCCCCTGATGAACGGCTATGAACTGGCCCGCCATATTCGCAGTTACAACGAGGAAATCCTGGTGATCATGCTGACAGCCATGAACACGACGGAAGATAAAATAGAGGGCTTCGAGGCCGGCGCAGACGATTATATCGTCAAACCCTTCGACTTTCAGGAACTGCTGGTGCGGATCCGGGCTCTGCTGAAAAGGCTGCACCATCAACCGGGAGCCGGCGTCAATATGCTGAAGGTAGGCGACCTGGTGATGAATCTCGACTCCAAGGAAGTGACACGCGAAGGGAAGGCCATCCCCCTGACCGCCAAAGAATTCCAGTTGCTGGAATATTTGATCCGAAATAAGAATAAAGTAGTCTCCAGGATCGACATTGCGATGAATGTATGGGACATCGATTTTGACACAAAGACCAACGTGATCGATGTCTATGTCAATTTCCTCCGGAAAAAGATCGAGAAGGATTTTTCCACAAAACTCATTTACACCCAGGTAGGAATGGGGTATGTGCTAAAGGAAAATCTGTGAAGATCCGATACAAGATAATGCTCCTTTTTACGCTGCTCGTCACTGCCATCATTTCAGTACTCACCCTGTCCGTCTATTATTTTGCAAAACTGGAAAGAAAAGATGTATTTGACCGGCGGCTGAAATCCCGGGCCAATTATAATTCACAGCTCTATGCAATGATGGGGGAGAATGCCGTCCCACTGCTTCGCAAGATGGATACCTCCTCTACGGCGGGACTCCTTCCCTCCCGCAGCGTTGGTATCTATTCCGATGAGGGCAGGATCTTTTACAAATTCGATCAGCCAGGCAGCCCGCCCCTTACCCTCAATCCCGAGTTGATCCGGGAAGTAAAGGCAAAAGGAGAAAAGTTTTTTTCCTTCGATGACCGCGATGCGGTCGCCATGAGAAAGATCATTAACAATAAAAAATTTATCATCATCGTGGCCGGCCATGACGACGATGGCTTGGAAAGAGTGGCCAAACTCAGCAAGATCCTCCTCTTCAGCCTGGTCCTGGGAGTCTGCCTGACCGCCCTGGTCAGTTATCTCTTTACCGGACAGTTGTTGAGACCCGTCGCACTCATCATCCATGAAGTAAAGGAGATCTCTTCCTACAATCTTTCCCATCGCATCCGGGCCGGTACAGGACAGGACGAATTGAGCCAGCTCGCCAATACATTCAATGATCTGCTGGGCCGCCTGCAGGAATCCTTTGCTATACAGCGCCGGTTCATTTCCAATGCCTCCCATGAGCTTTCCACTCCCCTTACCTCAGTCTCCAGCCAGGTTGAGGTCATCCTGCAGAAGGAAAGGAGTGCCGATGAGTACAAACAGGTCCTGTACTCGATAAAGGAGGACGTGCAGCAGATGCGAATGCTGACCAAAAGCCTGCTGGAAATAGCCAAGACCGGTTCGCAGGGCGGTATCGAACTCAATGAAGTGAGGGTGGATGAAGTTTTGCTGAAAGTAATGGCCGACGTAAAAAAATTGAATATTGAATACCAGGTGGAACTGGACTTCGGCGAATTCCCGGAAGATGAAAAAGACTTTGTCGTATTCGGTAATACGGAACTACTTTATATCGCCATTAAAAATATCGTGGAGAACGGCTGTAAGTATTCCACCGATAAAAGGTCCGTGGTTGATCTCACCTTCGCAAATCACAAGGTATTCATACAGGTGGTCAACCAGGGCGATGTCATTGCCGCTGAAGAGATCCAGCAAATCTTTCAACCCTTCTATCGCGGATCTGGAACCGCCAATTCACGCGGCTTTGGTCTGGGCCTGGCACTGGCCCAGCGGATCGTGGCGCTGCACAAAGGCACCATTCTTGTCCAATCCGATATAAAAAGAGGCACCAACTTTACCATTGATCTGCCTTCGATAAAGATATTCAATTGATTACCAGTACACCCGCCCCCTTGTCGCATTTACACAACTTGTTAATTAATTTTTTTTTAATTCCTGTTTAATGCCCCTTTAACGCGGATGTCTCAGCTTTGAGCCTGGAGATCAATCCGATGAAGAAACTTTTCAACAATATACTCGTGCCGCTTGAAATGGAAGAAAATGCAGGGATCGCAATCCAGGAGGCTATCCGTATCGCGGCTCAATGGCACTGTCATATTCACCTGCTGTATTATACATCCGGCCTTCCGGGCATCGATGAAGAGAAGTTTGAGGGGTTAAGAGCGGGTATACTCGAACGTTACCGGCCCCTGATGACCGGCGCTATCTCCCTGATCATTCAATGGCAGCAGGGGGCGCCTGAGAAAAATATCATCGATTACTGTCACCGTCATGAGATCGACCTGATCCTGCTGGGTAGAAAGAGAAGACCCTTCTGGCAGATCTTCCGCCGCAGCCAGGACATCAGCATGGATCGACTCCTGAAGAAAGTTCAATGCCCGATCCTGACTGTATTCGGACAGCCGGTCATTTCGGCGATAAAAAATATCGTGCTGCCGGTAGGCCGGGGTCTGCCCATGCGCAAGCTGTTATTTGCCACCTATCTGGCAAGGACGGCCGGATCGACCATCCACCTGGTATCTGTGGACGGCAACGGCAAGTCGGACGAAGGATCCCGGGAATCAGGGGAGAGCCTCTACAGGTCCTACCGCCTGCTGCGGGAAAACACCAACCTGCCGGTGGAGTGTTTGACAATGCCGGGACAGAACCTGGCGGACGTGGCATGGCGTTATGCCCGCGATATCAGGGCCGATCTCATCCTGATCCATCCGGGTAAGGAATCTCTCTTGTCGGGCTTCTTCAACGGCCGGTTCACCCGGCCTCTGCACGAATTATATTCCCGCGCCCTGTTCAACGTTTCCCGGATCCCTGTCATGACCATCTCCTGACCTTATTTTGGTTCGACGTTTCCCGGATATCCGTCATGACTGTTTCCTGACCGCATTTTATCGGCTAAAATCGTGGCCGGCGGGGTCGCAAATTCATTCCGGGGGAAGAGGAATTTCCCGATGAGCCCTGTCCACCCGGTCTGGTGCGAAGCGCCCAGGCCCTTTCCGTTGTCCCCATGGAAGTATTCGAAGAAGAGGATATAATCTTTAAAATGAGGGTCGGTCTGCATCATCTCATTGTCGCCGAATACAGCGCGGCGGCCCTTCTCATCACGAAGAAAAAGACTGATCAGCCGGTTGGATAGCTCTATACTGATCTCATTGAGGGTAAGGTATTTCCCCGAATTTGTAGGATACTCCACCTTGAAGTCATCCCCGTAATAATGATGAAACCGTTGCAGGGATTCGATGATCAGGAAATTCATCGGCATCCAGATAGGGCCTCTCCAGTTGGAATTGCCGCCGAAGATCCCCGTATTGGATTCCCCGGGTACGTACTTGACACTGAGTACCTGCCCGTCCACTTTTAATTCATAAGGATGTTCCTCGTGATATTTGGAAAGACTACGGATACCATATTCACTGAGGAATTCCGTCTCATCCAGCATACGGTAAAGGATCCGTTTAATCCTGTGCCCCCGCAACAGACTCAGCAGATGTTTCTGCTCCGTTCCTTTTTCATGCCAGCGGGATACCAGGGCCGCCAGATCTGGACGATTGGCCAACAGCCATTCGAGACGTTTGGCGAACTCCGGCAAAGACTGCATGATCTTGTCATCGATCACTTCCACGGCAAAGAGTGGCACCAGGCCGACCATCGACCGGATCTTCAACCTGAAGTTGCCATTGCCCGGCATCCGCACCGTATCATAGAAGAATTCCTCCTCACTATCCCAAAGCCCCTCGGATTCCGACCCCATCTTTGCAATGGCGGCAGCGATATGGAGAAAATGTTCGAAAAACTTATTGGCCATATCCTGGTATACGGGATTGACCATGGACAATTCCAGGGCTATCCGCATGAGGTTAAGGGAATAGGTCGCCATCCAGCTGGTCCCGTCTGCCTGTTCCAAATAGCCTCCTTCCGGCAGCGGAGTATTGCTGCGGTCGAAAAGCCCGATATTATCCATCCCTAAAAATCCCCCCTCGAAGATATTGTTGCCTTCAGCGTCCTTCCGGTTGACCCACCAGGTGAAATTCAGCAGCAGCTTGTGAAATACGGTCTCTAAGAACGCGATGTCTCCTTTGCCCCCGTTATTGTTCTTCTCCAGCTCATAGATCCTGTAGGCCGCGAGGGCATGTACAGGAGGATTCGTATCGCTGAAGGCCCACTCATAGGCGGGCAGCTGACCGTTCGGATGCATATACCAGTCATGGGTCAGCAGCAGCAGTTGGTGTTTGGCAAAATCGGGATCGATCAGGGCAAAGCTGATGCAATGGAAGGCCAGATCCCAGGCCGCATACCATGGATATTCCCATTTATCCGGCATGGAAACGATATTGTGATTCTTCAGGTGCCCCCATTCCTTATTCCTCCCTTTCAGGCGTTCGTCAGGCGGCGCCGGCTGTTTAGGATCCCCTTTCAGCCACTGATCGACATTGTACATATAGAGCTGCTTGCTCCACAGTTTGCCTGCAAAGGCCTGCCGCTGGACCAACCGGTTATCCTCATTCTTCACATCCACCTGCAGCGTATTGTAAAACTCATCAGTCTCATTGATCCTGGCCTCCATGATCTTGTCAAAATCCCGGAAAGAAGTGGTATTGTTCTTGCCTTCCAGCCGCAGCCGGATCGTCACTGACTCCCCCGCAGGTACCAGCTTTTCATAATCCAGCGCGGCCTTTGTACCTCCCTGGTAATTCACCGCCTGCTGGTCCCCATGAATGAGGTACTGATTGATGCCATCCTTATATTGACCCTGTCCTTGCACGCCATAGAGACGCTGTACATTGGTCTCGTTTTCACAGAAAAGATGTTGTGCTCCTTCCTCCCCGTGTAGTATGAACTCTCCCAGGTTTTTATGCAGTGCGATGATATCCCCCTCATTGGAAGACATGAGGGCCGGTTTATAATCATCATAGCCCCAGCTCCAGGTATTGCGGAACCAGATGGTAGGAAGGATATGAATGGGCGCATCTTCCTTTCCCCTGTTATGCACCGTTATGCGGATCAGGAAATCTTCAGGATCTGCCTTGGCATATTCTATAAAAACATCGAAATACTTTCTCTCATTGAAGATCCCCGTATCCTCCAGCTCGAATTCGGGGTCTGCCCGGGTCCTCCGGCGATTCTCGTCCAACAACCATTGATAAGGGTATTCCGATTGAGGATACTTATACAGCATCTTCATATAGGAATGCGTGGGAGAAGAGTCGAGGTAATAGTAGAGCTCCTTCACATCCTCACCATGATTGCCCTCATGCCCGTTAAGCCCGAATAATCTTTCCTTCAGGATGGGATCCTTTTTGTTCCACAACCCTACTGAAAAACAGAGGGTCTGCCGCTTGTCGGAAAAACCACCGATGCCATCCTCTCCCCAACGCCAGGCCTTGCTGCGGGCCATATCGTGGGTGGTATAATTCCAGGCATCCCCATTAGCGCTATAATCTTCCCGGACCGTGCCCCACTGCCGCTCGGAAAGATAAGGGCCCCATTTTTTCCATCTCGCATCTTTTAACCGTTCTTTTTCTACCATAGCTATCCGTTTGTACTGAATCCTGGATATAGGGTCATGCCCCCGTCGATAAATAATGTGATCCCTGTAATATAGTCCGAATCGTCGCTGGCCAGCCAGACCGCTGCCGCGCCAATGTCGGCTGTGATACCTACGCGACCATAGGGGATCAATTCCAGCAGCTTCTGCTCGGCTGCGGGGCTGTCCCAGGCCTGGTGATTGATGGGTGTTTTGATCGCTCCGGGGCCGATGCTGTTGACACGGATCTTATGCGGTGCGAATTCCTGGGCGATACTCTTCATCAGCTGCATGATCCCTCCCTTACTGGCGGCATAATTGGCATGCCCCGCCCAGGGGATCATTTCATGTACGCTGCTCATACAAATGATCTTTCCTGCCGCCCTGGATCTTTCCGGTACGACCCCTCTGCGGAGAAATTCCCGGACGGCCTCCCGCGCACAAAGAAACTGGCCGGTAAGGTTGACGCTCAATACCGTATTCCACTCGTCCAGGCTCATATCCTGGAATGGGGAATCTCTTTGCAGACCGGCATTGTTAACCAGGATGTCCAGGGTCCCGAATTGCATGATGACATCCGCGAACATCTTTTGGACCTCCCCCTCTTTACTGACATCACAGGCATACAAAATGCCGGCCCCCCCGGCATTTTTGATAGTGGTAAGTATTGCATCGGCCGCTTCCCGGCTGGATTCCCCGGGATGATTGATGACGACCGTGGCGCCGGCCCCGGCGAGTGCTATAGCAACTCCGGCCCCGATCCCCGAACTGGCGCCGGTAATGATGGCTATCTGACCCTCCAGCTGTGTATCCATGGTAAAAAATAGTTGACCGCTCCTCCCGTCAATATACCGATTTAACTCATAGACGGGAAAGATAGTTCACTGTTTCTCGACTAATTGGTAGAATTCAGGTCTCTTCCGATCCTGATGCTGGCCTCCACCAGGGCGTCGAAGTCTTCCAGCCGGCTGCGATGATTGGTGATGGCGACCCGGATGGCATAATGACCTTTCAGCAGCGTATAGGATGGCGCTGCGATCCCCAGCTCATGCAGTCGCATCAGGATCACTTTATTGAGGGTATTGAGGTCTGTTCCCGTGTCCGTCCCTTTGCCCGTTTCACGCCCTCTTCCACCATCCGGCCTGCTGCCTGTACCTATATACCGGTAACAGACGATATTCAGATTGACGGTAGCCAATAATTCCAGTTCAGGATGATCCATGATCAACTGACCCAGGTATTGGGCCTGGTCCAGGTTCTGTCGCACCTGCCGGGCATAGTGCTGAACGCCATGCTCTTTCAGCAGCATCCAAACCTTCAGGGCCTTAAATCCACGGGAGAGTTCCAATCCGTAATTGGAAAAAGGATCAGGACCGGCGGACAAGCCCCGTTCGTGCTGCACCAGGTAACTCACGGAGGAAGTAAAGGCCTCCCGGTGGGCCGCAGCATCTTTTACCAGCAGACAGCCCACTTCGTAATTCATATATAACCATTTGTGAAAGTCAAAACTGAGGCTGTCAGCGAGCTCCAGGCCTTTCAGGATCTCTCCGAATTCCGGTAGCAAACGAGGAATGGCGCCAAAGGCACCATCGATATGGAACCAGATCCCTTCCGATCTCGCGATCGCAGCAAGCCCCATTAAATCATCGATAGCGCCGGTATTGACTGTGCCAGCATTGCCGATCAGGCAGAAAGGCATGGCGCCGGCCGCCCGGTCTTCCCGGATCATGTCTGCCAACAGATCCAGCCGGATACAATAATCATCATCTACGGGCACCTTGCGAAAATGATCGCCGCCGATGCCAATGGCCTCAATCCCTTTCTGGACACAGTTATGCGTTTCGGATGAGCCATAGACCATCATCTGAGCAGGTACAGCCCTGATCCCTTTCTTTTTGATATTGAGATCGAAATGATTTCTGGCAACGACCATCGCGGTTATATTGGCCATGGAGGCTCCGCTGGTCAGCAGCCCACTGGCGCCAGAAGGGAACCCGAAGAGCTCTTTGCTCCAGTCCAGCACCTGCCGTTCCACATACATCGGGGCACTGTCCCCGATGCTGACATTTGTATTCATGCCACTGGCCAGCATATCGGCCATCATGCCCAGTGGCGTGCCGCCACCCATTACCCAGCCCCAGAACCGGGGATGGACATTACTGCTGTTATAGGGTAGGATCAGCCGGGTGAATTCTTCATATACAGCGGCTGCATCCTGGGGTAACAGGGGCAGGGGCTGCTGCAGACCCGCCTTTACGGCGGCATCCGGCTGCTGCCATACGGGTCTTTCACGGATATGCTGCAGATAGTCCATCATGTCATTGACCATGCGATGACCCAGTTCGCGCATTGTTTCCCAATCCCGTGGATCGAGTGTATGCTCGGCAATGGCCGGCAGATTCTGTTGGTTGCTGTTCATGAGCTTTGAGATTAAGTGCAAAACTCCGATGCTTTTTTTATATAAAACAGATGCAGATTTATTATTTTTGACTGTATCAGATTTCCATACACATATCAATTTCACGATATGAACAAGAAAAAATTCAGCGACCAGGAGCACCTGTATCTGCAGGTTGCAGAAGGCCTGGAGAAAATGATCGGCGAAGAGATCCTCCGGATAGGCGACAAGTTGCCTTCAGTGCGGATGCTGAGTGAGGAGTACGGCATCAGTATGGGGACTGCCTTCCAGGCCTATTATTATCTTGAAGGGAAGGGCTTGATCGAGGCCCGGCCCAAATCGGGCTATTATGTTCGTTTCAATGTCAAAAGGATCCCCGCCCTGCCCCGGATAGCAGCGCCCGAGCCCATGGCCAGTGAGGTCAGCGTCCGGGAAATGGTCACCACGGTTTATAAGAATATGTCTTCGGCCGACCTCCTGAATTTTTCAGTTGCCGCTCCGCCGACAAGTCTGCTGCCTGCCGCCAAGCTCAATAAATCGCTGATCCATGCCATGCGTGCGACCCGGGATCATGGCATACAGTACGGACCAATCCAGGGCAGCCCGGAATTACGCAGACAGCTGGCCAAGCTGTCCTTTAATTGGGGCGGAAAATTTTCCGAAGATGATGTGGTGGTGACGGCCGGCTGCATGGAAGCCCTGGTGATGTGTCTCAAGGCGGTTACCCGGCCCGGTGATACAGTGGCCATCGAGAACCCTACCTACTTCGGCATCTTTCAGGTCATCCAGAGCCTGGGTCTGAAAGTATTGGAAGTTCCCTGCGACCCCCTGACCGGAGTGGACCCCGCACACCTGGAGACCCTGCTGGAAAAATTTCCGATCAGCGCATTCTTATTCGTCCCCAACTTCACGAATCCCCTGGGCAGCTGCATGCCGGATGAGAACAAAAAGGCCCTGGTGGAGTTGATTACCCGCCGCCGTATTCCCCTGATCGAGGACGATATCTATGGGGAATTATATTTCGGCCGTCATCGTCCCAGGACCTGCAAGAGCTATGATACGGAAGGCTGGGTCCTGCATTGCAGTTCTCTCTCAAAATCTCTCGCGCCGGGCTATCGTATTGGCTGGGCGATCCCCGGAAGATTTACCCAACAGGTACTGCAATTAAAGATAATGCATACCGTAACCGGCACGACCATCACCCAGGAGGCCATTGCTCATTTCCTGGGTATCGGTCGTTATGAGTACCACCTGAAAAAATTACGGAAGGCCCTCCATACCCAATGTCTCCGCTATCTGCAGGCGATCATGACCTGGTTTCCGGAGAACATAAAGGTTTCCCGGCCGCAGGGTGGATTCGTTCTTTGGCTGGAGCTGGACAAGAAGCTCAATGCCTACAAACTCTACAACGAAGCGCTGAAGCATAACATTTCCGTGACCCCCGGTCAGCTCTTCTCCGCGCAGGGCCAGTTCGGCAACTGCCTTCGGATCAGCTATGCCCGGCCCTGGGATAAAGAGGTGGAAGAAGGATTGAAGATCCTCGGCCAGCTCATCAGGAAAATGATATGAGGCAGGCGATCTATTGCGGAGCGCAGCCGGGCAATAATTTCTTTGACACCGCGAAAGGAGCCAGCTGCTGCTTTTCGATGGAATGACTATCTTCCCTGATCTTTATGAACTGATCCGCCGCAAGATGCGTGAAGACCTGGGTATTCGCATAACCGGGCCACTTTATTTCCAGCGTATCGATCATCCGGGCCGTCCCCAGACCTAGATGCTGGCGCAAGGGATTGGCGCCAAAGCTGCCACCTGAATTGACGTCTTTATAGACCGTCCTCTCCTTTCCATTCTCCGAAAAGCAACACCTGATCCTGGCCCCGATGGCGGGTCGGTTGGTCCGGGTCCCCTGGAGGTCCACCGACAGCCAATGGTTGTGGCTCTGGCCGGGATTGATATACAGGAGGTTCTGATAGGCATCACCGGGATAGGCGCCACCCATATCGATATAGATATCGAGGTCCCCGTCATTATCGAGATCAGCCATTGCTATTCCATGGCCCTTTTGCAGGTTGCCTACCCGGCATGATGTAGTGACATCGACAAATTTTTTGCCATCTATGTTCTTGAACATTTTATTGGGCACCAGGGACTGGTATAGAGGGTTGCCCGTACCGAAATACATATCCGGGTAGCCGTCATTGTCAATATCGCCGAAATTGGCGCCCATGGCAAAAACGACCTTGTTCAGCCCGGCTGCTTCGGTGACATCGGTGAAGGTCCCATCGTGGTTGTTCCTGAACAGGATGGTCTGACCACATTTTCCGATGGGCCTGTGCAAGGCTTCCGCTGCTGCATATACGGCCAGGGAACTACCATTGGATTCATAGTTGCTCATGATGATATCGGACCAGCCATCATTGTCATAGTCCATGAACCACGTGGAAAAGGTGCCGCCGCGATTGGCTTTCAGCCCGGCCTCCGCAGCAACATCGGTGAAATGGAGAGCGCCGTCGCGGATGCCGTCATTTCGCATCAGTCTTTTTTCACCCCTCAGTGAAGAGACAATGATATCCGGTCTTCCGTCATTATTATAGTCCCCGGAGTTCACTCCTTTTACAAAGTCAACGATATCCACACCCGCCTTTGCCGCCATTTCTGTGAAGCTGCCATCTTTGTTGCTGATGTATAGTTCACAGGGAAATATATTGTTGGGAGTGCTCTCGGCGCCTACGAATACATCCAGCCAGCCGTCATTGTTAAAGTCTGCCCAGGTGGCCGTCTGTGTGGGATGCAGGCTGAGCAGGCCACTCTCCTTTGTGACATCCGTAAAAGTGCCATTGCCGTTGTTCTTCAAAAGAGACACGGGTTCCCTGCCGTATTTTCCCTTCCAGGCTCCCCGCAGGACGAAGATGTCCTTTAGACCGTCGTTATTATAGTCCGTCTGCATAATATTCAGGCCGCCGGTAAGACCTCTTAATCCCGAGGCGACAGACTGGTTGGTAAAACTGCCGTTACCATTGTTCCTGCAGTAATGCATACCCTCGCTAAGCCCCCATCCGGATGTGATGAGGTCCAGGTTGCCGTCATTGTCAAAGTCATCAACGATGCTGCCCCCGGCCATATTATTGATATCCAGCCCCGTGTTCACGGCCATTTCCTCGAAAGGTTTCATAGCAAAGGAAGTATCGGCATCCAGGCCTTTCAGCAGCCATTTCGCCGGCACATTACCAGGATATTCGCCGATCGTCATGTAGGC
>Ga0247778_1001045_pt1 | contig 15828 bp, 10 predicted proteins | sample UWRJL049202B5_FD_179939 | JGI IMG/M metagenome (GOLD analysis project Ga0247778, IMG submission 179939) | Plant litter microbial communities from Arlington Agricultural Research Station in Wisconsin, United States - UWRJ-L049-202B-5 | ecosystem: Environmental > Terrestrial > Plant litter >... | reverse complement strand
CTGGGTCCTTACAGGGCTGGGCGCCTATACTACGCTGCAGCTCTATGCGCATATGCGGGCGATCAAGGCCCGGCCCATTCTGATCGATGGGGACCTGTTATGGCTCCGCAATGGACTGGCCGCGGATACCTGTATCCGGATGGATAATATAGAGGAGATCTTACACATGAAAAGACAGCTGGGTCGCAGGAAGGATCCGGATGCCTGTCAACTGGCCCTGATCAAAGGCCTGGAAAATCCCAATATCAGGATCAGGCTGAAGGAGCCGGTGACGGTCCATCGCGCCTTTGGCATCCGGCAGCAGGCGGCCATTCTCGTGTTCTTTGCCGACCGGCCGGAAGAGTTTCTGCGGGCAGTAAAGGATGCAATGAGACCCGTGGGTGAGATCCATTAAAGCGTTGCGACAAAATAAAAAAGGTGAATTATCCAATCGGTTCCAGGGGCACCGAATGCACGGCAGCCGCCATCTCCTTGATGAGGCCTGCATCCTTCTCAATGGCATTCCCCACCACGATGACATTGGCCCCTGCCTTGCAGTTGCGATAGGCCTTCTCCGGATCCCGGATGCCGCCGCCGACTACCAGGGGTACGTCGATATGCGCCGCGACCGATGCGATCATTTCTTCCCGGATAGGGTGGCGGGCGCCGCTGCCGGCGTCCATATAGATGAGCTTCATTCCTAACATTTCTCCTGCCATGGCGGTACAGAGTGCGATCTCGTTCTTGTCGGCCGGGATGGGTGTAGCATTGCTGATATAGGAGACGGTCGTGGGCGCACCACCGTCGATGACCATATAACCCGTGGATATGATCTCCAGACCGCTCTTTCGTACGGCAGGGGCTGAGATCACGTGCTGCCCGATCAATAGTTCGGGATTTCTTCCGGAGATCAGGGACAGATACAGCAGGCCGTCTGCATAGCGGCTGACCTGACTGGGTGTTCCCGGGAAAAGGATGACCGGGATGGAACAATTGGCCTTGATATGCTGCACGACCTCGTCGAGGTGATTGGAAATAACAAGGCTTCCGCCGACCAGGAGGTAGTCAACGCCCGCATTGACGGCAAGGCCGGTCAATTCATCTAACTTCGCAGTATTGACATTGTCGGGATCGATAAGAACGGCAAAGGAGCGTTGTCCCTTTTTTTTCTTAGCCAACAAGGATTCGTAAATAAATTGCTTCATTCGCTATTGCCGTTGGTAGTAAATGTACGGAAATTGGTCTTGCATTAAAATTAGCCCAATTCCGCAAACCGCTGATATGTGTCCTTTGGACGAGCCCCTTTGGGGCTATGCAAAAATGCGAAAAGTTTTCGGCTTTAAGGGGATAAATCCGTGTATTCGTGAATTTTACGTCATTAGTACGAGGAAATTTTACGTAATATTCGTACTTGCTGTTCGTATTGAAACAAAAATATTACATTTTAATCAACTATAACTAATAAAAACAAATTAAAGATAAATTGCATGGAACCGCTGAACATTTTTAACAACGAACAAGAGCAACAATTCCAGGTGATGGTCGATGGGGAGAGGGCGTTCCTGGAATATCGTCTTTATAAAGGGGACATTGCCCTGATGCATACTGAAGTGCCCGAAAAGTTGGGTGGAAGAGGCATCGCCACCGCCCTGGCGGAGTTTGCCCTCAATTATGCCCGCGATGAAAAGATACCCGTCATGGTCTATTGTCCTTTCGTTGGCGCCTACCTGAAGAAGCATCCGGAATACCAGGATCTCATAGATAAGAAATACAGATAGTACTAGAGTCTCACGTAGGTCGCTAGCTGAAGTATATGGTTATTGGTGGTATTGCTGCCTGCGCCGCTGATATATTGGTTCATATAACCCATTTCCAGGTCGAATTGCCGGCTCCAGCGATAGCCCACTGCCAGGTAGGCCCGGTTCTGATCGAAGAACTTGCCATTGACGGGGGAAGGATCGCCTATGTTGACAAAGACCTCGTTCTGCAGGGCTGCAAAAAAGCCTTGTGTAAAGGGGCTGGGCCCTCTCGCGCCGACGGGTTGAATACTGCTGGCTGCAATCTCCGCATGATGGGAGCCTCCCAGGGGAATGATGCCCCGTGTAAAATATCGCAGACGATGTGCGGTTGTATGACCGTCGCGGACCAGTTTGTTGCCTTCGGCATGAAATTTTGGAAGAAACCGTTGCTCCAGCCGCAGGCGGTGGGCAAGAGTGGTCGCATGTACCGCATGGGGGAATTTGACCTTATGGGTGTAGAGCAACTGCTGCCAGATCCGGTGTTCGGGCAGGTAGCCGGTAACGCCGCCGGCCAGTCTCTGCTGATGGATATAGGCATAACCCAGGGTGCCGGTAAGGGCTGGATTGAAATAGTAATTCAGGCCCGGTCGCAGCAGCAGTGAATGCACCTGACTGAGCTGGGCCGTGGAACGCAACTGGCCGTCAAAATAGATGCCGGTCTTATCCGACATTTTATAGTTCTGAAAGGTGGCCAACCAGCCGGTGAACTGGGTCTGGGCGATAGCGGGGCGGATGGTGACAGCGATCAGCAGGGTAAAACAAATCTTCAATTGCTTCATGGGGCAAAAAGAAGCAATAAAGTCCTAAAGAAATGGTAAAATTTCCATTTCCGGTGCTGGTGCCGATATGAGACTATCTGACCATGCTGTCCAGCACAATGCCTCCCCTGATCGCCATATCCGGCCCCGGCCCGTTGTTTTCTTCCCCGCTGAATGCGTACCAGCACATGGCTGCCCGCAAGTACATGATCCGGGTGACCTCGCCGGCGGGGAGTGCCTGGTGGAACTGATGATAGTGGCCGTCCGTGGACATCAGGGCCCGCCAGGCGGTGGGAGGATCAGTCTTCAGGAAAGACCGGTGGGCATTCATATAGTCTGTCTGGATCATGCTGGCAGGGAATTGTACGACCAGGTCCGAGTCGTTCACCAGCGAGGTAAAATCGGGCGTCGCATATTCGATGTCCGTCGTTCCGTCGCTCAATTTCTCTCCCCAGGCTACCCGGACCGGGCAGCCCTGCCGCACTGCCCGCAATAAGACCCTTTTGTCCCCGTACAGCACCCGTCCTGCCGTGTCATTGGCATAGAGAGGCCGCCAGCCCGCTGCCGGGACATTGTGGTTAGTAGAAATACTAATAAACCCGAGCAAGGCCAAAAGACAGAGAACGGGGATGAGCATGAGCTTCATAAAGATCCGGTTGAGCCATAAATTTCGACGATCTCGGGCAGAGGGGGAAATGAATTCAACGAATACCCCTTACTTTTTAATGGTTGTGGATTTTGGCTAAAAATGTGTAAAAATTGAGGAAGGCCCCAGGGGCCTGCAATCCATAAAACTGGCCCGGTTTTTTCCACAGGTTTTACCCTATGTGTGCATAAGATAAAGAGGGAAATATCGATTTGAAAAAATACTTTCGTTATCCCCCCTATCGCATGAAAACATATTCAAAATCTTTAAATCTGGGCACTGTATTATGGCAATCAAAAAGCAATTGATGAAGGGTTTGCAATTCTCCCGCCGCTTCACGAAAGAAGATCTCAATGTATTCGATCAGTTCGCTTATGATTACCGGGCCTCCGTGATCCGGAATCCCAGCGGGGAAGTGGTATTTGAAATGAATAATGTCGAAGTGCCCCGGCAGTGGAGCCAGATCGCCACGGATATCCTCGCCCAGAAGTATTTCCGCAAGGCTGGTGTTCCCCAGCCCGATGGAACTTTAGGAAGAGAAGGGTCGGTTAAACAGGTGGCCCATCGCATGGCCAATTGCTGGCGCGTGTGGGGCGAGCGTTATGGTTATTTCGCCTCTCCCAAGGACGCACAGATCTTTTATGAGGAGCTGGTGTATAGTATTCTTGACCAGGCCTGCGTGCCAAATTCCCCCCAATGGTTCAATACCGGTCTGCACGAGAGCTATGGCATCACCGGCAAGCCGCAGGGACACTATTATGTAGATCCGGCCGATGGGGAGCTGAAGCGATCCGCTAACGCCTATGAGCGGCCGCAGCCTCATGCGTGTGCCCGGTACAATACCAAGGTTTTTACGGATAAAGGAATATTTGAAATAGGGGAGATCGTCGAGCATGATCGTACCGATCTTCGTGTGTTTGATGGAAATGAATTCGTCCGGATCCTGGCCACAAAGAATAATGGGATCAGGAGTATTTACCGGGCTACGCTGGCGAATGGTAATTTCATCGAGTTTACAGACGACCATTTTGTGTGGAATGCTGATAAGCGTATAAAAGACGGTGGTGCATATAGCTGGGGTGAATTGAAAACGCTGGTGGGGAAAAAAGTGCAGCAATTTTCTTTATCCGGTTCAATTCCTCAATTGGCCTTTTTAGAAGAACTGGCGACCGAGGCTGATGCGACCAGTACCAGCTATAATCTTGTTGAGCGACATTTTTCAAACAAGGCCGATGCCGATGGTATCGATAGAGCTACTGACGTATCAAAACTCCAAAAGGCAGCCCTTGCCGGCTGGATCGTCGGCGATGGTTATTACGGAAAATACAATCGTAATAAGAAGACCACAATGTTCGGAGCGATTACCATCAATGATGACGAATATTCTTTTGTTACCGGGTTGTTCAGGGATTTGTTCGGGACTTACAAAACAGTGGTTCGCAAAACAGTCAGCGATCTGTATCGCATAGTCAAACATGATTCCAAAAAGGTTGATCCTTTTGTTGAAGCATATGAATTGGATCAAAAATCATTCTCGGCATTTGTTCCCGAAGTGATCATGAAGGGTTCCCTGGCTGAAAAGGCCGCATTTTTGCGAAGTCTTTTTCAGGCGGACGGCAGTGTCAGGATGCGGATCGTCGATGGCAGAAATTCCGGGGATATCGTATTGACAACGATCAGTGAAGAATTGGCTCATGGCGTGCAAATGCTCTTGTTGTCGCTTGGCATATACAGCAATGTTTCTTTAGCAGACGATAGCAGGGAGAGCCGGCATAAAAATTTTCAGGTAACGATTGCCTATTTTTCAGAAAGACTAAAATATGAACAGCTCATTGGATTTGTAAGTAATGAAAAGAGAATAAAACTGAGGCAATTAAATGTTTTAGTCGATGGAAAGGTAAAGAAAGACCTATCCGAGCTGACCGTGGTAAATATCGATTATATAGGGGAAGAAGAAGTGTATGATATTCAAACGAGTACATCACAATTTGCCGCAAATGGGGTCATTGTGCATAATTGCTTCATCCTCAGTGTCGAGGATGACCTGGTCAACGACGGCGGCATTATGGATCTGTGGGTCCGCGAGGCCCGGATCTTCAAATATGGCTCTGGCGTGGGTACCAATTATTCCCATATCCGGGGCGAAGGTGAAAAGTTGAGCGGCGGCGGGACATCGAGCGGCCTGATGAGTTTTCTGAAGATCGGGGACCGGGCTGCCGGCGCCATCAAATCCGGAGGGACGACCCGCCGCGCGGCAAAGATGGTCTGTCTGGACCTGGATCATCCCGAAGTATTGAATTTCATCAACTGGAAGGTGGAGGAAGAAAAGAAGGTTGGCGCATTGATCGCTGCCGGTTATCCCAGCGATTATGAAGGAGAGGCCTACAAGACGGTGTCCGGTCAGAACTCCAATAATTCCATCCGCATATCCAACGAATTTTTTAACAAACTGGCCGCCGGCGAAGACTGGGAGTTGACGGCCCGCAGCGATGGAAGGGTGATGCGGCGCATCCCCGCCAAAGAGGTCTGGAACCAGATTGCATATGCAGCATGGCGTTGTGCTGACCCGGGCACCCAATACGACACCACCATCAATGAGTGGCATACCTGCCCCGAGGGTGGCCGTATCCGGGCGTCTAATCCATGCAGTGAGTACATGTTCCTCGACAACACGGCCTGCAACCTCGCCTCGGTCAATCTCCGCCGGTTCTATGATGAATCCACCAATACCTTCGACGTGGAGGGGTTCGAATATTGTGCACGCCTATGGACCACTGTGTTAGAAGTGTCCGTTCTGATGGCACAATTCCCGTCAAAGGAAGTTGCGCAGCTGTCTTATGACTACAGGACCCTGGGTCTGGGCTATGCCAACCTGGGCTCGATGCTGATGATCATGGGCATTCCTTATGACAGCGAAGAGGCCCGGGGAATTACCGGCGCAATCACGGCGATCATGACGGGGGTAGCCTACCGCACCTCGGCCGAAATGGCCGGTATCCTGGGCGCCTTCCCTAAATATGAGGAGAACCGGGAACATATGATGCGTGTCATGCGCAACCATCGGCTGGCTGCCTACGATGCCGACGAATATGAAGGCCTGCAGACAAAGCCCCAGGGTATTAAGGCAAAATATTGCCCCGACTACCTGCTGAAGGCGGCGACCCGGGCATGGGACGAGGCTGTCCAACTGGGTGAAAAAAATGGATTCCGCAATGCACAGACCACGGTGATCGCTCCGACCGGCACCATTGGCCTGGTGATGGATTGCGATACTACCGGCGTGGAGCCCGACTTCGCCCTGGTCAAATTCAAGAAACTCTCCGGCGGCGGCTATTTTAAAATTATCAACCAGTCTGTACCGAATGCCCTGAAGAATCTGCATTACACCGAAAAGCAGATAGATGCGATCATCAAATATGCGGTTGGGTCCGGGACCTTCTCCGGTGCTCCCGCCATCAACCACCAGTCTCTCAGCGAAAAGGGCTTCATCGCGGCAGAGATCGCCAAGCTGGATACCGCCGTTGGCGCCGCCTTCGAGATCGGATTTGTATTCAATGTCTATACGCTCGGGGAAGAATGCCTGCAGCGGCTGGGATTCAAACCGGAACAATATTATAATGTTGATTGGAACCTGCTGGAAGCCCTTGGTTTCACGGAAGCCGAGATCGAGGCAGCGGGTGATTTTGTCTGCGGTACTATGACCGTCGAGGGCGCACCCTTTTTGAAGGACGAACACCTGGCTGTCTTCGACTGCGCCAACAAGAATGGCAGGAAAGGGCAACGTTATATCCACGCACACGGTCATATCCGGATGATGGGCGCCGCACAGCCCTTTATCAGCGGGGCTATTTCCAAGACCATCAACCTGCCCAACGAAGCTGTGGTGGAAGAGATTGCCGACTCCTACCTGCTGAGCTGGCAACTGGGGCTGAAGGCCTGCGCCCTGTACCGGGACGGATCCAAACTCTCACAACCCCTCAGCACCAAGTCGGATAAGAAAAAGAAAGAGGCCGAAGGCGAAAAAGATGGCGCTGCCGCCATTGATGCGGCCAGCGAACCCACCCCTTCCGCAGCCCAGTCCAACATCGTGGATATGAGCAAGCTGACGGTGCAGGAACTATTAGAAGAAGTACAAAAAAGAGTACAGGCATCCCCCGACACGAAACTGAAGAGGGCCCTGGCCACCATCGTGGAACGCAGGACCCTGCCGGCCAAACGCCGCGGGTTCACCCAGAAGGCCAAGATCAATGGTCAGGCTATCTTCCTGCGCACGGGCGAATACAGTGACGGTACGGTAGGGGAAATTTTTATCGATATGGCCAAAGAGGGCGCTACCATGCGGTCGATGTCCAACTGCTTCGCCATTGCGATCTCCATCGGCCTCCAATATGGGGTTCCGCTGGAAGAATTTGTAGAGAAATTTGTCTTTACCCGGTTCGAACCTTCCGGCATGGTCGACCATCCCAATATCAAGAGTACCACTTCGATCGTGGACTTCATCTTCAGGTCCCTGGCCTATGAATACCTGAACAGGACTGACCTGGTCCATGTGCTGGATAAGCCGGAAATCGCCAATACGGGGACCGATGACTGGGACGATATACCCACTTCCCTTGAGTATGACCGCAAAACGCCCGAATTGAGCGATGTCCGGATCGTGGCCAAGGCCAGCGCAGGGGGAGCAACCGGACAGGGTACATCTCCTGCCAGCGGACCCACCTCGCCGGCGGGACATCCCCTTCCTGCAAAGGCCAGCCGGCCGGCAGCAGTGAAGACGGATAATTATAACAGTGGTCTGGATGCCATGAATGCGGCGGCTAAGAGCATGCAGAGCGATGCCCCGGCCTGTAATACCTGCGGGCATATCACCATCCGCAGCGGCACCTGTTATAAATGCCTGAATTGCGGTAACAGCATGGGCTGCAGCTAGGTTAAGGTGCGTTAAATCTTGTCTCGACGATAACCTAACATAAACATTTAGTCCCCCCATGTCCATGGGGGGATTTCTTTTGTCCCATCGCTCCTTCGGGTAAGAGAAAACAGTTAGACTGTAGATAATTTTATACGTTATTTTACGTTCTATATTATCCATAATAACCTAAATTGAAAAGCATGAAACGTATCCTCGCTGCCCTGATCCTGATCTCATTTTTAACCTCCTGTAGCCGTAGCGTTACGCCCGGCGATGCAGCAAACCACCATTACGGTCGTTGTAGAGATGTACGCTAAGGCTTTTTATAGGTACTGTAACACAGGCGATTTTTTTGGCTGTCCGTCCACCGACGGATGGCTTTTTCATTTACTTTTACGCCCAACTTAAAGAGTGGGTGATGACTATTCAATTTGGATATAACAGGAAACAGGTGTTGGATGGCTTGCGCGGCCACTTTTTTGGAAGACCGGAGATCCGTATTCTTGTGATCCTTGTCAATGTTTTTGCTATTTTATCGGCGATTTTGTTTGCTTTGAAGAAAATTCAGGCCCTCCCCTTCATCCTTTTTTCCGGTCTTTGGTTTTGTCTCTGGTTAGCCATCCGGCGTATATTGCCCCTCAGCATTTATAAGAAATCCGCCACTTTTCAGGATACTTTTATTCTGACCCTGGAGGACAGAGGTATACTCCTGGAGACCCAAAAAGGCAGCCAATTATGGGCCTGGGAGGATTTTAGTGTTTTTAAAGAGACTTTGTATTTTTTTCATGTTTATTTTGACGCCAGGTCCTTTTTTATGATCCCCAAGGACTCTTTTAAGGACCTTACGGAGATCCAGGCTGCCCGGAAATTGCTGAAAGATCGTATCCGGCATTAGGGTTGGCGGGGATCTGCGCCGCGCCAACCAATGAGCGAAACCAACAGGCCGAAACAAGGGTACCGGAGGCAGTGGGCGGGTCATATTTCCTTGCATATTATCAAATTGTAGCATTTAACAGTTCCCTGCATGAATAATTTTCCCTTTAGGCCAAATTGGTCTATCTTTCAGGCGTTTACCACAATAAAGAACCCCTAAAAGGGTTAGTATTGCAGCCGGTATCCGGATCCATTTTCCTGCATCCCGGCGCCAAATCTCCTAATCGTTATGACCAAGCTGAGTTTTAATAATCGCAACAATGCCTTCTATACAAGTCTAAAGGCGTCTGTGGATCAATACTTCACCTCCCAGAAGATTAAGAAGACCGGTAACTGGAAGCTCTATACGAAGTCAGGCATCCTGATCCCGGGCTCATTGCTGATCTACGGTGCCCTGATCTATCTTTTCCGCAGTTCCGCTGCCCCTTATTCCGGCTGGCTCATTGCCGGCGGGATCGTGATGTGCGGCGTTCTGGGTCTTGTCCTGGCCAGTATAGGCTTTAATGTCATGCACGATGCCTGCCATGGCAGCTATTCCACCAGGGGTTGGGTCAATGAGATCATGGGCCTTTCGCTGAATGCTCTGGGAGGAAACGCCTTCATATGGAAATTCAAGCATAATATCATTCACCATACTTACACCAATGTGGACGGGATCGATGACGACATTGCCAAGAGTCCTGTCATGCGTCAGTGTACTTCCCAGAAATGGGTGCCCGCCCACCAGTTCCAGCATATTTATGTGGTCCTGGTCTATGCGCTGTCCTCTTTTCTCTGGGTGTCGATGATGGACTTCAACAAGTATTTCAAGAGCAAGATCGTGTCCACTCCCCTGCAGAAAATGAGCCTGAAAGAGCACGTGATCTTCTGGATGAGTAAAGTATTGTATGCGGTATTCTATGCCATCATCCCGGCCTATTTTGTCGGATGGGGCACCTGGGCCATCGGGTATGCCTGTATGCAGGTGATCCTGGGCCTGGTCCTGGCCATCGTATTCCAGCTGGCGCATGTTGTCGAAGATTCGGAATTTGTTCATATCCATGAGGACGAGACTAAAAAACTGGACGAAGAGTGGGCGATCCACCAGATCAAAACCACCGCCAATTTCGCCCCGCGTAATAAGATCATCTCCTGGTATGTCGGCGGTCTGAACTACCAGGTGGAACATCATCTTTTCCCCCGGATCAGCCATATACACTATCCGGAGATCAGCAAGATCGTCAAAAAGACCTGCCAGGAATTCGGGATCGTGTATCACGAATTTCCTACGATGGGCCGTGCCATCGTCTCCCACTTCCGCGTGATGCGGCAGCTGGGCAGAAGACCGGTCAATGCATAGTGCCGGCCTGGCCTATGGATTTCTCTAGTATAATTCAATGATGTGATCCACCCGGAGCGAGTCGTCTCCGGCGGACAGGCGCAAGGGCTTTTTAACAGGCCTGTTGGTGACCGTTATGGATCTTCTTGTTCCTGGTGCCGGCGCCGGCATTGGCCGGGCAGACGGATCCGAAGGGGCTGATGAGGCAGTATGGGCTGACGAGGTTGCATCGACTGATGAGGCTGTACGGACCGTAGGGGGGGCTGCATGGTTTTTCAGCAGGCTGAAGGGAATGGTCAGCAAGAGCAGAATGAATAAGGAAGTTGTGATAAATGGCCTGCGCATAACCCGGGTTTTGACAAGAGGAGAAGGTATACTGTCAATATACGAAAAGCCAAGGCGGTCTTTTGGGGTATTCCACCAGTAACTGGCGAGCGTCTACAGAGGGGGGATATCCGCTGCCGGCCGGCGGTTCCTGTTATATGGCCGCTGCTGTCTGTCATTCGCAGACTTCCGGATCCCGCGTTTGTGCTGAATGCAGATATTTAGGCCAACTTATCATTGGCTTATGCAAATTACACGTACACCGGGTCGTTTCCTCTTTGCCATTCCCTGGCTGGTCGTTGCGGTTCAGCATTTCATGTATGCCGTCTTCGTTGCCGGTATCGTTCCGGCCTATATGCCTTTCAGGATCTTCTGGGTCTACTTCACAGCCATTGCGATGATTGCGGCGGCGATCGCGATCATGACGGGGATCCGGGCGCGGCTGGCGGCGGCGTTGTTGGGAGGGATGATGGTTCTCTTTATCCTGTTGATCCATCTGCCGATCCTGAGCGGCGACCCGCATGCGATGAACTGGACCCGGGCCTTTCAAGATTTTGCGATCACCGGGGTCGCATTTATTTTTGTAGGGAAGGGGAATGGGTCAGCCTCTGGCGCCGGGACCACCGTAGGGAATACCGATCGGGGACGATGGCTGCCGGGTAAGGGGGGGCGGGCGAATTGGCTGGGCGTGATGGGTCTGTATTGCTATACTGTGCCCCTGTTGTTCCTGGGCGCACAGCACTTTTGGCAGGTGCCCTATGTTACCGGCCGGATACCGGACTGGATGCCGATGAAAGTGGTCTGGGACTTCCTGGCCGGCGCCGTGATTGTTTTATCCGCGCTGGCAATCATGTTACAGAGAAGGGCGCGGCAGGCTGCCGGGGTCCTGGGGATAACCCTGGCTGGACTGGCCTTACTCTATCATTTACCCGAACTGGTCGCCCATCCTTTTGCGGGCATGGACTGGACGGCGGCCATGCTGGACTCCATGATCGCATCGGGAGCCCTGTTGCTGGCGGCTGCGCCAGGAGGTGTGCCCGGGGAGTCAGGAGTGCGGAGGTAAGGGATTGACGAATGGGCGGCATCGGGGGGATTGGGGAAAATATGCGATGCCGGGCAAGTTTCCCTGATACTCCGTATATTGAAGTACCTAAAAGTGACGCATGACGATCCCCGAAACGCCCTCGCCTGCTACCCGTCTCTATCATAGCTCCTGGTTCCTGAAATTTGTGGAATGTCTTTTCGCCGCCATCGCCATCATCAACGTGCTGGCGATGAGCATCGAGATCCTGCCGGAGAGCATCCTGATGAAGATCGGAGAAAAGGTCTTCGGTTATCTTTTGCTGGGGCAGGTAGTCCTGGGGCTTCTCTTCGGTCTTGGTTATGCGCTCTACTGGCACCGGAAGGAAAGGAGGGGCCGGATCAATTCCCCTGTAAAGCATGCCTGGATGCGGGGTATCCTTCGTTATTGGCTGGCATTGGAGATCGCGACCTATGGGTTTGCCAAGATCCTCAAAACCCAGTTTGGCGCCTCGTATCACCGGGCCGATGCGACCGTCGGCAGTCTCAGCGGGTTTGATCTTACCTGGAATTATTTTGCCTATTCCTATACCCTGGCCGTCATCATCGGTCTGCTGCAGGTCACGGGCGCCATCCTATTGCTCTTCCGCCGGACCACCTTACTGGGTGTGGCCATCCTCTTGCCGGTGATGGTGAATATCACCCTCATCAATGTGTTCTATCAAATCGCGCCCGGCGCCTTTATGAATTCCGTCCTGTTCACCCTGGGTCTTTTCTTTCTGTTGATGTTGCGGCGGTCAGCATTGCTAAAAGTATTTTTCAGGACCTCTGACGATCTGCCTTCCCTTCGACTGGGGCTGTTCAAATCATTGGGCAGGATCCTGGCCATCGGGACTGCCTTCTCCCTGATCTATTATTTTGTCTCCTCCAACCCGGCCAGCACGCTCGCCGGTAAATGGAAGGTAGACCGGATGGTCCGTAACAGAGATACCCTCAAGGCCGATGCCTGGTTTAAAGATTCAACGGCCTGGACCACCGTATACATGGAGGAGCGGGGCTCCGTGGCCTTTTGCGCAAATCCTTATGTCTATGATAATGGCAGGAGTGTCTGGGCAAGGTTTAAGTATGACAGCAGCCGGCATCTTTTGCAGCTAATCTATGAGAACAACGATACCGTGAACGCCGCCGTTAGCCACTACAACGGCCGTCACATGGAATTGGGCGGTATTGCCGGCAAGGATACTATTTTCATGAGCTTATCCAGGATCGATAAGAAGAAATAGGATCATGCGGACATGCCGGGTACAACCGATCGGAAGAAATAGGACCTTTACTCACTTCGGTTTGTACTTGCTCTCTTCGAAGATCGTATGTACGGGCGTTTGCATCAGCGCTGCCGGCGTGATGCCGCCATGACCATCCAGGTATTTTTTTACGATCTGCCAGCCCACCCAGACACCGATGTTACCAGGGGCCGCATCGGGCATGCCCATGGTCTTGGGTCCTTCTCCGACATAGTTCTTGATGATCTCCGGATCGACCGTGAACAGATCGGTATTTTGCAGAAAGAAATTCCAGAGTGACCCTTCATTGGACGCGCACCATTTCAACTGCCCCTGCGTATAGCCTGTCCTGATACTGTCGGGTGCATCCGGCTGGAGCTTGCCCGCCAGCCACAGATAGCGCCCCTTGATGATCATCTGATCGATGAGGGTGTGGTGTTCGCTGCTGTCCGGGAAAAGATCCTGGGATAGTGTCATCAGGCAGTTGGCCGTGATGTATTCGGGTTCAAACCGGCGGGAGATGTAGGCGGGATTATCATTTTGGCCCTGCTGGGAAAGATAGTAGGAGAAATTTTTACCGGCATAGGATTGCAGCCCGATCGCCAGGGCATAGGACGTGATGGCGACACCGGGTCCGTTAAACGGACCGATATAGGCCACGACCTTCTGCGGCAGCTCATATTTCGGGAAATAATATTTGAAATAACGGAAGCCTTTTGTGAGGTCTTTTTCCAGCCAGTCCAGGCGGGCGTATTTCTTTTCCAGCGAGTCCCTGATGGGCAGGTAGCTGACAAGAAATTGACGGGTAGCCTGAAAGGCCAGGTGGCTGGTATCGGAGAGCGGGCCGGCTCCCAGGATATTACCGATGAAGTCGCCGGTAAACCAGGGATACTCCCGGACAAGCTTATGCAGACCGGGGACCACATCATTGGAATCCAGGGAAAAGAAGGCCGTGTCGAATCGCTCGATATGTACTGTCTTAATTTCTACACCGGATATATCGGGACTATCACCCCCATGACCGCAGGCGCCCAGCATGAGAAAAAATGGGATCAGTACGGCAAATACCCGGGCCGGGAAGGGACGATCGGCTGTAACATGGTTCATCGTATCTCCTGTTTGAGGGATGGTAACGCTGAACGGCCTGCATCTAGTATATGTAATGCATTGCCTGATAGTATTTTAACATTTTTCGGCCAAAAGGCAGCGGCTGCAGGCCCCCTTTCTCCGCATCGTACAATCACGTAAATTTGCAGTATGAAGATCGTTCTTGCACAACAGAATTATCATATCGGAAATTTTGAGGAAAATATCCGCAAGATCCGGGATGGGATCCGGCAGGCCAAAGAGGCGGGCGCCGACCTGGTCGTGTTCTCAGAATTGTGTATCTGCGGGTATCCTCCCCGGGACTTCCTGGAGTTCGAGGATTTCATCGCGCAATGTTATGCGGCCATCGACCGGATCCGGGAAGATGCCGACACCATCGGGGTGATCGTGGGCGGCCCTGCCCGCAATACCGGTGGAAAAGGAAAGGACCTCTTCAATGCCGCCTGGTTCCTCTATGACAGCCAGGTCCAGGGGGTCGCACATAAGACCTGTCTGCCTACTTATGATGTATTCGATGAATATCGTTATTTCGAACCCGGCTATGAATGGAAGGTGATCCCCTTTAAGGGTAAGAAGATCGCCCTTACGATCTGTGAAGATATCTGGAACCTGGGGGATAATCCCCTGTACCGGGTCTGTCCCATGGATCAACTCATCGGGCAACAGCCGGATCTGATGATCAATATTTCTGCAAGTCCTTTCGACTATGATCACGACGAGGACCGCAAGGAAGTAGTGAGACAGAATGTTCTCAAATACAAACTGCCGATGTTCTATTGCAATGCCGTGGGTTCCCAGACGGAGATCGTCTTTGACGGCGGCAGCCTGGTGTATGATGCGAAGGGCCGGCTGGTAAAGGAGTTGAAATATTTTGAAGAAGATTTTGCGATCGTGGATCTGCCGGGTCCTGTGCCGCCGCTCTTTGAGGAATTGCTGCCGGGCTTTTCTATTCCTGTGGGCGGGGGCGATGCGGACGCGGAATTGTCTGCGCCGACGGATAAGATTGTTTCGACCGAAGTTGCGGCTGGTCTGCCTGTCACCGAGGTCCCGTTCGATAAGGAAATGCGGGTATATAAAATGAACAACCCCGATACGGTCATCGAATACCTGGTGAATGAAGCGAATATCCGGGAGATCCACCATGCCCTGATCCTGGGTATCCGGGATTATTTTTTCAAGATGGGTTTCAAAAGGGCGATCCTTGGCAGCAGCGGCGGGATCGACAGCGCCGTCACACTGGCGCTGGCCTGCGAGGCCCTTGGGAAGGACAATGTGCGCGCCATTCTATTGCCTTCGCCCTATTCCAGTTCTCATTCGGTGAGTGATGCAGAGTCGTTGTCCCGCAAACTGGGCAATCCCTATGATATCATCCCGATCCGGGAGGTCTATGAGGCGCTGTTGCATACGCTGGAGCCGACATTTAAGGATATGCCAGTAGCCGCCAAGGGCGGCGCGGCCAAAGGCCAATCATCAGCCGTTGGCGGGCAAAGGGTTAATTTACAGGAAAGCCCTTTGCCGCCCGCAATCGGATTGGCGGAGGAGAATCTCCAGAGCCGCACGCGCGGCAATATTTTGATGGGCATTGCCAATAAGTTCGGCTATATCCTGCTGAACACCTCCAATAAGAGCGAACTGTCGACGGGCTACGGAACCCTCTATGGGGATATGGCCGGCGGGCTCAGCGTGCTGGGGGATGTCTATAAACTACAGGTATATGCGCTGGCCCGGTATATCAACCGCAATGGGAGA
>Ga0247778_1001044_pt1 | contig 15847 bp, 6 predicted proteins | sample UWRJL049202B5_FD_179939 | JGI IMG/M metagenome (GOLD analysis project Ga0247778, IMG submission 179939) | Plant litter microbial communities from Arlington Agricultural Research Station in Wisconsin, United States - UWRJ-L049-202B-5 | ecosystem: Environmental > Terrestrial > Plant litter >... | reverse complement strand
AAAAAAAATAAAAAAAAAAAAAATTATATAAAAAAAAAATAAAAAAAAATTAAAAAAAAAAAAACAAAAAAAAAAACAAAAAAATAAAAATAAAAATATATTAATAATAAAATTAATAATCTAGATATTGAGATGAAAAATATAAAATCAGTAGAAAAAAAATAGCAAGAAAAAAAAAAGAAAACGTAAGAGGAAAATATTTATAATATAGTTATAAAAGAAGCCCCTTTTATAGAAACGGACGATATAAATTATATATTAAAATTTTTTCGAAATCTTAAATTGGGTAATAAAGTTATTATTTTAGATATAATTAAAAATGCGATTGCAGAGGTATTTTTAAAACCCAAAAAAAAGATTATATTTTTTAAATATAATAAAATAAGGAAAAAAACAATTATTTCAAATTATAAATTTGGGGACTATTTTGTCTATCAAATATAATCTAATATTTTTATTTTAAATAATATTCGAAACTTGATAGATTAAAAACACGGGTTAGATATCAATAAAAAAAATAAGGAAATCAAAAAATTATAGAAAAAGAATGATATAAAAATATATTTGAGAATTGTAATAAAGGTATTATTGGGGTATATTAGAAATATGGAAGAATTAATTTTATTATTTTTTTAAAAAAAAAAAATTAAATTGGAAAAATAGGATATTTTTAAAAAAGTTTGCAGAACAAAAAATAGAAAATTGATAAAATAGTTAGATATATAATTTTTTATTCAATAAAAAAATTTTATCGAAATTTAAAATAAAAATAGAAATAAATTATAGTCCAATCTGAGTTTAAAAAATTATTCTGGATATTATAATATTTTGGATTTTAAAGCCGATGTAATTATTTATTATAAGGCCAAAAAAAAAGAGAAATCATTTAAAACCCGAGGGGGCGAAATTTCTGTATTTATTTATATATTATGTACTTTAAATATTAAGTTGAATATTAAGTCCAACACCATCTGCATTCGCGAAAACTCAGCGGCCCCAGACCCTACTAGGTCCAACATCAATATCACGAGTAATACACACACAAACTCATCATAACAAACTCCAAACGATACACACGAAAACATATTAAAAAATATAAAACCAACCCCGGACAATACTGCCGCAATTTCAGCAATACAAAAAGAGATAGAGGCGGATAAGAAAAAAACATTAACCAAAACTCGAAAAAAATATAAAAAAATATTCTATAACATTTCAAACATAAATCCTAATAAAATAATACTCCAATAGATAGACGAATGGTTAAATTTATTTAATTCTTATTAAACAATAAAAGAAGGTAAAACTTGAGATATTTTATCAGTTAAGTTTTATATTTCATATTTTATAAATTGAATTTATATATTTATTTTATTTTTATTGAAATATTTGTAATAATATATTGGTCATTAGTATATTATATAATAAAAAAATCATTATTTCTTTTATTTTTGTTTTGTTTGATTAATTTTCAACTTTTTTTATAATATAATATTTAACAATTAAATATAATATCTTTTTCTTCTTTTTTTTCATAAAAAAATTATTAAAATATAAAATATATTGATTTATTTCATTTTTTGATAAATTAATATTTTGAATTATTATTAATAAAAATTTTATTTTAATTAAATATATTTATATTTTTTAAAAATTTCCCCAAAAATTAAATGATAAATAACATATATTTAAGATTTTTTAATCAAATATTTAGGAATAGAAATCTAAATTTGTTAAAATGCCAAATATAATATTCGGAAGCAGGCCATTTTTGGCACCGAAGATTAATAATATATATAAAAACGAATTATTATTTTATTTGAAAGTCTCGATTATTATTTTATTATAAAAATTATATTAAAATATATTATTAGTTTAAATAGTATTTTGTTTATTTTTATGTTCCTCAATCTTTTTCCTATGTTTTTATATTATATATTATTAATATTATTGTTTATATAAAAGTTTTTTAATTATATTATTTATTTTTATGTTATTTATAGATATCGATATATTGATTTATAGATTTTTATAAATATTATATTATAGTTTATATATATTTATATTAATTGTTTTTACCTCGGTTTTCAAGCCTTTAGAGTTGCGAAAACTGATATATAAACCGATATCCTCGCCATAATTAATATAATTCCTTTATTTTTGAATCTATATCTAAACTTTCTTGCTAATATTCTAAATATTTCCTTAAATATTTTTCGGTATATATACAATTCTGCTGGTCTTATATTTTATAATTTAGTATTTTTTTATTTTTTGATTATATTTATTTTTTATAAAAAAATTTTATTGCAAAAGATTGCAAATTTTTCGGCCGTAGTTATGAGACCTTTTATGTCTTAAAAATTCATATATTGATATATTATAAAGTACATCAGGTCTTAAATTGATGGTTATTTTATCTTAGTCTATATAAAAATATTTTTATAAAATATTCTTCTATATACATCAAATATTAATAACTACGATTACTATTTCTGTTCTTTTGTATATTTTATTAACACTATTGTTTAAAATATATTTCTACATTATTTTAAGAATTTTTATAATAATATTTATAATTGAAAAAATACTTTTCTTGCACCACAATGGATTATTTCTAGATATTATAACCTAGATATCTCATTATATAAATGGTACTACCAGAATAAAAAAGATTTTTAAATATAAAAATAAAAACAACAAAAATTATAATTCTATTCAAATAATAATTATTTTAAATAAATCTTTCAAAATTAATATTAAACAATATATAAATATATATATTCCTTTATTTGGCGTACAAGTCGTCTTATAAAATTATTTTTTTATAATTATATTTTAAATTGATAAATAATAAATAAAATTGAAATTGATTATAAAACCGAGAGGAAGATAAATAAAACAATTTCAGATTTATACAAATACTAAAAATATACAGATTATAGAACTAAGTCGAATTCTTTTCACCAGACTATATAACATAAATATACAAATAAACGATTATTAATATATTTTTGCCATAGCTGGCAGCTATGATATTATTACACATTTACCATTTTTGGAGCAACTAATACAAAAAACATTCGCACATGAAGTTAGAACTCACTATATTTAATTGATTTAAAAGATCGAAGATTTAAATTTATAAAATTTAATAAAAAATATTTATTTTATTTATATTTCAGATCTTTTCAAAATTGTTATTTTATTGTTCAACTGCATATTAGACGAAGATTCAAAACTAGGCGAAAATTATATATATTGTTTATCTTTTACCCTAATATATTAATTAAATCTAATAAATATTTAATATTATAATTTTTTTAATTATAATATTATCAAACAATTTTAAGAAACAAATAAATATAAAATCGACAAAATTGGTTTTATATAATGAATTCCAGGTTGAAAATATAAAAATCGACTAAAAAAAACGATAAAAAAATAAGATTATTTGCCAATTGGAAGAGAAAAAAGCGAAAAAAATAAAAAACATACAAAAAGTTTATTATAAATATGATCTGGAAAAATATTTGGAATTGTTATACAAATTATTTATTAATAATTTAATAATTTTTTTTATATATATAGAAATACCAAGGATTCTTGTCATTAATAAAAAATTTTTTTTTTCAATTTCATTTTTATTAATAAATATTTCAAATATTTATAATATTAAATATTTGAGATAATTTTAGAATTGTTTTAAAAATTTTTTTTTATAAATCAATAGTTTTGCGAGAGTTAGATTATCAATTTTTAAAATAGTCTAGATATTATAATATACAAATTATTTTTGTCGATTCTTTGTACTATTTTGGGACAATAAGAGTTGGATAATAAAATATCTAAATTAAGATTAATTTCATAGGCTCAGGAAGTAATTTATCTAAGACCAATATGAGATGCGAATAATCTTATATAATAAATAATAGTTAGGATCAAAATAAGTTCCTTTAGACGTTTATTAATCAAAATGCTTTTTTCCGCCGATTTAGATATCTAACGTCCATCCCTGCGTGCCGGAAAACCCTACGTGCCGGAATGACTTCATGGTTTGAGGGTCTTAAATCTGCACTATATAAATATATAAAATTATAATTAGTTTGATATTATTTTTTGGTTATTTATCTATAAATATTTAATTTGCAATAAAAAAATATTATAATTATAATTATATTATCAATTATTTTATTAATAATATTAAAAGTCCTCTTAATTATTATTTTTTATTTTATTGCAACTTTTGGCCTATTTCTAAATTTCAAAATTCTAATATAAAATTTCTATTAAAAAAAAATATAATTCCAAGTTTTGAAAAAATAAAATATAAAAATATTTATATATTAGATTTATTTGAATAAAATAGGAGAAGGTATATAAAATATTATATTAAAAATCATAAAAATATTAAATTGGAGAATTTGAAGAAAATTATCAATCTATTATTATAATTTTTGTTTTTATAATTATTTTGATTTTTTTATATTTAATCAATAATTTATTTTGTGCTTCGTTATATAATAAATTTTTTTTCTTAGAAATCTCTCTAATTGTCTCACCATAATCAATATTAAGATCATTATAGAATTATCTATTATTTATATATTTTATATTTGATATTTATTATATATAACAAAGATTAATATTATAGGGAAGGTCGCGACCCCGACTAGTTTATATTATATATTTATTTTGCCAACATATATCTATATATAAATAAACCTGCTAAATAGAATTTACCCAAAAATAGTTTCAATTTTTATAATTATATAAAATATTTTTTTATATATTTTATTTCTGATTTTTCTAATAAATATTAAAAATAATAAATTTTATATATAAATCAATTAATCTCGAGAGGTCTGTTTTTCGTCTACTCCGATTCTTTAAAAATAATAATAATAATCTTATTCAATATTAGTTTATTGAATCGAAATTCGTTCTATTAGAATATATTACCTTACCAAAATATATTCTTGATTATGTAATTATATCTTATACTTGGGGTAATAATTTTAGATTATATGATATAATTGTTAATAGAAGGAATATGATAGTCACAAAAAATATATATTTTATATTTTAAGATTTTTGTAACCAAGAATAAGACTAAATTTTTTGGATTAATATTTTTTATATCAATTAAAATAATAATAATAAGCAAGGATAATAAATTCAATAGATAGGATCTATTTATAATAAAATGAAACAAATAATTATTTGGCTAGGTGAAACTATTTATGATATAAATTATATTATATTTTATATAAAAAAACTAAAGAAAGAAAATTTTATATATATTTTTAATGGTCAGGAAATTTCAAAATAACAATAGATTAATATCTGATCAATAATAATGCACAATTTGAGATTTGACTGAATCGATTTTTTGATTAAAGGTTTATAATTATTCTTTTATCAAAATTAATTTAAAAAAATTTGGATTATATAAAAAATTGTTAATATTCAAATGGTTAAAATTGTTTACAAAAATAAATCTATTTTAATAAATATTTTTATTTTTATACCAGATTTGTTTCAGATCAATCCAAAACCAGACTATTAATTAATTTTGGATATTATATCAGATTCTCGCCGGAATAATTTATAATAAGCTCAAAATCAGGATTTTTATATAATATTAAAAAAATTCGGCAAAAATGAAGCAATTAATCCTTAAGATAAAATTTATATTTTGTTAGGTATATTTTCAAATATATATAATATTGATTTATTTAAAATAAATTATAAAAAAAATCTTAAAAATATTATTTTCGATATTACCTTATTTTTATTTAATCTAAATAAATTAAATCTTTTTATTTATTATTTTTTCGATTGGACATTATAAGAATTCTTGGAAAATTTGAAAGTATTTGCCAATAAAATACTTAAATATACAAAAAATATTAAATATAAAATAATTGTGAAGTTACTATTTGAGATAAATAAAATAAATATAAATTTAGAAAATTATAACGGTTAAATACTATTATTATAAATTGTAGAAAAGGGGCATGAAGCGGTCGTGAAGCTGCTGTTTAAAAAAGGTGCTTAGATCGAGAGTATGGATAGTTATAAACAAATATTACTATTAGTGGCTGCGGCGAACGGGCACGAGGCAGTCGTGAAATTGCTGTTTGAGAAAGGCGTTCAGATCGAGAATATGAATAATTATAGACGGATATTATTGTTATAGGCTGCGGCGAACGGGCACGAGGCAGTCGTGAAACTACTGCTCGAAAAAGGCGTTTAGATCGAGAGTATAAATAGTTATAAACAGATGTTATTGTCACAGGTTGCAAAAAAAAAACATGAGGCAATCGTGAAACTATTGTTCGAGAGAGGTGCTCAAATCGAAAATATAAATAATTATAGGCGGACGCCGCTATTATGGGCTGCGGCGAACGGGTATAAAATAGTCGTAAAACTACTGTTCGAAAAAAATGCTCAGATCGAGAGTACAAATAATTATAGATAGATACTGCTATCAGTGGCTGCAGAGAAAAGATATAAATTATTTGAAAAAAATATTAAAAAATCCTAATAATTTATAATTATAAAATATATTATATATATTTATTTTTATAATTTTGATAGAAAAAATTTTAAATAATTTAATATTTATATATAATAAAATATTGCATCAGATATATCTAATATTTTCTAGAAGTTTCTATCAAAAATATTATTAATAGAAGATAAAGAAATTTTTTATTTAATAATTTATATAGAAAATTATTATAATAAGAAATAAATTAGAAGTTTATTTTACAATCTTATTAAAAACATTTTTGTCGTTCGAGCCTAGGATATTTATTATTAATTCAATAGAATATATATTTAATAATAATTGGAATGAAGATATTTCCTATTTACGATTATGTTTTATAGTTTTATTTCTTTTGGAAATCAATTAAACCATTTTTAAAAATATTGTAAAACTAGGATAAAATCAGATCGGCCCCAGTTGAATTTATATAATATTTATAATATTATTTCTATTATTAATAATATGGCAGACATCCGCGGGACTCGTTGTATAATGCTAATATTTATTCTTGTATTATTCTTTTATCTACGTTTTTATATTATTATTAAAATTAGATGTAATAATGCCCAAATATTGGAATGGTCTGTATTATTATTATTATCTATAATAATATATTTTTTTTTTGAGCCTGAAAATGATGTTCCTGAAAAATTCTTCGTATTAAATTTTAGGAAAATAGGAAAAATAATTTCTAATAAAAGAAGTTAGATTAGATATCTTTGATGGAATAATAAATTAATTAATATATAATAGGCCTGGTTTGGAGGATTTATTAAAATTAAATATATAATTAATTATTAATCATAATTAGGTCCGAAGCCTAGCAAGTTCTTAGGCAATAATTTCTTACGAATTAGACACGAGTTTGGAAAATGATTATATAATTAAAATTATAATATAAATTTTATCGAATATATAAGATTATTTTACATTAATTAAAATTATTATTTATTTTGATCCAAAATACCAATTCGCATAATGATCTTATATAAATATATATATTATAATAGTTATAATATTAATAATAATTCGTTAATCGGAATAAAATTTTAGAATTTAGATAAGATTTTTTTATAAAATATCGGAGATAAAATAAATTTAATAGTAATATTATAATAAAAGATTTTTAATAGTTTAAATATGAAAATAATAATATAAATATGATTTTTTAATAAAAAAGGTTTAGGATATCCGGGAGTAGTCATAGAATATAATATATAAAAAAATATAAAAATTATTGAAATGTGTACAAATTTTAAAATGCTTGAAATCAAAGTACTTAATAATTTTCCCGGCACGTAGGGTTTTCCGCTACGCAAAGATGGACGTTAGTAACTTAAATTTGTTTTTTAAATAACGGTACTAAATTAAAAGACTTATTTCATCCATCCCTAGATTTTTAAATATATTAAAAAATTCTGATTCAATCTTAAATATTTTCGAATAACATATGTAACAATAAACTACTTATCCTGAATTTTAAGATTAAATTAGTTGTATTAAAAGTTTTATATTATAATTCTTGAGATAATTCTAATTTTTTTTTTATAATAAAATTAATTTTCTAATTTTTTTCACTCCGATAATTTTTGGGAAAATTTGTTAAAATATATATATAATCCGGTTCTTATTTTTTATATCAATTTATATATAATTCATATTTTGTTTTATAAAACTAATCTATTACTAGTTTTTTGTAGAATCGAATTTGCCAAAGAAACCCTGTTTTTTTAAAAATCTTATATATCAAATTCTAGTTTTCAAAACGTTTTTTTTTCAAGTTTGGTTTATAATATAATTGATAACAACATAATTCGGATATTTTTATTAGATATTAAATCTTGAGGCCATATATATCTTTTATCTATTTTTTAATACCATGTATAGAAACATATCTTCTGATCTTAATAATATTAATAAATTTAATAAAATATAATTATTTTAAATTATATTTCCAATATAGATAAACCAAATTTAAATTGTTTTTCTTGAGTGATATTAATGCGTCACAAGCTGTACCTAATCTAATAGATCTCATATCCCGATATCTAAGTAATTATATATTTAAACAAATAATATATATTAATTTTGCAAAAATATGATGGATCGTAAAGATGTTTAATACATCCCATCTCGTATTATTAATATGTATTTAATTTTTGAATTCATTTTTAATATTATTAATAAAATATTGAACGATAGAAGTTAGATTGAGTTAATATATCAACAATTTAGATATCTCATTATCGCAAAGGATCATAAAAGTGAGATTTAAAAATTGATCATCTTTTAAACTCCTCTTATATAATACTTTTTTTGAATTATAATTATAGAAATATTAGAAATCATTTTTTATAAAAAAAATAAAAATAACTGCAATTATCTATATAATTTAGGAATTTATAATTATCGAATATAAAATCTTACACTTTCTGATACTTAAATTTATTGTTGTTAGACCAAAATCGTAATCTATGTCTAATAAATAGTGTAAACATTCGATGTGATATATTTGGGAAATAGCTCAAAATTTGATATTATATATCGAATAGAAATTTAATAATTAACAGGATCAATCTTAGATTTAAATCTATCTTTTATATAAATATTACTTAATTGGACTCTTTTATTATTTTTGAAATTTATTAGAAATTGGAATAATATAATCAATTATTCAAATTAAATATATTTATAAAACCCAAAATAATCTTATAATTAAATGATAAAAAATCTCGAATTCGGTTTATAAATAATAAATAAATGTTAATATTTATTATAAATTGATTAATATTTATAATAGTATATTTCTAAAATTCAATAACAGAATCATGGAGTCCAAATATATTTTTATAATAATAAATCCATTTTTGGCAATAATTTTATAAAAGTAGAATATATAAGTCTAAAATTTATCAAAAATAGAATCAATATCAAATGAGATATTTTTTATTATTTTTTATTATAATCAAAATTTAATTATATTCCTAAATATAAAATACCATAATACAGAATATTAATCTAAATAACCTATTAGATTTTGAGGTTTATATCTAATTTATTTTATTGATCAAAATATTATAAGATAAAAAAAAAAAAATTATAATAATTATAGAAATTCGGATCTCGATCTCGGCCGGAGGTAAATATATTTTTTATTAACCTAAAATTTATTAAAAAAATTAATTCCTATTTTCGAAACTTAACCTGGATTTAAATAAAAATTTAATAAAAAATTATATATTAATAATAAATAAAATAAAATTTTAAACACCGAATATTGTAAAATATACGAGTATATGAAAATTGTGAGTCTTATATAATTTTATTAAATTCTTAAATATTTTGCCAAAAATAAACAATTGCATCGATTATATATTTAAAATATTAATAATTTGAATATTTAATTGCCTCATTTAAAAATTTTGATCCCATTATTACTAAAACTATCTTAATTTATAACAATTTAAGTATATAAAGATCTAAAGATTGTAATATATTTTATAAATTATATTTCTTTATTTAATTTATATTTTTTTTTTAAATACAATAAGAAAAAAAGTTTTAAAAAATCATATTATAAAATTTATAAAAAATTTAAAAACATAAGTTAGATTGTGCGGCTAAGGATCTGCTTTTATAATAATTTTGACTACATAAATATAAATATTATTAATATAATCTAGATTTCCGATGAAAAAACCGAGATTTATATTGTAATTATAATAGATATTGCTCTTAAAATGAGCGATATAGTAAAATTCATTTAAAATATTTATTATAAAATATAAATTATTAATGGCCTCGTTATTTGGATTAATTTAAAATTTTTATCAAAAAAATTGATTTGTTTTGATATTATTATTAAAAATAATTGCGAAATAATAATATAATATATTTTTAATTGATAGTTTAAAAAATATCTTATTTTTTTAAATAATGTATAAATTTAACGGTTCCAAAAAAAATTCCAATTATTTATTATAAAATTTATTGAAAAAATTTTAGATCAAATATTGAATAAAATTGATAATATTATATTAAATAAAATATTTCAATAAGAAAAATATAAATAAAAATTATTTTTTTATAAAAAAAACATTTAAATTTTAAATACCAAAAAAAAGTTTAATTGGGCCGGTAGGTATTATATCGACCAAATAATTTTATATAAATAAAATCAATATTTTTATAATATTATTATAATCCCAAATTAAAAAAAATCACGAGGTTTTTCTAAAATTATCAAATTATTGAATAATAAAAATATTAATAAAATTGAATAAAATTATTGTTGATTTTATTAAATAAAACAATAAAAAATATTCATAGATTATTTGTTTTATTGCAATAAAATTAGAATTTAAGACACAATTGGAAAAGTTTCTTAAATATTTGAAACCATCTACAAATTTTTATAATAAAATCGTTAATACATATTTAAAACTTGTTCAAAGATTTATATTAAAAAATTATTATATTTTGAGCATTTTTACATTTAAGAACAACTAGGACAAGATATATAACCATAATCGGTTAATAAAATAGCTTCAGAAAATCATCGACAAAAATATATATATAATATATTTCCCAATTTATAATAAAAAACTTAAATATTAGAAATTTATTATTATAACATCTAAAAAAAAGGAAGATTTTATATTCTGGGAGTTTTTTGATAATATCAATAATAAATCACTTATTAATTTCGTAGATTAAAATAATTTTTTGGTCAATTTTCAAAATTAACTAAATTTTATCTTTTAGAAAAAAAATAATAAAAAATATTATTAATTTTCTCCAACAAAATAATAGAAATAATTACAATTTTTTTTTTGTTAAATATCTGTCTATTATTTTTCAGATATTTATTATTTTCTCAAATTCAATATAATATAATCATATTAACCTTTTAATCCAGAATCCTTACTAAGTTTTTAACTATCAATTTTAATCTATTATATATCTAATTTGAAATTTTTAAATAACAAAAAACAGAATCCAATTGGAAAATGAATACAAATAGTTAGTAGAAAGTAATGGCTAGAAATTTGAATATAAATAATATGGTAACTAGCAATAAATTTAAACCGATTAAAATTCTATCAGATAACTCTGAAATCAAAATATTTTGTCCCTCAAATATTCGAAATTTATATCAAAGTAGTTTTAAGAATATTATATTTTATATTATTTCAAAATCAAATAAAATTATTTTATTATTATCCGAAAAATTAAATATAAATAGCATATCCAATAACAATAAATTTGAAATTATAATATAATCTTCTTCTAAAAATTTGTCGGAGGATTTTATAACTGCAGGATTCCAAATATCAAAAATTTGTAATCTATATAAAAAAAGTTTTGAAAATATTATATCCAATTTTGCATTAGAATTATCAATTGCAAAAACATTAAAAAAAACTGTAAAAATAGAATAATTTTTGCAACTAAAACCTAGATATTTTAAAACAAAAAATCTAGACCTTACTGATTTGTGGTCTATAATCAATACAAAAAAATACTTTTTAAAATAATAATTTATTTATTACAAATTTTTATATATTTTTAAAATAGAAATTTTATTAATTAAAAATATTTCCAAAACTACAATTTTTGAATTAATAAATAAATTTGAAATATTTAACAAAAAAAAATAAAAAACTTTTAAGTAATAAATATGGAAATTTTCAATTTGAATTAAATTAATGGATTTATTTAACAATAAATTAAAGCACCCGGATATAATGATATATATTATTGTGGTTTCAATTTCTATTATGGAAATAATAGTTTTTTCTAAGTATATTAAGTTCCTCGAAATAATTTATTTGATATTCGAAGATCCTCATTGCTGGATTTTGGAAAAATTCAAATCTGCAATTGTGTTATTTTGGGTTATAATGTATAATAAATTTTTCTGTAAAATATTTTTTATCGAAATAATAGATAATATATTATTTAATAAAAGAATGTTATTAGAAATATAATTTAATTTATTTTTTTGATAATATTTTGTAATTTATATTTTTATATAATAAAAAAATTTTTAAATAAAGTATTTATGTTTTTTTTTTAAAGTAAAGTTATGAAATTTGGATTATATCTTGTTATAAGTAATTTATTTTTTTTTGAAAAATTTTAATATTAATGTCCGGAAATTTAAATATATAATATTATTTTCTGGTATTATAGATATATAAAATATATTATTAGTATCTTTAATTTTGGCCATTTTTTTCAGTTTTAATACTATTATAAAAAATATTATTTTTTTGAACATTTTTAATATATAATCGAAAATATAATCCAAAGAATAAATTATTTTTAGATATTTATTTGGATCGACAAATTTTAATCGTAATAAAATTCCAGATTTATAAATATTTGGAAATATCAAACATGCAATATATATTATAAATATAATATCAAATATTTTAGTTTTATAATAATTTAAATTAATATTATATTAATTTTGTTCGAGCCAAATAATTGTTATTCTTTAATAATTATAATATATTATTATAATATTTATAAAAAAATTAATTTTTGATATTTTTGATATTTTTTTTTTGGAATCAAAAAAAAGATTATTTTTTTAATTATTTATTAAATTTAACAACACAAGCCTGAATAAGTATCAAATGGTTATATTTATAAATAGATTTCAAATAGATAATAAACAGAAAATTATTGTTTTTTATTTATAATATCAAGATAAACTTTTTTATTTTTTGGATTAATATAAAATATTATCAATATTTTATTATATTAATTTTTTTCCTTTCCAAAAATTCGATTTAAATTAAAAATAAAATAGAAATTGATATTTTTATAATTTTATATACGAATATATTTACTAATTTATTCATTTAATTTCTATTAATCAATTTTATTATATTTTTAATAATAATTTTGTATATAAAAAATTTATATATTTGGGATAAATTTGAACAAATAACAAAAAATTTTTATAATTTTGCTAAATGAATTTCTTTATTTATTATAATAGAAATATTATATTTTTATAAAATTATTTATTTAATATAAAAAAATCAAATTAATTTAATATATTATATGTTTTTATAAATTTTATTATTTTTTTTTGTATTTTATAATTAATAAAAATAGAATTATTTTTTTGAATTTTTTTTTAGAATTATTTATAGTTTTTATAAATATTTATAAAACCTATAATAAATATTGGTTTATTACAATAATTATAACTGCAATTATAATTATAAATATTATATTTGTTATTATTATTTTATATTTGATAAATTAAAATATAAATATTAGGAATTGAGGGGAGAAAATAATAATTTATTTTTTATAATTTATATAAATAATCTTTTTTTAAAAAATAAAAAATAAAAAAATAAAAAATCCCCAAAAAATTATTAATAATAATAAAGAAAATTTTATTTTCATTATAATAGATTATAAAACTATTGTTATATTTTCAATCTTTTTTGTTTAATTTTTTGGATTGTATTAAAATATATTAGAGTTATTAAAACCTAGTTAAAAAAAATCCCTGTATCCATATTCTATTAACAATTATAATATTCAGCTAGCTGATTTTTAAAATATCCAGTCTGAGGATATATTACTTTGGTTATATATTTACTTTAATATTATTTTGACTTTTTTTTTGCCTTAATCTATTTTTTGATATTTAAAACAAATTAGATTTTATATCGATATTTGTTTATTTTATTATCTTTTTTAATATAATATTATATAAAACTTATTGTAAGATTATTTTATTTTATATTTTATAAAGAATTGATCATTTCTATATATTTAAAAATATATATTCCTATATATTATTATTTATCGCAATAGGCAATATAATATTTCTTTAAATTCCTACCGGGGTTTATATAGTTCTAAACTATTAATTTTTAATATTTTTTTTTCATTATTTTGGATTTTTTTATAATATAACATTTACTCATTATCAAAAAATTGAAGGATTATATTAGACTAACCAGGATAAACTATTATAATAAAAGATAGAAGAAATACTCATTTTTTTAAAATCTATACTTAAATTCAGCGAGATAAAAAATCTTATTTATAAAATTGTTTTAAAAAAAAATTTTAACTATATAATTCCTCATCCGCCAAATATTATTCCTATAAATATTATCACTGAAAAAATTAAAAAAATATTTTAGGAATTTGGAAAAAAAAGTATCAGAATTAATAAATATAAAATATTTTATAATTCAATAATTGAAAAAAATATTTAATTCCCGGATTAGATAATTAATTAAAAATAAAACATATTTTTAATAATCTAGAAACATAAAATCTACTTATTTAAATATTAATTAAAATCTTAAAACCTCAAATTATATTTAATTAAAAATAGCGGTTTACATTTCAAACTATAATATAATAATAGAAAAACAATAAAGAAAGCACCGCAATATGTTAGCAAAATCCACTTTCAGTATTGACCCCTATAAATTTTAATTAGGAATTTTTGATCATATAATTAAAAATATCAATTTATATAAAAATATTGTATAATATAAAATACTATATTTATCATAAAACTAATAATCAAATATTGTATAATATAAAATACTATATTTATCATAAAACTAATAATCAAATATAATAATAATATAATTATAATTTTTAAAATAACTAAGATTTAGATTATATAAAAATAATTATATAATATAATTAATATAAAAAATTCAAAATTTTTTTATTAATTTAGAAATTTAAAATTAATTGAATTTAAAATAACAATAATTTATTTTATTATAAAATATATTTCTCAATATAAAAATAAATATTATTTAAAAAATATTATTTTAAAATTTAATAAATTAGATTTAAAAAAATCTAATCTACTTATAAAATAAATTATATAAATTAATTTAGAAATTTTTATAAAATATCAAATAAAATAATTTCTAAATTAATTAAATTATTTTAATTTTATTCTGTTATCAAAAATAATAATTTAATTAAATTATATTTAATATTATTTGGAATAATTTAATAATTAATTATAATTCCTTTTTAAGATTTTCAAATTGTTTTTTGGGAATTCTTTTAATTTAAAATTCAAATTATATAAATTCAATTATAATTTCATTATATTGGCTATTTTTATAAAAAAAATTATTTATATATTTTATTTTTTGTTTTTCGAAATAATATTATTTTTTCGACCAATTTTTTGGGGAATAATTCTATTAAAAATTAATTATAATATTATATTTTATTATTTTTTTTTTTTTTTATTTATATTAATTTTTATTAAAA
>Ga0247778_1001043_pt1 | contig 15847 bp, 15 predicted proteins | sample UWRJL049202B5_FD_179939 | JGI IMG/M metagenome (GOLD analysis project Ga0247778, IMG submission 179939) | Plant litter microbial communities from Arlington Agricultural Research Station in Wisconsin, United States - UWRJ-L049-202B-5 | ecosystem: Environmental > Terrestrial > Plant litter >... | reverse complement strand
TGTCTGATTAAGAAGTACTTACCAAGTGTTTAATGTGGGGACTGATGCTGTATTGATTTCGAGAAATCGTGAAGTGCGGGTATTCGCAAATCGCTATAGATCAGGCCCCGCGTCGAGAGCGCTTCAAGTGCCCGGATGTGGATCGTCGCTTCCTTGTTGCATGGTCAGGTTCTTTGAAGCTACGCAAAGGACGGAGCTGCCAGCGACACTTCCCATATACGATCTGAAGTAGTTGGCCAGATCAAGGGCACCTAGGCACTTCGTTAATTGCATACATACCTAGATAAACTGAGTAGAAAATAGTCGGGACCGCAAAGAAGTCTGCCTTAATCACCCATACTCCCCCCGAGGAAGTGTATCTAACGAGATGCTCATGTTCAGATTATACTCGTCTATCCAGGTTTCATCAGATGTAAACCCAGATGGCATATTTAGCGGCATTGTCAAAGCAATTCCATCCGCCCCTCCAGTTATTAATATCTTTCAAATCCAGAGATGACATTTAATGGGTTATCTTTACCAACTTTACATCTCATACCCACGTAATCCCCCTCTCCTCTGACTTCCTACTTTTGTTCCTTCACATCATCAACAAACACATCCACCTTCTCATTGTAAAAACACAATCTCCCAGCAATGGGTGCAGACTCAGCAGTCGGATATCTGTAATACCATACTGCATCCTTGATCTCCTTTCCATCTACAACAAGATGATAGTAACTGCGTCGTGTCAGCAAGCACTCAAATATTCCAAGCAAAAGAAGGAAAAGTATCATACTTCGCCATCCCCTTATAAGGACAATAACTCGTTGTCTCACTCTCCCTCAATGCCCCCCACTCAACACCAACAGGACTCAAATAATACCTCGTCCTCAACAATGTCTCGTACAAAAACACATTCTGCATACTCTTCGCGACAACCTTCCCATTAATCTCAATCCTTATTTCTCTCGAAGAAGGAATGCATTCAATTCGTTTGTAAGGGTCTTTAGGATGCGGCCCAAGCAACTTCTCGTCTTCCACAAACCACTGCAAGTTCCGAGGGTCAGTATTGTTTGATCAAGAAAAATATAGAGCTATCTGGCAAGTTCACAGTTTTCGCTCTCTTTTTGATTATTTCAGAGCCTCTGAAACTTTCTAAGAAGGAAAGTGAATCCTGCAAACCGTCCGCATGAAAGTTGAAGTGCGCTGAAAGTTTGCATACTGCGTCCAAAGCGGATACCTCGATCCGGACCAAGTTTTCAAGAGCCTTGACTGAAGGATCAAATGCGAGAACACGAGAAGTGCTGACCGAGTTGGCAGTGATTGTTGCGAGCCAGTAGGGTTTGTCTGTTGAGGGATATTTTTTGGAAAGGACGCCTGGGGCGAAGTCTTTTTGATGTATATAAAAATATGGGTCTGGAAAAGCACGATTAGTGAGACAAATTATGGCTCTCAGACTTCCGAAATCCAATATAATCAAAGGCCAACCAACAGTATGGATGTTCCCAAACGAATTTAGCCTTGAGAGTATCAAAAATATATCTCCCACCTAGAAGACCCCGCACTCGACGAGGCGTGCCTTCAATTTTGTGGGGGCCATCAGTTGTGAGTTTTGCCCCTAATTCCAAAAGACTAAAAGTTGTATTTTAGTCAGTTCAGGTCTCACGTATGTGGTGTGTTAGACTGGGCATTGCTGCGTAAGTAGATTGTGGAAGGGTTCGCTCACTCTGTCATCGTGGAGTTGTTTGGCACGATGTTAGTGGGCTGATCTGAATATTCGAAGCAAGAATCAGGGACCGGTAACCTTGGGCTTGAGGTTTGTTGGATGAAAATGCGGGGAGAGGTCAAATGACGATATTCCTCGAATTACTCAGCATCCGCATAATGCCGCTTTGCAGACCTCACCTCAACGTCTCCGGATCCAGCCGACAGGCTTTCTCTTTGAGTCTTTGAAGATGATCCTTGGGCTTTACACAAAACAATCATGACTTTTGCCGTCACAAAGTAGGATCTAGCTCAATACGCACAATCTGTTGATCGACATATCAGGAGAGGAGGCCAAAGGAATTTAGAAATATGTGTTCTTTCATTCGAGTGAACTAGTATGAGCTCGGACTGCCACACAGTCAAGCCCTATTCTAAGCAGTGCGCAAAACCTTGGACAATCGAGTCAGATATTCATTTCTTCGGCTGCTCTGAACACTGCAGCAGTGTAAGAGACCGGCAGACTCGCCAATGTCATCATGAAAGTCTAGCAATGCACCACATGCGATGGGATAATCCAACAAAAGAGTCCAATCAATAGTATGCAACGCTCGAAGTTCCATACCATGCACTCAAGAAGGATGGGATAAGACCCGTCAAATACCACCTAATAACGATTATCACAGTAGTACAAGAACAAATGTCTAGCGTCCCACGCAACGAATTTGAATTCAAACGCAGCACTCTGCTATGCCCGCGAGTGAGCAGACGCAGAAGCGTGTTTGTCGCCTAGCATGCCAACAGGAAGTCAAGAAGAGTCTGCACATATGGTATGTACCGAGGCATAGATTTGGACTTGCGGAGGAAGCCCTGCAGGCATACCGACATCGCTCAATTACAGGCAGACGCAAATTTCATCTTAATCAAGTCACAAGACAGGCTTGAAACTCCGACCGAGGTCAGGGGTAAGATATCGAACGTAGCATCAATTGCTATTGCCCGCACGCTTCTTGGGCTTCTTCTCTTTCTTTTTCTTCGCTTTGGGGTTGTTATTTGCGACAGCAGCCATGGCTTGTCTTGTCGGGTAGCGATTCTGGACAGGAGGTCTGTTCTCCCTATTCATCCGCCGTTCATGACTGCCACGCCCCAAATTGGCTGCTTGATCAGGATATTGCCCACTGCCATTGTAGGAACTGTAGCTTGGTTGCTGATAAGGACTGGGCCCGCCATAGGGCATTTGATGCGGATCATGATCCTCGGCGTAGGCCCCACTAAAGCCCATCGCGGGTGCTCCTCTCAAATCGCTGGGACGGTACGAGTCATTTGCCGGGAGGTAATTGCCCCTCGAAGGTTCCCCAAAGCGGATCTGCCCCCGATCATGTGCGTTGTTGTTGATTTTCGGACGAATAAATTCGCCTTCCTCCTCGCTCTCGTCAAGTGTGTAGGGATTACTAGCGGCCCCCATGCCTTTGATACTGAATTGCTTCGTGGGCTTTGGAATTGAGTAATCGACACCAGCAGACAATGCCCTATCCCCACTGATAGGATCAATATACTTCTGGACGTTTGATTGAGACCACGTTACTTGTCCTGATCGCAAGGGCCGCGTGAGGAGGCCACATTCAGGCCCGTAATGACCACTACCACCACATGTGTAGCAGTGAACAGGAATGTCTTGGGCCTTTTGGACTTCAGCCCCAGGTGCAAAACTACGCCAAATGAAATGACAATCAATCTCTAGATGCTCATTTGAGCCGCAAAGGTCGCATGGAATGGCTTCGGATTTGCTGAGAAATAGTTTTTCGGGACATGCGGAGGTCTGGTGCCCGCGTTGACGGCACTTCTGGCATCTCCCGTTTTCGGGACATGTGAAATTGGAGTGGTCGCCGCTCATACCACAGAAATTGCAATCCAGTGCGGGACAAGATTTCGTGCCGTGGCCGGTCCCAGCACAGGCAAGGCAGCGATCTGAGATGTTTTCAGATGATGGGAAGTACTTCTGCTGAAGACACACATCGTCCATACACTCAACGTCATCAGCAACTGATTTGCCCTTATCCATAGTTCCGGATGGCAATGGCGTGGCATCACTCGCCAGCCTCATTGCCTGTTCCAACGTCAAGGCATCTGGCGCTTTGGCGGTTCGCATGGCGATAGCCTGCGAGACAATGTTGTAGAATTTGCTACAATAGAAACCAAATGCACCTTTGAGATGCTGTAAAGTAATGGTATTGCGTTTCTTTGGGTTTGAGTTTTGCTTGAGAAAAGCGACCACGAACTTGTTGAAGGAAAAGTCTGCGGCTTTCAAAGGAATGCCTCTTTCGTCGTATATTTCACTTATCTGGTATTCGACACCACCTTTCGCGTATTGCTTTTGGTTCTTAGGGGTACGGGCATAGAATGTATCTCCCTTGGCGATGCTGTCGGAGACATAAACATACTCGGTAGGCAACGGCCATCTGCCTACGAGCCTGATAACTCGATCTGCCTCCTCAGTCGCTGCCCGTACACTTTGTTCTTTCAATTTCTCTTCATACACAGCAAGTTCGGCAGGAGTAAGTTTACCTCGAGCCCTTTTGGAGAGGACTACAAATGAGTCAGAGGGCAATGCCATGGCTGTAGCAGATTGGCTCTCGTTTTGAGAGCTGCCTTCTACCGATGTAGGCAAGCCAGCCACACCAGTATCAGATTCCGCATTTGGCGGTGAATGATGTACACCGGCGAGCTTCAAGGCTTGTTCCAACGTCAAGGCATCATCAGCATTCACAGTGTCCATAAGTGGCCGACATTTTCCTCCGAGATGTCTGTAGAATCCTTTCTTACAGTACGTATGGAATGCCGATTGGAGATCGTGCATGTTCAAATTGGCCGCTTTATCTAAGTTCTTCTTGATAAATGCAGGCGCAAATCGATTAAATGAGAAGTCTTGTGCCTTGATTGGCTTTCCTTCAGTATCCCAGACAGGAGATACATTGAAAATCCCAGAGTCATTTGAATATTTTAGAGGTCTAGGAACATCTCTCGCATAGTAAGTCTTGCCGCTATTGATCATGTCCAAGATAGGTCCATTGGATATAGGCCATGTTTTCTCCTGTGCAAGAGCCTTTTCCGCTTGCATGGTATGCTTGTCCCAGGTCTGCAGTCTCCGCTCGGTCATCATAGCCTTGTGAGCAGCCTTGTTGGCCTGCTGCTCAGCAGCAGGAAGAAGTGCTCGCTCATGCTTGGATAACGGAATATTTGGCATAGAAGCGGCTTCAATGCTTTGAACCTGTGTCAATGAGCCACTTCCAACCCCAGAAGAATTTTTTGCCGAATCTTCAACCTCAGCTTCACTATCACTTTCGTCGTCTTTCTCCATATTGTCTGGCAATTCAGCACCACCTCGCGACAGAGTTTGAAACTTGTCGGAATCTTCCTCAAAGCTAGATACTGCTTTTTTAGAAGCAATTCGGCTCTTAGAACCAAACGAGGTTCGAAGCCCGCTTTGTATTCCTCCATTCCAACTAGGTAAGGAAGGTTTCTTTGCTTCGAGTTGACAACTGGAGGACATGGCTGAAGTGACAAGAGACGCTTTGAGACTGCGTTGCTCGTGTGCCGAGGGAGAGAGGCCAGCCGAATTACTGGTGTTAGGGATGATGGAATTATCAGATCCTTGAGCTTGAGCGGCCTCGCCTTCATTGTTGAAAGCCGCAGGCGATGCTCCTTTAAGAACCATAGAAGCCTCAGTCTGAACAGCTGGAGATGCATGAGGCAACTCAACTTCAGAACTGGCAACTGAATGATCCTTTACCGGAGCTCCACCCATGTCAACATTGGCCTCAGATGTCGGAACGCTACCGTCTTGACTATTTGATGGCGAAATTTCGAGCAGAGCACGGCCGCTTAGAGGCTCAACAGGCTGCAGCGGCGAAGCAGTATTGATTATGATACCGTCCTCGGAGCCTGTCGCATTCGACGACTCTTGCGAATGCTTCGCCCGCTTGCGAGACCGCTGTTGCTCCTCATCTGAGGAGTCGTACTCCCTTGCGGGCTCGCCATCCTGACTCTGAGTTGCATCCTGGAGGTCTCTTTTTCTACCAACGCCCAACGTCCTTGAATCTGCCGTGTCTTCATCCATCGTTTCTATGTCGCTGCAAAGAACGAACGCAAGAGAATGGGGAGAATAAGCCTACAGAAGTTAGCAGGTTGTACGGCTAAGTCCTCTGCTAACTTGGCGACAATGCGACAATGCGATTAGAGACCCAGAGAATTAGAAAATGCTTCCGCGGCTGTGGAGGATTCTCATTGTGCGGGCCAGGTCGTAGTTGTAGTTATAATCGATGGAGCACCAGATGCTGTCTGACAGTTGGAATGCAAATGAAATTGAAAGGTCGTGGTCGTGGTCGTGGTCGTGGTCGTGGTCATGCACAAATTGAAAAATAATATTTTGTAGATTGAGGCGCCCGTGGTGGTGACGCGCTAGCCAAGGAGCCAAGGACCCTGGCAAGTTGTGAACCAGAACCACGGGGCGAGGGCGAGGGCGAGATGGGAATCGAGGCCTACTGTACAAGTACGCACAACGACAACGCCTCGCCTCAACCACACTTAAAGGCACGGCCATCGGCACAGGTACAGGTACAGGTACAGGTACACCATCGCCGTTCCATGTATCACGACATACTTCCGTAATTCCCATCAATCTGTCTGTTGAACTGCCCGGTCAAGAGCTCTTCATAAGCTTCGTCATTTTGGGTCTCGCGACATTACAGTACAGCACAGGTAAGCACTGCATCTCTCCGCCCGCCCCGAGCTCTGCCAGCCGAACATCCTGTCTCCTCCATCGGCACAACTAGAAAGCGCTGCCGCCGAGCCCAGAATCCAACTGTCCGGGCCTGCTTTGTATTAAAGTCATGAATTGCCAGTCACTGACGTTGTCTATTGTGTTTTCCAGGAACTGAGTGAGCTGCAGAGCCGCGTACTCCTCACTCCGAGAATATCCATCCCCCCTCCATACACACACGAACACGCTCGTTCGAGCGTCTCTGACCCCATCATTGCTCCCTCGAATACCGCCAAACTGTCTTCACCAATACTCCTCCCTCGCACCGTCTCCTACGACGCGAGCTCCAATCCCCCCCGTCCAAGCGGTCCGTATCGAACGATGAGCGAGCAAAAGACTGGGAGGCGGCGGCGGTCCAGCAGTTTGTTATATCAGGAGCCCCCAGAGACAATAGAGCATATGAGTGATCAAGCGGCATTGCCAAATCTCAATGCAGACTGGGTGAACGCAAAAGGTCAGCACCTCCAGAAAAGAAAGTCGAGAAATTGCCCTGCCAAGTCTAGCGCTGTGGCTACATTTGAAGCTTCCAGATTGCTCTTGGGAATCAAGGTGTCCTCTTCTCTAGCATTGCTGACATACCATATGCTTACAGGTGCCTGGACGATACATGTGGTGTTGATCGCGTGCCTCAAAATACTTTTCGATATAATTCCGGGGGTCTCTCAAGAAACCTCTTGGACATTGACGAACATCTCATACATGTTCGGATCATTTCTCATGTTCCATTGGGTACGCGGCGTGCCTTTCGAGTTTAACGCCGGCGCCTACGATAATTTGAATATGTGGGAACAAATTGACAATGGAGCTCAATACACGCCGGCGAAGAAATTCCTTCTCAGCGTACCAATTGTTTTGTTTTTGTTGAGCACTCACTACACCCACTATGACCTCACGTACTTTACCATAAATTTCCTGGCCGTTCTCGGGGTTGTGATACCCAAACTGCCCTACGTAGGTTTTCAACTGGCTTCTTGGTTTAGGGAATGATGCTAACTTTGTTTCCAGAGCCATCGGACTCGAGTCGGCTTGTTTTCCGGCAGCCCAGAAGATAGATAGCGTATGAATGGATTCTTGCACGGCGTTTGTACGATATCTTGGGGTTGTCTGTTCTGAATGATTACAAAAATACACGCTTGCAGCAATTGCATAAAAAGATGTATTTAAGACAGGAAAAAGGAGTTATCGAGTCTTGGCTACAAACGTTGTTCCTGCTCATCTGTGTGGTCTCTCAAATGTGAGTACCAGAAGTCTGGGTATCAAAGTAATCGGTCATTGACCAGCTTTGATAGTGCTGATTAGACCGACATGGTAGGAAACTAGTGATATATGACAGCTGTTTTTCGGAGATATCCAAAATTTTTGTCTTAGATTTTGGGGATGACGATCCGTAGAGTTCGTTCCGTCTGTTGATGTCGTGCACTACTAGTAGTGTTGATGTAATGTTGGGTACCTATTAAACCCTTATTTCTCTGAACGCCCCCCTGCTTTTTGTTTCCCTCCTCCAACACACAATTTTTGTTACTTTCGTTGTACGCTCATTCACTTTCAATCGTTCCAACCCAGTCCCTCGCTGAAGAATCGCCCCCCAAACTTAAAAATGCATTTCACTACAGCCATCGCCGCCGCAATTCTTGCTGCGACCGCTGACGCAATCGCTCAGTCCAGCGTGAGTACATTGTTTTCTGTATATACTGCGCGAGAGCCGGAATACAGAGTATTAATAATAAATAGGCTGCTCCAAATGCTACATGGATCACCCAGACAGTGACCGAGTACATCACGGACTGCCCAACCCCCACCAGCTTCGTCCACAACAAAGAGACCTACACTGTCACTACATCTACTAAGGTCACCTTGCCTTGCCCTCACACTTGCACCATCACCTGGAACCCCGCTAAGCCAAGCGTGATTCCTGTCGGCGTGGTATGTAATATCACTTTCTGAGATTGGATTGTGCTAATCAACGAACAGGCTCCTCCTTCCAAGTGGAACGGCACTGCTCCTTACACCAACGGTACCGCTGGATGCCCACCTGGCAAGCCATGCCCAGCCCCAGTCCCGGCCCCTACCACTGGTAGCAACGTCCCAGTCACCCCTGGTGCCCCAGGTTCTAACTCTGGTTCCGGCTCAGGTACCAAGCCAGGCTCCAACGCTGGTTCCAATTCTGGTTCCAACTCCCCAGCTGGTAGCAAAACCCCAGCGACTGCTGTGAACTCCGGCAACGTCAAGACAGTCGGTACCGCCGCTGTCCTTGCCGGCCTTGTCGGCGTCGCAGCTTTGGCTCTATAAATGTGCCAACGGCTACCATTTAGTCGACCCCATCATGGCGACATTTTGTATCTTACGGGATAGCAAGTGACGGCATTTCGAGAGAGACGGCGCACGGAGTCAATGGAATATGTAGCATGTCGTGGATGGAAAGATCATGAGAGTCGACGCTCGGCTGGCAGTCAATCTAGGTTGTAATTGAAGAGGTGATAGGAATTATCTGAGGTTGCAAAAGTAAATTAATAAAGGGATTTATCCTGGGAAATAATTCAAGTTGAAATGCTTTACGACTAAAGAAACTTGAACGTGTGGGATTTATTTGGCTTGTGGACGGGTTACGTAGGCCCCATGGCCTGAACCTTCAAGTCACTGTCACGTGAAAATCTCCCCTTTTATATGTCTTGGCGCTCGCCAAAGTAGACGATCCGTTGTTCCAAGAGCCTCAGAGCTTCATCAAGACCTGAAACACAGCGAGGTCGTTTCTCTTCGTGTTCCACTTTAACAAAACTGCGACGAATCAAGCCAAGTTCAATACCTCTTAATAGTGCATAGTAAAGTATCCCCTGACCAGCCTACCTCAAAGTGAATTCTCGGAGTTGTTTGCCTGCTAAGAGCAACTTCCAAGCAAATAATAGCAAAATCTCGATCTACCATCTCCCAAACTAGTTCTTCTTCCCACAACCCAACAGCCAGCTGCACCAAATCCACCATCACAGCAAGTCTTGTACCCACCACCATTTTTCACCATGAACAACCCACACCACGACTACCGCAACTACAATCTAGAAGTGCTTCATCTCTGCTGCGGGCATGACTTCATCCCCTCAGACTATCGCACTTCACCCTTCAGCTTCTCCCCAGAGTTTATCCAACCTCATGACCCAGAGAGGCACATCCGCTACGTAACTGACCCGCGCTGGTGCCGTGAGTGCTCTGAATGGCGACATCAGGCAATAACCATTAACTTTGAAGCTCGTCTCGCTGTCTTGCCTCCTGAAGATCGGGAGAAAGTTGAGGAGTTTTGCTTACATAGACAGTTCTTAAAGGGCGTGAGAGATGGCAGGGTCTATGCAATTTTTAGACCGTTGGCGGAGAGTTTGGGGGAGGGGGGCAGGAGGTGAGTGATCCAGCAGAGTATGTGGCGGATGCTGTTAGGGAGCTTGAGGGAATGGGGTTGGAGGGTATGGTGGATAGAAATTGTGAGGAGTTGGCGGGCATGATGGGGGATGTTGCTATTCAGAGGAGCAGGCTGGATGAAGATTTGGAAAGGACATTTAGGGAGATGCAGGCTTATGATATGGGTGTGAAGGCGGGGAGGGGTGCCCAAGCACTCTTGGAGAACCAAGCTCTGGAGTTCGAGGATGCGGGTGTAAGGAGAGAAATGTTTGAGCGGGCTTTGTTGTGACTTCTTGGAAGGATATTGGGGTCCGGGATACTTGGAGCGATCTTGCTAACTTGTGAAGAGCAGTTGTAGAGGAGCGCCCCGAATACAACACCCTATATGAGCCGGTGTACATGTTTTTACAGATAACTTCACACTCGCATCGTGCACCGCATGCTTTTTATAACGACAGACTCAATGAAAAATTATACCTATGATCGTAGCGAAGAAAGCTTGACTGAGGTAGAGTATGCATAACGTGAGGCCAATGCTCATAGCGAAAGACTTTAGCAGTGTAATATGAAAGCGCTATTGATTTATCACTCAATACTTGCTCTGAGGCACTGACATGCTAAGAAGTGGTTCCTAAAGGAATTTAAATGAAGTCGTTGAGAAATTGCTGTTACAAAACGTTCTCTTGCCTGGATATGTAGGAGAAGAGTAGAAGACTTCTCTGGCATCAACCCCTCTTAATAGCTACTGCTACCCTATATAAAGAGGAGCAATTGAAGTCGCATTCTTGAAGTAGCTGTACCACAACAATGTCCGAATAATCGAACTGTGAATCGGGACTTGTAGCCTCTTAGCATGGAAGAAGAGACACACGATAAAAGAAGCGACTTGGAATGAAAATTCACCAATTCCAATGCGGGGGAATCAGCTTCGTGCTATTAATTTGAACCAAGGACTTGCCAAGTTAGAGAAGATCTCCTTCAAGCCCAAAAAGCTGGGTTCGTGATCCAAAAGAGCGTATCATCAGAACAGCATGAACAGCTACCGCTATCAAAGCTGCCCACATAGCTATGCAGCAGACAAGTCACGAAATTGAGACGTTGCAGCCGAGAACTCTACTAGATTGGGTACCGAAGGATACTTCGAGGTCTCCTTGAAATGGCATGAGTTGTATCCGCATTCCCAAGACAAAGAGGTACGACTAACACTGTCCCAGCGCTCTGCTGCAGCTTATGCACCAAAGCCCCAGAATATCTCAAAACCACCACATACGTGCACTGGTGTTGCAGTCACGAGTTGAACGACGAGAAAGTAGTAGGTGACTTCGTAGGTATAGATTCGGGCGGATACAAGCGCAATGTATTGATCTCAAAGGACAGAATCTTGACATTGCGAACGTTATTCTGAGAGAGCCAAATCCATGTCAGCCATCAGGTGAGTCTCAACAAGCACGTATTCAACCCTGGAGGATATTAACGTCTCCCAGAGATATTTGGGGGAAATACCGTGGCTGATCCACTGATGGACAGTCTCGTTGCATCATTGCACGGTACCGCGATTACCAAATCGGATTTTGCACCAGAAACGCTGGAAGGATTGAGCAAGTTGATGCGAGGTACTTCTCTCGATGACGATAAGGCGATTACTTGTTATGAGCTGGCTGTCAAATATAGGAGGGGAAAGTGAAAGGACTGGAGTTCCAGTGACGCCTGGAAAAGAAAATCATGCGTGAATTCGCTTCTTCTAAGATTGACGACGCCATGGCAGCATCCCTCGCAGTCAAGGTACTGCGCGGGTAGAAATTGAGCGGAGAAGTAAACAAGAGGAGAAAATACGACTGTCTAGATGATCTCTTTGTTGATTTTAGCTGTCCATGGGCATTGAAAAGTTGAGACTGCGTCATCTCTTGGACGTCTTCGTAAAGCATGTACTTGTACCATTGACCAACATCAATTTGAATCATTGGGTATAAAAGTAGACCTAGTGAGGATGTGTTTGGAACAATTTGATCAGCCCTAGATTGCAGGGTAGGCTTGGAAGCTTTAAGATCTGATCCACGGTGTTGCAGAAGGCGAAGCACGGGCTGCCGATACCCTTTGTTTGCTGAGAAATTCCAAAAGCTGATATATGAATTCTGACGATGATGCGGGTGATAGATTCAAATGAGATCGAAGTGTTGACACGTAACCCGGGAAAGTTCGTGCGGCACGTAGCTTGCCGGCGTAGGACAAGATCTTGATAGCCGTTGGGTTTCGATAAGAATTGGAAAACACAGTATGCGGTTGCCGCCCTACTTTTATGCTGAATGCTATCTCACTAGATGGACCAGCGTACGTCGACTTCGGCTGCACATCTGGTGAGAACCAGGGCGAACGGGGCGCTCCGCCATCCGGAAACAAGATGCGCCCATTCCCGACAGAACCTGCTCTAGATTGCAAGTACAACACAGCACCGGCTATGTCTTTGCGGGGAAATTAACATTGAGTCATTCCAGAAAGAAGTGTTGGCATACCTCTTCTGAGCCTGCTTGAGTAGCGGAAATAGCTTGCCAAGACAGAGAGCCGACGGCGCTCATATCTCCCTCTTGGAGGTAAGTCTACTCCGATGTAAGCATCTAGTCAACGGTCAAAAGATCTGAATTTTCCCTGTCAAACACCTCCGTCATCTCTTGGACAAACGTACCGGGGTCAATAACATTGGCCCAGTGCCATGTTTGGCACACTCCGATGACAAAGTCTTCGTCAAGTGGTTCAGAGCAGCCTTGCTGGCATTGGAGACACAGCTAGGATGTTCGGCTCGGCACCAGCCAGCAATGCAGTGATACTGATGACCTAACTTTGTAGAAGTCCACTAATTTCTACACTGTCGGGTTGCGTGTTTCCAGCTCCCAGCCAATTCAAGAATGCGAGCAAAGTAAAATGCAAAGCATGAGCCATGACCTACCCCAAACCGGAGCTGGTGTCTGTGACCACTGCCACCGGTCCCTTGACAGAGAAGAGCTGAGCAGTATTGAGATTCGATATATCTGTTGTTCTTCTTTGAAGAGATATACCTTCCTGGTGAGTTGCAGGATTGAAGCAGGGACGGTACGAAGGAAGCGATGGGAAATATTAGAGGAGACTAGGGAAGTTGTATTGTATTCATGTTCCACTGAGCCTTGATATCTACTGTTTTATTTAACTTGAAAATCAGAAATCAAAACTCGGGATGATCGCTCATGATTCTGGGCGACGCGAGAATACAATGTAAAATATTGGTAAATGCACCACAAGATAGTAATAATGTAACTGGAGATAGTATGTTTGACTGAAGTATTAAAACACGTCTGTCTGAGTCCAATTTGTAAAGAGAGACTTACAAGGGTTGTGGTCGCTCAAAAGTCGGCATTTTGGTGATGTTTCGCAGGTAAAATAGGGATCACCCGGAAGACGCGGACATAAAATGGCCGGTATTGCGGTTGCGGATCCCCTGACTCGCTTTAGCCATGGGAAGCGGATAGTTGTACAACAAGTAAAAGAAAAAATTAACAGTAATACGTGATAGACATATGCACAACTAAAGCTCGTGGCGTCTCCGTCCTGATCCCATCTCAATTAAACGTGGGGCCAAGAAGAACAGTAGCAGGGCTGCGACGCATTGACGACATCTGAGTCGGGCTGTTCCAAAGTGTCTTTGAATCCATCTCCCGGGTCAAGTGCCATATCACTGACAGTGACGATCATCCTGCATGGTGTTGCGCACGGCGGACTTGAGGTTCATGGCGACCACACCAATGCTCTGCCGGGAGCCAATGTGAACCAACAAGGTAAAGCCTCTCCGCTTCTTCACTGCCATCTGCGCAAGCTTGCATATGACTTGATCAACGTTCAAACGGGCATTGGCGGTGTCGTGCTGCTGTGCTACCCTGCTTCACGAGGTGCAGTTGTTTTGAAACAGAATCCTGCCGGCCGATAATCAATTTCTCCATTGCTGTGCTCTGAGCTGACCAGCCACAACCAACATCGATATTACCGTACTAGTTGCTTACTTGGTGTGAGGGACAGCTCGAGAGTAAGAATAGACGCTTGCAGCAGCACATAGAGCTGTACAGCCGTGGCGAAGACCTGGCAATTTGTCCGATGCTGCATGTCCGAAGGAGTCCCGTTTGTACTGTACCAAGGTATACAAGTCATTCTTCTGACCTGTAAATCTCTCATGCAGCACGAATAAATGGAACATTTGTGACTGCGACCTTCCCAAAGTCATCGCTGATGAAGACAAGGGGGCATCATCGCTTCTCCCTGAAACCCGGCAGCATCACAAACTATGGCGCAAGCGCAGGCAGGATGCTGCCGTGAGATCTTGCGATTAAGTTTAACTGCGCGGGGAGGAATAATGCTGGCCGAGGGGCACTAATAGTTGCGAATAGACAGCTCACGGTCGATAGTGCTAGGGACTTGCTTGGGATGATGCCGGCACTCCAGATTTTAATCGGGGGCTGAGCGTCTGTGGTCTGTGGGTTTGAGGACTGCTGCCCGGCCAAAGTATACTAGGTAGCGTTCAGATATGAAGACTTGGGGAAAGGGGCGATATATTTGTCAATAATCAAGGTTCCCAAAAGTCAATAGACTTGACGTGTCGGCACCAGTCTTCAATAATGAAGCATTTTCTTAGGCTGGCAGACTCCGCAATCTCTAATTCAGCTATCGCTCATCCAGCGCCTCTAAGATCTGCACAGGGTCTCCACGACCACGACTCCACGAGCTCGCGGCCGGAGACGATCCTCACTGAGCACAGAGGAAAATGCATCTCGAGAGATCTGCCGGCAAAATTTACTCGGGTAGAAGAACCATTCTTCAACGTGTAAATTTTGGGTAAGTTGCTTTCGATGATTTTCTACAAATTAGTTGTGGAACGAGTAAGGTTATGATACTCGAGTAAGTACCTCCGTACTGGCGCAGTTCTGACTCCTGAGCAGGAAGAACTTCTTTCAAAGGGGGCATGGGCATGGGCATGGGCATGGGCAGGGGCGGGTGCCGGGGTTGGCCGCAGAAGTTCGACTTCGTAGGCTTCTAGAACTAGTGCTTCCCGAGTCATTAATAGTTTGAGCCAGCTCATTCGCTATGTCGGTCCAGCAATGACCAGCATGCTACCTCGCACCTTGTCCCGCAGATGGGTAAGGATCTATTTGACGACTACTAGAAGTAGACTAGGCCTAAACATCTCGACAGTCCCGCTACAGAGGCACGCCTAGCGAAAGGATCAGTCCCAAAGAGTAAGAGTACCACCAGTACCCCAAAGATATCCAATACTACTACTACCGGAGGTAGATCTGCGGACTTTGTGTGGTTTGTCTGCGAGGTACCTTGGTATGCTATGCTATGCTGCGCTGCGCTGCGCTGCGCTGCGTGCCAGCCTCCAGCAGTCACTCAAGCAGAACTGAGCCATGCTGAAAGGTGTCACGGCCGCATGCTGATGCTGATGCTGAATACTGAATACTGATGCTGACAAGCATCCGTTGTCCGTGCTGCTGTACTTTGAAATACCCAACTAACTCACCATTTTCGTCCCGCTTCAGGTGAATTACATCTTCATCTTCATCTTCATCTTCATCTTCATCTGCCGTAGTGACAGTGACCGTACCCAACCAACTTTATTTTGTTTCATTATTATTGCTCCTCGTTTCTGTCCCAACTGCCCATTATTATTGCGGGAGACGACCTCAAAGCCATCTTATTCTCCGGATCGCGCGACTCGGGAGGCCCATTATTATCATTAGCTAGGGCAGAAAAGAGAAAAGCATTCTGTTCATGTACCGTACCCCTGAAGAAGCCGAAGCCCTTCGCTTGAATCGCTTCAGACCAAGACCCTCATCCTCACTCTCGCACTAGCCTCCACCTGGTCCACCAGATCCATCTGGTGGCAGAACTTGGTGCAGAGGCACTGCAAGGGTCTCAATTAGGCCGCCCAATATTATCCAG
>Ga0247778_1001042_pt1 | contig 15851 bp, 16 predicted proteins | sample UWRJL049202B5_FD_179939 | JGI IMG/M metagenome (GOLD analysis project Ga0247778, IMG submission 179939) | Plant litter microbial communities from Arlington Agricultural Research Station in Wisconsin, United States - UWRJ-L049-202B-5 | ecosystem: Environmental > Terrestrial > Plant litter >... | reverse complement strand
TTTTGGGTTCCAGCGGTATGCCTGGCTGTGTTTTCATAAGGGTAATTATCAGCTGGCAAGGGAGTATGTGGAAAAGTCTATGAAATATGCCAGGGGAAGGCGAAGTGTGCTGAACTCACTTGAGTTGTATGAGTTGCGGTATAGCATTGATTCAGCCGAAGGCAAATTCCGAGACGCCTTTTTCAACCTCAAAACATACCTTGACTATACTTATTCTTTCATGAATATGACCCAGCGGTTTAAAAGCCAGGAAGCGAATATCCGATACGCCTCAGAGAGAAAGGATCAGGATATCCGGATATTGAAACAACAGGGGTTGATTCAGGAAGGTGATCTGAACCAGGCCAGGCAAAGCCGGGACCTGATCTTGTATGGCTCGGTATTGCTGCTGGTTATCGTCGCGCTTGGCTATAACCAATACCGGATGAAACAAAAGAACCTGAAACTAATTGCGGAAAAAAATGCTGAACTCCGGCAACTTGTCAGTGAGAAAGAGTGGCTCCTCAAAGAGGTGCATCACCGCGTGAAAAACAATCTCCAGACGATCGTTAGCCTCCTGGAATCCCAGGCATCGTTTTTAAGCGATGAAGCCCTCGCCGCCGTGCAGATAAGCCAGAACAGGATATTTGCCACTGCATTGCTTCACCAGAAGCTTTACCAGTTCGAGAACGTGTCGTCAGTCAATATTAGAAATTATATTCCTGAACTCATTCAAAATCTCCGGGAAGCTTTTTATGTCAGTCAGGATATAGAGATAAAAATGGATTTTAGTGATGTGGAACTGGATGCCTCACAGGCTATGCCTGTCGGAATTATTGTCAACGAGGCGTTTACCAATGCAATAAAGTATGCTTTTAAGGATAAAACCAAATCGGCAGAGATCATTATTTCCTTTAGCAAGGAGGAGGATGGTTTTGTTAACCTGTTGGTTGCCGACAATGGCTGTGGATTTGTAACGGAATCAGAACATCATTTCGAGCGGCTTGGATTAGAACTGATCAAAGGACTTGCACGGGAGATCGGGGGACACGCGGATATTCAATCAGGTAGTCAGGGGACCAGGGTTAACATCCGGTTCAAGCTGCGGTCACCGCTGCCTGGTATGTAGGATACCAGCAGCGCTAAGCGGGGAGACAATATAAGCCAGGGTACCGCAAAAGAAATTTGGTAAATTGGACCGATCGGTCTATTTTTGTGTTACAAATGACAAAAGCAGAAAAAACAAGGAATTTTATTATCGAACGATCGGCGCCCATCATTAACCGGAAGGGGGTGGCCGGGACATCGATCTCCGATATCATGGAAGCCACCCAATTGGCAAAGGGAGGGATCTATGGAAATTTCGAAAGCAAGGAAGAGATCTGTTCGGAAGCCTTGTATTATCTCTTGAAAAGAATTGAGTCGTCCATTTCCGCCCGGATGGCTGGGAAAACTTCGGCCAAGCAGCAACTTTTCGCCATCTTCGATTATTATAATGACACCCTTGACATGGAAGGCAACTATGGCTGCCCGATGTTGAATTTTGGCGCCGAAGCAGACGATACTGATCCCGTGATCAGACAAAAGGTCGGAGCGGCGATCAGGGACATGGAGATCTTGTTCCGGACTGTCGTCCAGCGTGGCATCGACCAAAAGGAATTCGACGAGAGGCTGGATGCGGAATCATATGCATTGAAAGCTTTTGTTATGATCGAGGGCGGACTGTGGATGAGCAGGGTCCTTCACAATAAGAAAAAGATCCGTATGGTCCTGACCATGCTGAAGGAGGAGATCGAGGGACATTGTACCTGAATTTTTTTTGCACAAAAAAAGACCGATCGGTCTATAAATATAAACACTCAAGCAATATAAAAATTACAATTATGAAAGTTCAGAACAAAAAGGTCCTTGTAACGGGCGGTGGATCAGGCATTGGGTACTCTATAGCAAAGGCATTTGCAGAAAAGGGCAACCAGGTGATCATCGCAGGCAGAACCGAAGACAGACTGAAAAAGGCCGTCGCAACCTTGAAGGGCGCGTCCTATATTGTGGCCGATGTATCCAATGCCTCCGACGTGGAGAAAATAGTACAGCAGATCGGGGAGACATACGGGGGCCTTGATATCCTGGTCAACAATGCCGGTGTAGGCAAGCCCCAGCCCCTCGACAAGTCAGTGGATATCTATGAAACCGCTAAATACGAAATGGAGATCAATTATTTAGGGGTGCTGCGGCTGACGGAGAGACTTTTGCCCTTCCTAAAGGACAGCGAGGAAGCCGCCATCATCAATATCCAGTCGATCGTATCTTATTTGCCCAATACCATTATCGCCACCTACAGTGCCACCAAGGCTGCGTTGCACTCTTATTCGCAGTCCCTGCGGATCGTATTGCAAAAGAGCAGCCCGAATGTGAAGGTCTTTGAGGTATTTCCTCCTTTAGTAGATACGGATCTGACCAAGGCCTATGACGGAGATAAATTATCACCCACCGAAGTGGCCAACGATATCATCGACGGCGTTGAAAAAGATGAATATGCCGTCAGGAATGGGGCGACGAAAGATCTTTACAAAGCTTTTCTTCGGGACCCTGAAGAGGCCTTGAAACAAAGGAATGGACGACAGGGCTAAAAAGGCATCAGCAAAGGCCGCCTCTGCTGGTTAGACGGATGGGAATAGCAAAAAAACAGCCGGCAGGCTGTTTTTTTAGTCTTGTCACCGGGACCGGACAGTTGCGCATAGCATTTATATTTTATCGGGTGCAGGGAAATACGCGTCCGGATCTCCGCAGGCGCAATGTCCATTTGCTGTGTTCTCTTGTCAATCAAGATACTGGCGATCATCCTCGCCTTCCTGATGGGGTGATCATCATGATAGCAGCGATGAAATATACAACGGATCGAGTGAGTTGGCCATTGATACCAAAGAAACAAAGGCATAATTTTGGAGGAGGATTAAATAAAGACTAAAAACTCTTTTATTAATAAAACTCCTACCTTTGTCCCACAAACGAGATCAGATGTTTTCAAAGACCTGTGAATATGCAATTCGGGCAGTGCTATTTATCGCGCAAAAAACGGGAGATGGGACCCGGGTAGGGATCAGGGAGATTGCAAAGGGCATCGATTCTCCCGAGCATTTTATCGCCAAGATCCTGCAGGACCTCAGCCGTAAGGGGCTGGTGCAATCGCAGAAAGGGCCTACGGGCGGGTTTTTCCTGGATAAATCATCCCTGCGCTATTCCCTGGCGGATGTGGTTAAGACGGTGGACGGCGACCGGTTGTTCTCCGGCTGTGGGTTGGGGCTCAAGCAATGCTCCGAGACCAGGCCCTGCCCCTTGCACAATGAGTTCAAAAAGATCAGGGGAGAAGTCTATGAAATGCTGCATTCGGCGAAACTGGGCGAGTTCAACCAGCAATTGGAAGAAAATCTTTATTTCCTGAAGAGATAGGTATCTCTTCCAGGCACCTATAGAAGATATAAAGGTATTAATATATTTAAATATGCAAGATAAATTGAATAAGCTTCGCATACAGGGATCGGCCGGGGTTGCATTTTTTTCCTTTCACTCATCCGGCGGATTGACATTGATCCTCTACATCCTGCTGGGCGCCATGTTGCTGGCTGCGCTGTATCTGTTGGCCCGATCAGCCGAGATGAAGAAGTTGGTGAAGGGGACGGATAAAAAATATGACAGGACAAAGTTCGACGAGTATATCAGCAGCCTGGACAGCCAGCAGATCTCGGAATATCTTTCTGCCCGGCAGTCATCCGAACAAAGACAGGATGAGGATACCAGCACCGGATCCCGGGCACCCTTACTGATCCTCTTCATGCTGGTGACGGCTGTCTGCAGCAGCATCCCATCCATGGCGCAGGATCCTGGCAATGCTGCGGGTGCGCCGGTCCGGGCGCCGCTGATGAGCCAGCCGGGTATAATTATTATCCTGATCCTCTTATTGCTGCCGGTTATGGCGGGGATCATCCTGATGGCTGTAAAGATTGCCAATATCGTCCGGCAGTACCGGTATAAAGAGAGTGAGAAAGAGGCTGAGCGTTTCGATGCCTGGCTTAATGCGCTGGGTGATCAGGAGGCGCAGACGGCTCTTGTCAGCCGGCAGAAGGCCATCGACTACCAACTGCGTCATAACGAACTGTCCGGCAGCATGACGGCGGAGGATAACAAAGGACTGTTGTACCATATCAGCAGTCATGGCAGTCTGCCGGTTGTGCCGGCCAAGAAAAAGGCGGCCAAACGTCCGCAGGTAGATCCGGAACTATCCAGATTGATCCTCTGGTTTATAGGGACGGCGGCCTTCTGGTTGCTATTCGGTACGAGTGTCGGGGAATATGTGGGGATCAAATTTGTGGCGCCCGATGCGGATCATGTGCCCTGGCTAAGCTTTGGCCGTCTGCGGCCTGTGCATACCAATGCGGTGTTCTGGGGATGGGCATCGCTGGGGATGCTGGGGCTGGGTTATTATATCGTTCCCCGGGTCAGCAATGCGCCCCTGGCCAGTATTAAGTTGGGATGGATCAGCCTTATCTTTCTGAATGCCACGGTGGTGATGGGGAGTCTCTGCCTGATGGGCGGCATCAACAACGGCGGGGGAGAGTACCGGGAGTATATCTGGCCGGTAATGCTGTTGTTCGCGACGGGGCTGGTACTGACATTGACGAATTTTCTCCGCACCATCGCCCGGCGTACGACGCATGAGATCTATATCTCCAACTGGTATATCGTATCGGCATTGATCTTTGTGCTGGTGATCACCTGTATCGCCTATATCCCCATCTGGCAGGATGGGCTGGGGGAGACGATCGTGCAGGGATATTGGATGCACCAGGGCGTGGGCATGTGGTTCATGCTGTTCACCCTGGGGATCGTCTATTACTTCCTGCCCCAGCAGCTGAACAAGCCCATCTATTCCTATAGCCTGGGTATTCTGGCCTTTTGGACCCAGATCCTTTTCTATACGGTCATCGGCACCCATCATTTTGTCTTCAGCGCGATACCCTGGTGGCTGCAAACCTTTGCCATCGTAGGCAGTATGGGCATGATCATTCCCGTTACAGCGGGGACTACCAATTTCTTCATGACCTTTAAGGGCGCCTGGAATAAGGTGGCCAGCAGCTATACCCTTCCTTTTTTCCTGGTAGGCATCATATTTTATTTCACGGGGTCCCTGCAGGGAACGGCCGAGGCCTTCCGCACGACCAATCTTTTCTGGCATTTTACCGATTTTACGGTCGCCCATTCCCATCTTACCATGTATGGGATCATCACCTTTTTCCTTTGGGCGGCCATGTATGCGGTGATCCCCCGGCTGACGGGAAGGGAGGCGCCGCAGATCACCGTGGGTGCCCATTTTTGGCTGGCCCTCATCGGTCTCCTGTTGTACACGATCCCGCTGATGTACGGCAGCACCTTAAAGGGCATCATGTGGACAGAGGGCAAACCCTTTATGGATGGAGTGGTCTTCATGGCGCCTTACTGGTTATGGAGGGCGATCGGGGGCAGCCTGATGTGGTTGTCCCATCTGTTCTTTGCATATAATTTTTATAGGATGGTTGCAGACAAACAAGTACCTGTCATTTATAAACCAGCACATGGAATTCTTTAACGATCATAGGAAATTATTCAGGGCGGCCTTTCTCTTCTTTCTTGGATTGAGCATTTTCGTGGCCATACTGCCCGCGCTGAACAACCAGAAGAACAATGCCCCTCTGCCCCACGCAGAAAGGTTAAGTGAGGATGCGCGGAAAGGAAAGTTGATCTTCATCGAAAATGGATGCGTGGCCTGTCATACCCAACAGGTCCGGAATGTTGAGATGGACAAGGTCTGGGGTTCGCGGCCGGGCGTTGCAGCTGACTATGCATTGAACCACCGGACGGATCTCTGGCGTAATACCGCCACCCTGATGGGCACGGAAAGAACGGGCCCCGATCTTACCAATATAGGGGTCAGGCAGCCGGGCAGCGGCTGGCATCTAACCCATCTGTTCAACCCCCGCATTTTGGTGAAGGAATCCATTATGCCGGCCTATCCCTGGCTTTTTATGATAAGGGACAAAAAAGAGAAGACTGATGTTGGCGTTGCCGTACCACCCGAATTTTTAGAAGATACCGGCAGTGTCGTGGTAGCCAGGCCGGAAGCCCTGCAGCTGCTGGCCTATCTGCAGTCCCTGCGACAGGTAGCCCTGCCCGATGGCAGACCCGTGCCCGATTTCCTCTATCCGCGGAAAAATGCAGCCGCGAATGCCGGGACCCCTCCGACCGGCGCCGCGGCGGCTGCCCTGCCCAACGGAGCAGAATTATACGCCACCTATTGTCAGAGCTGTCATCAGCCAACGGGAGAAGGACTGAAGGGGGCATTCCCTCCGCTGAAAGGGAGTACGGTCGTGCTGGATGATAATAATCCCGGCATGATGGTCAGTATCATCATGAATGGGTATACCGGCAGGATGAGCGAAGGATATGGCGCCATGCCGGCAGTCGGAACGAATAGCGAGCTGACGCCGGAACAGGTGACGGCCATCATGAATCATGAAAAATCCAGCTGGGGGAACAATGCGAAAAAGGTGGAACTGGATGTGATCAAAAAATTTATCGAAGATCTTAAAACGGGAGGCGGCAAATGAAAACATTATTTTTTGTTTTTCTTGTTACGGGGATCTGTCTGTCGGCCCGCGCCTGTCCGGCCTGCGAAGCCCGGCAGCCGAGACTGCTGCGGGGTATTGTACATGGCAGGGGACCGGAGGATGTCTGGGATTATCTGATCCTGTTCATAGCCCTCCTGATATTGGGATACACCCTGTTCTATTCGGTGAAATACCTGGTCCGGCCCGGCGAAACGTCCGGCAGTCATATCAAGAACTTTATATTAAACGACGAATAAGATGATCGACAATAGTACCATCTACCTCTTTATCGATGATGAGTCCCAACCGATCGCCCGGCTGGTCTCCCCGGTCCGGTTCGAGCTGGACACCACCAAACTGACGGATGGCCGGCATACCCTGAAGATCGTCAGCAAGGATCCCACCGGCAAAGAAGGTATACGTTTGGTGCCTTTTGAGGTACGGAACGGCCCGGCCATTGCCATTGAAGGTTTGCAGGACCATGCCGTAGTAGACGGTATCATACCGGTGATGATCAATGCCTATGGCAAAGGTGACCAGAAGAAATTCCTCATTGCAGGTAGTGAGACACCGCAGAGTATTCCCTTCTGGATCTTTATCCTGCTGATCCTCTTCGTGGCATGGGCGATATTTTTTGCATTGACCTCTTCCAATGTACACCTGTTCAAATGAGGCAGCGTGTGAACGATATCGTGGTTACGGTGACGGTAGAAGGCCAGGATCACAGGCTGGAGACCTATGAGGGGGAGTATCGCAACCTGATGATGCTGATCTATGACAGGCTCTTCATAGATGATTTCGGAGAATGCAGGGGGATGGGCCGCTGCGGCACCTGCATGGTGGAGCTCGATGTAGCGCCGGAGGAATTGCAGGTCTGGGACCGGAATGAGGACACTACATTGACGAAAATGGGGATTACGGATTGCCGCCGGCGACTGTCCTGCCAAATCCTGTTAGGTGACACTTTACATAATAGTTCATTTAAAATAATATCATGACTCATTCAATCAGTCAATTTATTTATAAGGGCGCCCATAGTCAGGCTCTCCAGTTTACGATGATGGCGGACCAGTTCCTGAAGCCGCATCGCGCGACGGTGGATATCCTTATCATCGCTGCAACAGGCAGCCTGGACATCAGCGAGGGTGAGACCCTGCATCACCTGAAGGCCGGGGAACATATCATGTTCGCAAAAGATGTCCAGCACAGCGTTCTGGCAGTGACCGATGCGTCTTTTTATCTTATTAAATTAGCTCCTCATGAACAGTAAGCCCGATATCACCAATAAAAAAGATATTATGGTACTTGTCGACGCCTTCTATGCCCAGGTACGGCAGGATCCTTTACTGGCGCCCGTATTCCTCCAGCGGATCCCGGACGATGCGTCCTGGTCCCCGCATCTTCAAAGGATGTACAGTTTCTGGAACACGATCCTCTTCGCCGCGAACGATTATCACGGCAATCCATTTCCCAGGCACCTGGGGCTGGAGATCGAGCCGCGCCATTTTGAACGTTGGGTGGGATATTTTCACCAGACCATCGACCTCTATTTCTCGGGTCCAAAAGCCAATGAGGCCCGGGACAGGGCCACAAAAATGCGGGCCATTTTTGAGAGCCGGCTGGCCTTTACGGAAGGTTACCCGAAATAGGTCTTCTTAATGCCCTTTTCTGCAGGTTGTTCGTTCAACGGGTAAGGGTCACCGGGTAAGATCATCTCCCGGATGATCTCGTCTTTTGCGAGTACCACCATCGGGATTTCGCAGTTATGGTCTACCATTCCCAGACCACGATGGACCATTCTTCTCCATCCGGAGCGGTGAACCGGTGGGCCTCGGTAAATCCTATCTTTTGGTGGGCTCTTATCGACCGGGTATTGCGGGTTGCGATCTCGGTGATGGCGAAGTCGTAGCGGGGGCTGAATATTGACCTGTATTGCTCGTAGGTTGCCTGGAGTACTCCCTGACCGCGGTAGTCCTTATCCACGCAGACCTGTCCTACGACGATATATTGGTAGGAGGACAGGGGCCGGTGTCTGTAACTGATCTGACCAAAAGTGCCGAACATGGAGACCAGGATGGGGATATCGTGTTGAGAGGCGGTAGTCATGGCCAGCAGATAGGCGACGACCTTGTCGCCGTCCTTTGCGATCACATGCCGTTCGATGGCATTCATCTTCTGCAGGTCGGCCAGGCTGTGGATGACCGTTACAAAGCCCTGGCCGGCGATCTCTTCCGGGCTCAGGTTGGCGGGGAGATTCTTTTGTTGCAGGGCAATGATGCCCTGGAGGTCATGGTTCGAACTGGCTGTTGTATAGATCATTTTAATATTTTGGCGCGCCTGCCCGCTGCGACGAATAGATCCCGGAACGGCCACTGAAAACATAGGCAGTGAAACAGGCCACTGCATAATATAAAACATTCCCCGTCCCGAAAAGTTCCACCCCCATCATGGTGCAGGCGATAGGCGTATTGGTGGCTCCGGAAAATACGGCGATGAACCCCAGACCCGCCAACAGGTCCACCGGCATGCCGCCGGCTATGGCCAGTGTATTGCCCAGGGCCGCGCCGATAAAGAACAAGGGAGTCACTTCCCCTCCTTTGAAGCCGGTACCCAGGGTGATGGCGGTGAACAGCAGCTTCCACAGCCAGCTGAGGCTGGTGGCTCCTCCGGGATGGAAGCAACTGACAATGCTGACGGCATCCGGGCCGGGATTGGTGACGCCAAGACTCAGATAGTCTTCAGTTCCCAGCACCCAGGTAAAGAGAATGATGACCAGGCCGCCGATGACGGGGATCAGCCATTTGGCCCCTATCCATTTATTGCTGTAGTTCCTGATGGCATGAGAAGTCCGGGCAAAGAGGAGGCTGGCCAGTCCGAAGAGGGCGCCCGCCACGATGACTTTCAATAAGAGTACGATCGATACGGAGGGGGCGGAGAAGTCGATATGATATTGCGTGTGATGAATGCCCCAGGCTGCACAGGTCATATCCGCCAGGACACTGGCGATGAAGCAGGGCAAAAGGGCTTCGTGGCGGATCCTGCCTGCCACCAGCACCTCCAGGGCAAAGATGGCGCCCGTCACCGGGGTGCCGAATACGGCGCCAAACCCTGCGGCGATCCCTGCCATCAAAAGAATGCTGATATCCTTTGCTGGGAGTTTACAGATCCTGCCGAAGAGACCTGCCATGCTGCCCCCGATCTGTACGGCAGTTCCTTCCCTGCCGGCCGATCCGCCAAAAAGATGGGTAATGATGGTGGTCGCCAATACCAGGGGCGCCATTCGCGCCGGCACGCCGCCACCGGGTTCGTGGATCTCATCGATGATAAGATTGTTGCCTTCGTTGCTGCGACCGCCCCAAAAGGAATAGAGTGCCCAGATCAGCACGCCTGCCAGGGGCAACAGGAATAATAACCAGGGATGATCCCAGCGAAGGTGAATGGCTGTGTCCAGGAGCCAAAGAAACAGGGCGACAAGAGAGCCCACGACAAGTGCTATAGGGATCACCAGGATCGTCCAGCGAAAGAGACTGGAAATGATAGAAAGATATTCGAAGGACTGCCGTGATTGCTTCATGCCTGCACCATTCCTGGTGGCATAAAGTTAGGGGTTATTTCCTCACATAAAAAGGAATGTTCCCCGTCGCAATATTGTTGTGTCCATCGGAGATGTAAATAAATAGCCGGTATGCTCCCTCGGTTATGGGCGTTCGCAGCTGCGCCCTGCCACCGGTCCCGGCCGTGATCAGGTCTTCCACGGGTTTGGGTCTGGATTCGAAGTCGCCGCCATCGCCGACCTTCGTGGGTTCCGGCAACAATTCCCAGCGATAGCTCAGCCGGTCATTGTCGGGATCGGCAGCCACGGCCAACACCGGGTAGGCAGTGCCCGGATGCAAATAGACATTTTCAACGGCTGTCCGGTGATCCACCTGCAAAGAATAAATATGCGGCGCCAGGTTTTTCGGCCAGTTGCCGGACCAGAGGAACTGCATGAGATCCACGACCTCCGATTCTTCTCCTTTTTCGGTGAAGACCCCATACCAGGTCGGGGTGCGTTCCTGCTTCTGCCCCCAGAGAAAAACATAGGAACCCAGGCAGTTCTTGCTGTCTCCTTCCACTCCCCATTCATAACGGCTCCGATAGACGGCGGCCTTCTCGCTGCTGGTCTCTTCTATCGGCGATCTCCACGCGGTCTGCAGACCTTCCCAGTGCCCGGTCGGGCCCCATTCCGTCACCATATACGGTCCGTCCCAGCCCGATTGGCGAATGGTGTTGGGCAAGGTGGACAGCCCGCCATAGGTGTTGACGGCCAGCAGGTCGAGATCACCCGTCCGCGCCTTGATATAATCCACCAGACCCTTGTTCACACCTGCCAATACTGTGGTTACCGGGTGATTGCGATCCAACTGGTGGATCATTTTGGAGATATCGTTCACGGCATCCCATACCGCGGGATTCTTGTACTGAAGATTCAATTCATTGCCGATGCCCCAGGCCAGCAAGTCAGGGTGATCCTTATATTTCAATACTTCTTCACGCAGGTGCAGGAGCTGTTTGCGAACGGCCGCCGTATCGTCGTAATTGAAACCATGTCGTTCGCTGGCTACTTCCAGTCCCATCAGGACTGTCAGTCCATACTTCTTAGCTGAGTCCAATACTTTTTCTCCGCCGCGGGTACTCCAGGTGCGGATAGAGTTGCCTCCATAGGCGGCTATACGGTCGGGATAGGAACTGCCACCGGCGCCCCGGATAAAATAGGGTTGTCCGCCCCTTAACAATTGCCAACCGCTGTCCGACCTGCGAATTTCTACTTTGATGGCCTGTGCTCCTGCAACCAGGGAAATTAATATTGCTGCTACTAAAGATCCGATCCTTTTCATGGCTCTGTATTGTAAATAATGAGATGAATTTTACTGCTGATAGACCCTGATATAATCTACGATCAGCCATTGGGGCAGCAGGGTGCTGGCATCCGGGTTCCCCGGAAGATTCCCTCCCACCGCCAGGTTGACGATCAGGTAGAATTGCTCGTTGAACGGATAGGTATTCGAACCGACATCGGCCTTGGTGACCGTGGAGAAAAGATTGCCGTCGACATACCATTTTATCTGGTCCTCGGTCCATTCGAGAGAGAACACATGGAAGGCTGCATTGAAGTCTGTGCCCGAGAGTGAAAAATTCCTGCTGATAAAGATACTGCCCGGCCCGGGGCCATAATGCGCGGTCCCCAGGACTTTTGCCGGTTCGCTGCCGACCGCCTCCATCATATCTATCTCCCCGCTGGTCGGCCAGTTGCCATAGACATTGGACTGGGGCAGGAGCCAGAATGCAGGCCAGATCCCTTTTGTTTTTGGCAGGATCGCCCTGATATCGATGCGGCCGAATTTAAAGGTCTTCTTTCCCTGTGTCTTGATCTTGGTGGAGGTATAATTCTTCCCCCCAAAGGTTTCCGCACGGGCCTCGATGATCATCTTCCCGTCCTGGAAGATAAGATTGTTGGGAGGAGCCGTATAATATTCCAGTTCATTGTTACCCCAGCCGCAGAGGCCGGGACAGCCGTCCCCGGAATCATAGCCCCAATCGGTTGTCGACAGGGCAGGGCCATTGAATTCGTCGCTCCATGCCAGGGTATATCCCGGATAGGAGGAAGGGGCGTCATAGCCCGTGTTGGCAAAGCCAATTTTTGTATCGTCATTCTTTAATGTAATGTTGACCGTCTCCTTCAGGAGGGTAACATTGACGGGGTTGGACAGGCGGACCTGGAAGGTCTCATCCGCTTCTTTCAGGTCATCCGCCACGATGCTCACACTGATCGTTTTTGAAGTCTCATTGGGCTGGAAGGTTATTGTCTGCCCGCTGGCCGCAGTAAAGTCCGTGCCGGTCTTTGCGCTCCCTTCTACCGTCGACCAGCTAACCGTGATTGCCTTGGAATAACCATGATCCAGTGTGCAATTTATTTCTACCGTACCGGTACCGCCGGAACCTTCGGAAATGGAGATATCAGCGACCGAAAGCTTGGGCAGACTTCCTCCGTCACCACCGGAACCGTTGCTGCTCTTCCCACAACTGGTCAGCGTGGCCAGCAGAAGGGGGATCAATTTTAGCGTTCTCATATAGTACATTGTTTTCTATTTTGTATTTCTCATGATGACCTGAACCTTATCATTATTCTTTGAAAGGACGAAGGTCGAGCTGCCCGCAGGTCCGTGCAGTTCGACCCCATCCCGCGTATCGCCGCCGATACAGAGCCCGGTCCGCCTGCGATCGACTGTTGTAAAGGCGCCTTTGCCATCACCCTTCAGCAAGGTCCCCAGGCCTGCGTCACACTGACCCTGCTGGACGCGGAAGGGATAGAAATTACCTGCCATAAAGATGTCTTCCTTACCATCCCCATCATAATCTCCATAAGATAATACACTCATCATACTGAACTGGGCCTCGACAGGCAGAGGCCTGCAATCGAATTTTCCGCCCTTGTTGATCAGAACGCAGCTGTGGGTGTTGTAAATATAATATTTTCGCGCTTTTTCTATTTGTTCAGGGCTCAGCATATCCTTTATAGTCGCCTTGCCAAAGGCATCGTAGCGAAGGAACTTCTTTTTCAGGGCCGGCATTTGCTGGGTGAGTTCATCCCGTGAGTTAAAGGGATAGCTGCCATGCTGGATATACCAGGTCATCAGGGGATCAGTCCTGCCATCCTCGTTGAAATCACCTACATAGGTGATCATGGGTTCTTCCGCGCTGGTCCTGAACTGCGTATTGTCCCCCAGGTTGCCGACGATGAGATCCATATCTCCGTCATGGTCAAGATCGGCAGCAAGGATCTTACACCAGAACCCGTCCGTCTTGTCGAGGCCTGCCGCTGAAGTAATATTAGTCAAAGATCTTCCCTGATCGTTATGAAAGATGCTGATGGGCATCCAGTCCCCTGCGATGACCAGGTCGGGCCAGCCGTCCTTGTCGATATCGCACCAGGTCGCATCGGTGACCATACCCACCCTGAATAAAGGGTCGCCTGCCATCGTTGCGGTCACGTCGGTAAAATGGACCTTGCCTGTAGCCTTGTCAAGATCGTTGCGTAAAAGAATGCTGCCTGCGCTGAAGGGGTAGTGACCCGGGATACAGCGGGCGCCGATGAAGAGGTCGAGGTCCCCGTCATGATCGAAGTCTGCCGCGGTCACAACACTGCCACTGTAGACTTCGACGGGCAAGGTGTTCTGCGCCGGCGTGAAATTGCCCTTGCCATCGTTAAGGTATAACCGATCCTGCAGGGCGGGGCCCGGCATCAGCCATTCGTTACCTCCGCTGACGATATAGAGGTCGGGGTCTCCGTCATTGTCGGCATCGAAGAAAAGGCTGCCGATCTCCTCGGAACTCGAATCCTGCTGCCAGGGTTGGGAAGGGGCTGCCCGGAATTTTCCCTCCCCGGTCTGCAGGTATAGACGGCCGCCCTGTCCTGCTGCGCCGCCGATAAAGACATCTTCCCATCCATCATGATTGACATCTCCCTTTGTCATGCGGGGACCTTGTCTTGATAATTCGTAGGGGATCAGGAATTCCCTTTTGAAGTCGACAAAGGCGTTCTCCCTGTGCCGGAAATCCAGGCCGGCTGCGCTGGTGATGTCCTTGAAAAGGGTAGGAGGCGCGGGTGAGGCCGCAGGCAGAAGAATGGCATCTTTTTTTGCAAGGGTCAGCGTTGTATTGATCTTCGGGTCCCTGATCACGGTAGCGGAGTCGATGGACCACCGGACCCTGATCTCGCGGATGGACTTCTGCTGTCCCAGTCCGAAAACCAGGGTATAATCCACCGAGGACTGGTAGCCTCTCACCGGGTACATTTCCTGCACCTGTTGGCTGCTGTCGGTGATCACCGTGACGCTGGCGCCGATGCCAAAAGTATTTTTTCCTGTGCCGGCCAGCCTGATCCTGACGAAATTATTGGGATGAATGACTTCTGCCTGGTTGTCATAAATGGATACAGGGTCATTGTTGTGACAGACGATCAGGTCAAGATCTCCGTCATTGTCCAGGTCGGCATAGGCGGCGCCGCTGCTGATCCCTTTTTCATCGAGTCCCCAGTTTGCTGTTTGGTCGGAGAAATGGAGATCGCCCTTATTGCGGAAGGCGTAGTTGCTGATCTTCGTGGAGGGCATATTTTTCACCAGTTCATAGAGGGGCATATTTTGGGCATAGGTCTGTGGAGTGGAGATATCCAATCCTTTGTCTGTCGCCCGCTGGACGGCCTCGGCTACCTGGTATCGCATGAAATCCAGGTTAGTGGATTCCCGCAGATAGCCATTGGTGATGAAGAGGTCTTTCCAACCGTCGTTGTCGAAGTCGGCGAAGAGGGCGGCCCAGCTCCAGTCGGTATTCGAGACCCCCGCCAACTGACCGATCTCTGAGTAGACGGGCATTCCGTCCGGCGTGAATCCCCGATGGACCTGCAGCATGTTGCGGTTGTATTGATGGCCATAGCCGCTGTCCACCATCAGGGTGAATTTATCATATTCATCCGGTCCCTGGAGGATCTTTTGCCGGTAGTTGGATTCCGGCAGCATGTCTAAATTCATGCAATCCGGCAGGCCGTCATTGTTGAAATCGGCGATATCCATTCCCATGGAGTTCCTGCTGATATGGGCAAAGACCTTTTGACAAACTTCTTTGAAGGTCCCATTGCCCTTGTTGAGATAGAGATAATCCTGTTCGTGGAAATCATTGCTGACCATGATGTCGGGCCATCCATCCATATCGATATCGCTGATGGCGATCCCAAGACCGAAATTATTGCCGCCGCCGAAGATGCCGGCCGCTTCGCTGACATCCGTGAAATGACCATTGTCATTGCGGTAGAGCCGGTTGCCATATTGAGGATGACGGAGGGTCCGCAAACGTGTGGTATTAAAAAAGGGTGAGTAGAACTCGTTGGCGTGATTTAGCAGGAACATGTCCAGGTCGCCGTCATTGTCATAATCGAAAAAGGCGGCCTGGCTGGTATAGGTTCCGGGTGCGTCGATGCCATAGGCTGCGGCCTGCTCGGTAAATATAGGAATACTGTCCTTGTTATTTCCCTCGTTGATGAATAACTGATTGGCCCGGTCCTCATCGGATCCAAAGCCCGAATAACATACATAGATATCCAGTCGCCCGTCTCCATTGATATCGACCAGGCTGGCTCCTGTGCGCCAGGCATCTTTGCCCGCCACGCCGGCCGCCGCAGTAATATCCTCAAAAAGG
>Ga0247778_1001041_pt1 | contig 15861 bp, 8 predicted proteins | sample UWRJL049202B5_FD_179939 | JGI IMG/M metagenome (GOLD analysis project Ga0247778, IMG submission 179939) | Plant litter microbial communities from Arlington Agricultural Research Station in Wisconsin, United States - UWRJ-L049-202B-5 | ecosystem: Environmental > Terrestrial > Plant litter >... | reverse complement strand
CTTCATTATTGATCAAATGGGGACTGATCATCGGCGTCCCCCTTATCCTCATCATTCTCAACCGGCTGATCTTACGGGTCTTTTTCGGACTGGTCATCGTACCCGAAGACAGGATCGGTCTGGTGACCAAAAAATTCGTATTGGTGGGCCGGCAGACCCTGCCCGAGGGCCGTATCATCGCCACGGATGGGGAGGCGGGGTTCCAGGCTCAGACCCTTGCTCCCGGCGTATACTTCGCAAAATGGTTCTGGCAGTACGATATTACCTTCCAGCCCTTTACCGTAATCCCAACGGGGAAGATCGGGCTGCTGCTGGCAAAGGATGGCGCTGAACTGGAAACAGGGTCGATCCTGGCCCGGAAAGTTCCCTGCGACTCTTTCCAGGATGCCTATGCCTTCTTAAAGAATGGCGGCCGGAAAGGCCGGCAGACGGGTATCATTGCACCCGGATCGTATCGTATCAATACTTTTTTGTTCGAGATAGAGATCACCGATATGACGAGCATCCCTGACAACACGGTGGGCATCGTCACGACACAAGAAGGCAAGAGCCTGGAAGAAGGGCAGATAGCCGGCCGCATCATTCCGGACCATAATAAATTCCAGGATGTGGACCTCTTTATGAACAATGGCGGCTACAAAGGCCTGCAGGAACAGGTGATCCTTGCCGGTACCTATTTTCTGAACCCCTGGTTCGCAAAGGTGGAGACGGTGAGAATGACGGAGATCGCCATCGGTCATGTCGGCGTAGTGATCTCCTATGTCGGCAGCGACGGCGTGGACCTCAGTGGTGTTGAATTCAAGCATGGTAATATCGTGGCGCGGGGCAGCAAGGGTGTATGGGCCGAACCACTGGGACCCGGTAAGTATCCTATCAATCCCTATATCATGAAGGTAGAACTGGTGCCTACCACGAACCTTGTCCTCAACTGGGCCAGCGCACGGAGCGAGGCCCATCAACTGGATAAGAACCTGTCCACGATCACCGTACGCAGCAAGGATGGATTTCCCTTCAATCTCGACGTAGCGCAGATCATCCATATCCCCACTACCGAAGCGCCAAAGGTCATCGGCCGGTTTGGGAATATGACCAACCTCGTCAGCCAGGTGCTGGAGCCTACCATCGGCAACTATTTCCGTAATTCCGCGCAGGACAGCGATGTCATCGCTTTTCTGGGTACGCGTAAGGAAAGACAGGAGTCCGCAAAAGAGCATATCAACAAGGTCCTGCTGCAATACAATGTATTTGGAGTAGATACCCTCATCGGGGACATCGTTCCTCCTGAAAGTCTGATGAAGACCCTTACGGACCGTAAATTAGCGGAAGAACAAAAGGTCACCTACGAAACGCAGAAACAGGCACAGGAGACCCGGCAAAGCCTTGAAAAAGAAACGGCGATCGCCGAGATTCAAAAGGAGATCGTAAAGGCCGACCAGGGTGTACAGATCGCCGAACGTATCGCCGACGCGAGCGTAAAAAAGGCTACCGGTGACGCCAACAGCGTTCGTCTCCAGGCCAATGCGGAGGCCGATCGTCTGAAATACCTCGCCAGCGGTGAAGCCGAGAAGACCCGGTTGCTGGCCAAGGCCGACTCCGAAAAGATCGAATGGCTGGCCAAGGCAGAGGCTGAAAAAATTTCGCTGACGGGTAATGCAGAGGCCGAAAAGATCCTGGCCATCGGTAAATCATCCGCCGAATCTTACAAGCTGGCTGTGGAAGCCATGGGCGGCAGTAACTTCACCCAGCTAAAAGTAATGGAGGCGATCGGCGCCCAGCATATCAGGATCATGCCCGATATCCTGATCGGCGGGGGAGGAGAGGGTGGCAATGGACCGATCAATGGCTTGTTGGGACTGCAACTGCTGGAACAGGTGCGTAAAAAAGCAGAAGAATAGATCATTTGATTCATGCAGTGAGAGCCCTTTGTCTCACTGCATGAAATATTTTTTGATTAAAGAGGCTCCTTCTTTTTCGTCCTTTACGCAAATGGGGCATTTAACCGTGGAATCCCCTAACTGGTCTTCGTTCTCCCAACTGTAGAATTTCAGGTATTTGCCATCCAGATCGGAGACCTTCAGTCCATTCCCGTTCTGTATGACATACAAATTGCGGTTATCCGGCTCCGGAAATTTGATCCGGAACGCGGCTTCACCCTTCATCAGGAGTTTTTCCTGCCAGACTACATCGATATCATCTTCTTTTCCCTTTGTATACCGGATATAGGCTCTTTTGTTATCTTTTATCCAGAAGGTCAGCGCCTCATAGGAGGGGGTATCGAATTTCCCCCTCGAATACGTCACAACCCGGACGTCCGGCTGAAAAAGACCCATCAGCAGGAGGGATACAATCAATGCTTTCATAGTACTAATATAAGGATCATATTCCGATGAGAATACCGTATTTTAACGTATTAATTTTCCGATGATGCAACCTGTAAGATCCGGTATTTTTCTTGTTCTGCTGATAACTGTCTGTTTTATGTACACACCCAAATCAAGCCTGGGACAGACCGGACCGGACAGTACCGGTCCGGCCCTTCAGCCGGGTGTATCCGCTGCGCTGGCGGCCTACCGGTCATCCGTATTACAGCATATCGTCTATAACCTGCAATTCAATCTGCCACAGGAACGCACTGCACCGGTCCTTACGACGGAAGACCTGCATTTTGATCTCTCGGATAACAGGGCGACCCTACAGATCGATTTTAAGAACAAGGGCAGTGGCCTGGATTCACTCACCGTCAATGGGAAAAAGATACCGGTGGAATATACAGCCGAACATATCCTGATCCGTCCCCGTTATCTGCTGCGCGGATCCAATCAGATCGGACTGCATTTTTCGTCCATCACTCAGCCGCTGAACCGCAACACCGACTATTGTTATACCCTGCTGGTGCCCGACCGGGCCCGGACCCTCTTTCCCTGTTTTGACCAACCCGATTGCAAGGCTGTCTTCAACCTGACGCTGTCCCTGCCCGCAGGATGGAAGGCCGTGGCCAATGCCCCTCTCAAAGACTCATCCATGGAAGAGGGAAGGCAAATATTCCATTTCCTTCCCTCATCTGCCATCAGCACCTATCTCTTTGCCTTTGCAGCGGGCCGGTTTAGTGAAGAGGATGCCAAAGAGGACGGACGGCCCATGCATTTTTATTTCCGGGAGACCGACAGTACCAAGCTGCGATTGAGCCTGGCGCCGGTTTTTCGCATCCAGGCCGATGCCCTGGCCTTTATGCAGCAGTATACCGGCATCGCCTATCCATTTAGTAAATTTGACTTTGTAGCCATCCCCGATTTTCAATTCGGCGGCATGGAGCATCCTGGTGCTATCCAGTATAAGGCAGGTAGTCTATTCCTGGATGAAGGCGCAACCCGCGACCAGTTCCTTGGAAGGTCGAATTTACTTTCCCATGAGACGGCCCATATGTGGTTTGGGGATCTGGTGACCATGCGCTGGTTCAATGACGTTTGGATGAAGGAGGTATTCGCCAACTTTATGGCCGATAAGATCAGTAATATTACCTTGCCGGACGATAAGGCCGATCTTAAATTCCTGAGCGCTCATTTTCCGGCTGCCTACAGCATCGACCGGACAAGGGGCAGCCATCCGATCCGCCAGCCTCTCGATAACTTGCAGGAGGCTGGCTCACTCTATGGCAATATCATCTATCACAAGGCGCCGATCATGATGCGGCAACTGGAACGCCTGATGGGGGCGGCAGCATTTCGTGACGGTCTCCGGGATTATTTGAAACAATATGCAGGCGGCAACGCATCATGGCCCGACCTGATCAGGAACCTGGGCGATCACAGTACGGCCGATCTCCAGGCCTGGAACCGCGTTTGGGTCAATGAACCCGGCAGACCCCGGTTCGACTACCGGCTCCGGACGGATAAAGGGAGGATCAGAGATCTAATGATCACACAAAAAGGAGAGGATGGCAGCGCAAGGATCTGGCCCCAGTTATTTTCCATCGCCCTGGTATACAAGGACCACAGTGAAGAGCTAACGGTGAATATGAATGCCCCCCATGTCTCTTTGTCCGTTGCTGCGGGCCGGCCGGCGCCCCTTTATATGATCTTCAATGCCGATGGACAGGGCTATGGTCTCTTTCCTGTGGACCGGCCATCACTGACAGGTATAGCCGATAATAAAAGTCCACTCACCCGGGCTGCTGTCTATATCAATTGCTATGAAAATATGCTGGATGGTCTCGCGGTCAGCCCCCGTCAACTGCTGGCACTGGACCGGGCTGCCCTGGCAAAGGAGTCCGAAGAACTGGTGCTGAATCTCCTGGTAGACCAGTTGGTTTCCATTTACTGGCGTTTCATACCCGCGACCACCCGGGATTCCATGGCGAGGAGGCTCGAAGAAGAGATCTGGCAGGCTATGCTGGGCGACAGACCCGCGAACATAAAAAAAATACTCTTCAGGACCTATAGTAATATCGTGCTCACCAGGGACGGAACGGAAAGACTGTACACGGTCTGGAAGAGAGAACAGCCGCCGGCAGGCGTAAAATTGACGGAAGAGGACTATACCAACCTGGCAGCGGCGCTGGCGATTCGGTCAGACTCCTTGCGGTCAGGCACCGGCCAGGGAGCCATCCTGCAGGAACAGGGGCGACGCATCAAAAATCAGGACCGGAAAGAGCGGTGGGAATATCTCCTGCCCTCCCTTTCTGCCGATGTCAGGGAAAGGGATGCATACTTTGCGACCCTGCAAACGGCAGAGGGTCGGAAAAAAGAGGCATGGGTGCTGACGGCCTTGTCCTACCTGCACCATCCTTTGCGGACGGCTATCTCGGAAAAATACCTGCCCCGGACCCTGGAGTGGTTAGAAGATATTCAACGTACCGGTGATGTCTTCTTTCCCCAGAGCTGGCTGCAGGTAAGTCTTGCCTGGTACCGGTCTCCTTCTGCGGCGGCCCTCGTCAGAAATTTTCTGCGTGCACGTCCGGATTATAATCCCAGGCTGCGCGCGAAGATCCTCCAGGCAGCTGATAATACAGAACGTCGTAAATTGCGCTCTGAAAATAAATAATTTATTGAGCAATAACGATCTATATGCAGAATACGGGGAGGAGGAAATACTGATCCTGGTTGCCAAAGGTGACGAACGGGCCTTCAGTTTCATCGTGAGGAAGTATTCCGCCGTGGTGTATCCTTACCTCTTATACTGGCTTAAACAGCCTCCGCTGGCCGAAGAGGTTGCCCAGGACGTTTTTCTGCGGATCTGGAAGAATAGACAGAAGTTGCCGACGATCAGCAACTTCCCGGGATATGTGTATGTGATCACCCGGAACAGGGCAAATTCGGAGTTGGAACGGGTATTGTCCGGGCCGGAAACCAAGGAAATTACTCAAACCGACCAGGTCTTGAATAATCCTCACGCAGCGCTGGAACTCAAGGAACTGGCCCTGATCATGGATCAGGCCATCGATGCCCTGCCACCGCGTCGCAAAGAGATCTTCCAATTGAGCCGCACCGAGGCGCTGACTTATGAGGAAATAGCCGGAAAGCTTGGAATTTCCCGCAGTACCGTACGCGAGCATATGGTAGAGGCTCTTGTATTCCTGCGCCAATATTTAAGAAAGAATGCCGGTATTATTGTCTCCCTTTTGCTCATGATAAAAAAATTTTACCGGTGACCCGTCCTACCTCCAACATACCCGGGTCTTTGATATTGTAAATGCGCATGGCGGAACAAACTCTTACATATTATTTTGAAAGATATGCCCAGGGGAGGCTGACTGCTGAAGAGCAGCAGACCCTTGCTGATCTGCTGAGGGATCCGGCGAACAGAGAAGCTATTCATCAGATCCTGGACCAGGACTGGCATCAATGGGAAAAGACCGGGTTGGATTTTTCAGAAGAACTTGCACGGATTGAAGGGGGAGTGGCCGCGGCTATCGGGGCGGAAAGAATTTTGACCACAAAGACAAGGCCGCGGGTGCATTTCCTGAGCCGTGGATATTTTAAATATGCTGCTGCGATTTTGATCATCTGTGGCATAGGAGCATATTTCTATACAACCAGGAACAAGAAGGAAGATCCTGCCGTCAGTCAAACCCGTCCGAAGGCTGAAGATAAATTACCCGGATCGAACAAGGCCCTGCTGACATTATCCGATGGGACCACGATTGTCCTGGATAGCGCTGCCAATGGCGCCATCGCTCAACAAGGGAATGCTGCCATTGTCAAGCTGGCTAACGGGGCAATCCGTTACGATGTGAAGGGCCTTCCCCAAGGGCGGGTAATGATGAACACAATGGTCACACCAAGAGGCGGGCAATATCAATTGGTGCTGCCCGATGGAACAAAAGTCTGGTTGAATGCAGCCTCATCCATCACGTATCCGGCCGCTTTTGCAGGAAAGAACAGAGCAATAAAGATCACTGGTGAAGGCTACCTGCAGGTAGCTACAGACAAATCCAGACCTTTCATCGTGGATGTTGACGGCAGATCCACCGTTGAAGTATTAGGTACAGGTTTCGATATCAACGCATATGCTGATGAAGGGGAGATCAGGACGACACTCGTCGAAGGGCGTGTAAGAGTTTTGCAAAAAGGCCCCTCCGATCATAGCGTCACGCTGGAACCCGGCCAACAGGCCCTGGCCGCGGGCAGGAATGCCCTTACGGTCGTGAAGAATGCCGATATCAATCAAGTCCTTGCCTGGAAGAACGGGATATTTATTTTTCAGAATTCGGATCTGCGAAATGTGATGAAGCAGTTGGAAAGATGGTATGATGTCGACGTAAAATATGAAGGAAAACTACCGAAGTTTGAATTTAGCGGAGAAATGGACAGAGGGGTCATGCTGTCTGCCGTGCTGCGGTTCTTATCGGATTACGGCGTAAAAACAAGACTTGAGAACAAAACATTAATAGTAGAAGGATCCTGATTGATCCGATATTCTTCCTTATCCCCAATATCAATTACCAGATCACAAAGAAGTTCACTCAAACAAAAACCGGAAAGTGTTAGTAGCACTTCCCGGCGGACGTTTGGGTACATGAAAAAGAAATAGTCCGGCTAAGACTGCTGATTACATCACCCAAACAACACAAAAGTATGACAAAAACTGCTATTTGTGGATGGCCAGCCCATGGGGGTACCCGCCGCATCACCAAAACAATGTTCGTTATGAAGCTAACCGTATTTTTGCTTACGGCTGCGTTTCTCAATGTATCGGCTACGGGCGTTTCACAGAACGTCTCCTTTTCAGCCAGGGAGGCCTCCCTGGAAAAAGTGTTTGCAGCCGTAAAGAAGCAAACCGGCTATTTAGTCCTTTACTCCCAGGCCAGGTTGGTTAACAGCAAACCCGTTACACTGGAAGTAAAGAATATGCCCCTGCTGCAGTTTCTTGACGTATTATTTGAGGATCAGCCTTTCAAATATACCATCGAAAGTCATACTATCATTGTCTCACCTTATATTATCGCTACAGCCCCCGTTGCTGTCGCCTCTCCTGACCGGCGACCCGGCGATACCGATGGGATTAATAATGGTCCCATCCGCGGTACTATCCGAAATGGCAGAGGGGAACCGGTAGCCGGCGCCAATATCGTTATAAAGGGAACGAAGACCGGCGCTTCTGCCAGGGCCGACGGTTCGTTCTCCATCAATGCCAAAGTGGGCGATGTGCTCTTCATCAGTTCAATAGGTTATCAGGCTACCGAATATACAATAACACCTGCCGTTGCGGAGGCTTCCCCCGATAAGATCAATATTACGCTCAAACAGTCCGCCAGTGTTCTTGACGAAACCGTTGTGGTAGCCTACGGTACGACAACACAAAGATTGAATACGGGTAGTATGGCTACGGTGACAGCGAAGCAGATAGAAACACAGCCGGTCATGAACCCGATACTGGCTTTGCGGGGATTGGTCCCGGGCCTCGTTATTACTCCTACGGCAGGTTATGCCAGCAGTCCCGTCAAAATAGAGATCAGGGGACGAAAAAACATAGATACCAAGGTCAGCAATGATCCTTTGATCCTGATCGATGGAATGCCCATTACCAATATAAATTTAGACGGCAGTGATCAGACAAATGGCCAGAACATCCTGCCCGTATTGAAGCAATACCAGCTGAACGAGACTCCGACCGGCGGCCAAAGTCCTCTTTTTGGATTGAATCCACTGGACATTGCAAGTATCACTGTTTTAAAAGATGCAGATGCTACGGCCATTTACGGCTCCCGTGGAGCCAACGGTGTTATCCTCATTACCACCAAAAAAGGGAAGACCGGACCGGCTCAGTTCAATATCAATGCAAATCAGGGGATCAGTAAAGTTACCCGTCATTACAAGATGCTGAACATTGCTCAATATACCCAGCTACGTAAGGAAGCCCTGAAAAATGATGGTCTTCCGCTGACGACGGAATTCGCACCGGATCTTTTGTTGTGGGATACGACCCGGAATATTGACTGGCAAAAGGAACTTTGGGGAGGGACGGGAAAAGTGACCAGCGTGAATGTGGGCTTGTCAGGCACCAGTGGCAATACCAGCTATCGTATCAATGGCGGCTATAACAGGCAGACGGAAATATTAACCATATCCGGCGGCAACAAGTCCGCCAACCTTGCCCTTAGTATAGAAAATCATACGGCCGATAATAAATTCTCTATAGCTGTACAATCCCTGTACACCTATGCTGCGACAAGTGAAGTCAATCAATTCGGACTGGCGTCGACGCTGGCGCCCAATACGCCCGCCATGTATGATTCGACCGGCGCCTTGAATTACGCTGCCTGGAATGTCGGAAATCTTTCGGGACAGTTCCCTTTTGGTTCTTTGCTGGAGCGTTCCAAATCCAGCACCAACAATGTGAACGGCAACCTGACCCTTCGGTATAAACCTTTTAAGGGATTGGAGATCACAAATAGTTTTGGGTATAACAGGTTGGGGAACAATTCTGTATCGACATCCCCGATGGCCGCCAGAAATCCGAATGCATACGATCATACCGGATCGGCCACATTTACCGTGACTGGCAGTGGCGGCTGGACGATCGAACCGCAGATCAATTATACCAGCTTCATAGGACCCGGTAAACTGGGCGTCTTGCTGGGCGCTTCCGTCCAGTCCAGCTATTCGCGGTATAATGTGACACAAGGGCTGGGGTATACGAATGATGCGCTGCTGAATTCCATTCTCAATGCGCCCCAGCAGAGTGCGTATGACGCCTATGGTCAATACAAATACGCGGCTGTTTTCGGGAGGCTCAATTATGCTATTCATGATAAATACATTCTCAATCTCAGCGGGCGTCGCGACGGCTCATCCAAATTTGGACCGGGTAATCAGTTTGGTAATTTCGGGTCTGTTGGCGCAGCTTGGATCGTATCGCAGGAAAAATGGGTGAAAAGCATCATGCCTTCCTTTGTCAGCTTTGTCAAATTAAGGGGAAGCTATGGTACGACAGGGGGCGATGGTGTGGGTGATTACCAGTACCTTTCCCAATGGTCTTCCGGAACGCTGACCAACCTTATCCCCGGCTATAACGGAACAACGAGACCCCTGGTCAATCAACATGCCGTCAACCAGTATTTTCATTGGCAATCCAACAAGGAACTGAATGAGGCTTTGGAAATAGGTTTGCTGGAGGACAGGGTTAATCTTCAGGTCGAACATTATCGCAATCGCTGCAGCAACCAGTTATTATCTTATCCGACCCCCAATTTTACAGGATTTTCCACTGTAACGGCCAACTGGCCCGCAACGGTACAGAACACGGGATGGGAAATATCCCTGTCCGCCAGCAAACTGGTCAATACAAAGGATTTTACCTGGTCGGCAAGTTTTAATATATCCTTTAACAGAAATGAATTGCAAGCCTATCCGGGGATCGGATCATCGTCCTATTTTTCAAAATACCTGGTTGGAAAGCCCCTGAACACCGTATATGCTTATCATTACCTGGGAATCGACCCGCTGACGGGAATGTATAGCTTTGAGGATTATAATCATGACGGTAACCTGCAAAGCAATTTGATGGGTGTTGCGCCGCTCTCCGGGACCACGGACAATCGAGTTCCGCTGAATATCAATCCCAGTTATACTGGCGGATTCACCAGTCAGTTCAGTTACAGAGATATCTCTTTGAGTCTTCTTTTTGATTTTAAAAGACAGATCGGCAAAAACGCATATGCGTCAAATGGTATTTCCGGCGCCATGTCACATAATATTCCCGTTGAGATATTTAATAACCGTTGGATGAAACCGGGCGATCAAACAAAATTCCCTGCGGCATCGACGGGAACATCGGCTACACAGAGCAGCGGTGGGTATTTCGTGCAATCGGACGGCATTTATACGGATGCCTCTTACTGCAGACTGTCCAACCTTTCGCTCTCGTATAATTTACCCCTGAAAAAAGCAAAAAAAATAGGGGCTAACGGTCTGAATATATACATAAATGCACAGAATGTTTTTGTATTGACCAAATACAAAGGTGTGGATCCCGAAGTACAGTCCTTTAACCAGATGCCACAGGCAAAGATTTTTACCGGAGGCCTTTCTATTAATTTTTAAAAAGAGCATGATGAAACGCACCTATTTATCAATTGAACTCTATATATGTATCCTGTTCACGATAGTTTTGGCCGGATGTAAGAAACTGGTCGCCATCGACCCGCCCATTTCCAGCATTACCACGCAACAGGTGTTTAATAAGAATGACGAGGCTATCGCAGCGATGGCCGGTGTTTACACGATGATGATCAATGGGACATCGACCAGATACAATGGCATCAGCAATGGTTTTGCGACCGGACTAACGACACTCTTAATGGGAAAAACGGCCGATGAGCTACGCCAATATGGATATGCGGATCCCTATGTAACCAATCAATTGACGCCTGCATTGGATGGGAATGGCCCAACCTGCTGGAGTTCCGCCTACAGCGCCATTTATGGATGCAACGCCCTGATCGAAGGTGTTGCAGCCTCTACGTCCGGGGCGTTGCAGCAAAATATGAAAAAGGAACTGACAGCGGAGGCGAAATTCGTTCGCGCGTTCTGCTATCTCTACCTCACCAATTATTTTGGAGATGTGCCCCTGGTGCTGACCGTGGATTTTAACAAGACAGCCAATATGGCCAGAACGCCAAAGGACCAGGTAATTCAGCAGGTCGTCCAGGATCTGAAAGATGCCCAGTCGCAATTGGCGGAGGACTTTTCCTATGGTCATGGGGAGCGTATCGTGCCGAACAAGTACGCAGCAACGGCCCTGCTGGCGCGCGTCTACCTATACACTGGAAAATATGCGGACGCTGCGGCACAGGCCGGCATTGTGATCGATAAGAGCGGGCAATACAATCTCGTCCCGGATCTGGATAATGTGTTCCTTGCCAATAGCCCGGAAGCTATCTGGCAATTGCAACAAAGCAGCAATGTCTCATCTCTGGGGACGGCAACACCGGAAGGGGCCGGCTTCATTCCCTATCCCGATCCTAATACCGGATCGGTCAACACATACATTTCACCAGAGCTGTTGAACAGTTTTGAACAGGGAGATCACCGCAGGCAGGCATGGATCGACAGCACCGACAATAGCTACTGGGGTGCCGGCGGCGGATGGTTTTATTATCCATTCAAATATAAGACGGGGGGGTATAATGCTGTTGTAGGAGGTACAGCAACGGAATACTATATGGTATTACGCCTGGCCGAACAATACCTGATCAGGGCAGAGGCCGAGGCAAAAGGGGCAGCGGGAGGAGATAATGCTGCGATTGCCGATCTCAATATGGTTCGCAGCAGGGCCGGACTGCCCGACATTCCCGTGACCATTACGCATGATGACCTCTGGAAAGCCATCGCGCACGAGCGGCAGGATGAGCTCTTCTGCGAGTGGGGGCATCGCTGGCTGGATCTTATCAGGATGGGACTGGCCCATAATGTGTTGTCGGCTATTCCTATAAAGCAACCCTGGGCCGGGGATTATCATTTTCTGTTTCCTGTGCCCGCAGCAGAGATCGCCGTCGATCGAAATCTGACACAGAACCCGGGGTACACCAATTAAGATTAGAAATTAAAAAAAACTTATACCATGAATAAGATCATTCTTGGATTGGCGACTATTGCAATATTTGCCTCATCCTGTATAAAAACGACGGAGCCGAAAGGCTCAGCCGCCCTGATATTGGTCAACGCCATGGTGGGCAGTGGTTCGCTGGTTACGAATTTTGGCGGCAACAGTCCCCTGCAATATTATGCAGGCGCCTTCAGGGCAAATTATGGATCGTTTTACAGCGGCTATAAATTCAACAGCTATAACGGCCCCGGCACGCTCTCGCTATACAACTACCCGGATACTACGCAGAAGCCTGTGCTGAATGTATCCTTCGATCTACCCAGCGGGAGTATACACAGCCTGTTCCTCACCGGAACCCTGGACCATCCCGAGTCTGTTTTTACTGAAGATAAGCTGCCTTATTACGTCTCTACGGATAGCAGTGCAGGAATACGATTTGTGAATCTTTCTCCGCAAAGCAATCCCATCAGCATCAATTTGCAGGGAGGCGCCAATGGCAGTGAGGTCGTCAGTCTCCCTTACAAAGGGGTTACTGCGTTCAAACCTTATAGAGCCACCTATGACATAGCAAGCTATAGTTTTGAATTCAGGGATGCCACTTCCGGGTCGCTGATCACTACCTATACGGCCTGGAATGTAGGTAGTCCGGGACAAGGGTATGCGCCCAATCCATGGATGTTTAAAAATAATACATTGGCGCTGATTGGTTCTCCGGATAGTACAGGCCGCTATCAGCAACAAGTGCTCTTAATCAATAATTTTTAACGATGAATGAGCCGATTTTAAGAATAGAAGGACTCTCGCATCAATACAGCAGCACTTTTTGGGCGATACGTAACATCAACATAGAGATCAGCAGCAGTGGCATCGTGGGATTATTGGGCTCCAATGGCGCGGGGAAGTCCACCACGATGAACATCATCTGTGGGGTGCTGAACCAGACAGCGGGAGAAGTGTATATCAATGGCATCAATGTAAGGAATGAGCCGGAACTGGCTAAAAAGAACATCGGGTTCCTGTCGCAGAACCCGCCCCTGTACCCCGATCTGACAGTGGATGAGTATTTGATCTATGCGGCTGATCTCCGCAGGATGGAACCCGCAATGATCGGTCCGGCGCTGGATGAAGCCAAGGAAAGGTGTGGTATCAGCCATTTCAGCAACCGGCTGATCAAAAATCTGTCCGGCGGTTATCGCCAACGGGTGGGGATAGCACAGGCCATTATCCACAAACCCAGGCTGGTAATTCTGGACGAACCAACCAACGGTCTCGACCCCAACCAGATCATCGAAGTCAGGAGTTTGATCAAAGACATTGCCAAAGAACATGCCGTGATCTTTTCTTCTCATATCCTTTCTGAGGTACAACTGCTATGCAAGGAGATAAAGATGATAGAGCAGGGACAGATCGTGTTTTCGGATACCATGGAAGCCTTCAATAATTACATGGAGCCGCACAGTCTGCTGGTAAAGATGGAGAACCCGCCCCCGGAAGCACAACTGCTGTCCATCGATGGCATCGACAGGGTGGAATACCTGACGGAGCGCCAGCTGCGGTTATACTTCAAGGGTGATCAAAATGTGACGGAACGGGTCATCGAGGCCAGCGTACGGAATGGCTGGCATCTCAGGGAGATCGGCCTGGACAAGACAAGTATTGACGAGATATTCAAACAATTATCTTCACGATCTTACAACGGAAAATGAAATTAATTTTTAAAATAGCGCGAACAGAGCTTAGAAATCTGTTTTATTCTCCCATCGCATGGTTCCTGACCATCGCTTTTCTGGTCCAGTGTGCGATGACATTTACCAGTGTGTTATATTACAATGCCGCATCGCAGGAGATGGGCGGGATGGATTTGCAATTCATGACCCGGTTAACCTATAAGATCTTTAACAGCCCATACGGCCTTTGCAGCAATGCGATGCAGAACCTGTATCTCTACATACCACTGCTGACAATGGGGTTGATCAGCCGGGAAATTAATCTGGGAACGGTGAGTTTATTATATTCCTCTCCCGTGAAGATCAGAGAGATCGTGTTTGGCAAATACCTCGCGATGATGATCTACAGCCTGGTGCTGATCGCTGTCATCGCTGTTTTCATGATATCCGGTGTGTTTAACATTAAATCGCCGGATACAGGAATTCTGTGGTCGGCAATCCTGGGTTTTTATCTTTTATTATGTGCCTATGCCGCCATCGGCCTTTTTATGTCCTGTCTGACCAGTTACCAGGTAGTGGCTGCTGTCGGTACTTTTATAATAATAGGCATATTGAGTTATATAGGGCTGCTGTGGCAGGGGATAGATTTTGTACGGGACCTGACTTATTTTCTCTCCCTGAACGGTCGTACGCAAAAAATGCTATCGGGGTTGATCACGACCAAGGATGTAATTTACTTTGTTATTATCGTTTACCTATTTGTAGGCTTTACGATTGCCAGGCTGAGGGGCGCCCGTGAATCCAGACCTTTGTCAGTAAAGGTTGTTCGCTATGCCCTCATTTTTGCGTCGGCATTGTCGGCAGTGTACATCAGCTCCCGTCCTTTCCTGATTGGCTACCTGGATGTTACGGCAAACAAGGATAACACATTAACGCCGAATGCGCAACAGATCATCAAAGAGCTGGGTGACTCTACCTTGGAAGTGACCTGTTATGATAACTTCCTGGACAATTTTTCCTCTTTTGGAATGCCGGAGCAACGCAATGATTATCTGGCGAGATGGGAACCCTATGTAAGGTTCAAGTCAGATATCCGGTTTCATTTTGTTTATTATTATGACAGCGCCTATGCGAATGGATATGATCTGTTCCAGTCATATAAGGGCAAGACGATGGAGGAGATAGTGGCACAGCGGGCGAAAGGGGCGGGTATCAATACAGCGATCCTTAAACCTCCTGCGGAGATCCGTGCGCTGATCGACCTGCGGCCGGAAGGGAACCGTTTTGTCATGCAGTTAAAGTATAAGGGAAGAAGTACATTTTTACGCGTCTTCAATGACCAAAGGCTATGGCCTTCCGAGACGGAGGTGTCGGCGGCTTTTAAGCGCCTGTTACTCGCTACAATGCCGAAAATAGCGTTTACAACCGGGAACGGAGAGCGCAGCATGGTGAAGAAAGGTGAAAGGTCCTATCATTCACTTACCGTGGACAACACTTTCCGTTATGCCCTTACCAATCAGGGCTTCGATGTGGACAGTGTATCGCTGGACAGCCAGGACATCCCTGAAGGCCTTACAGCACTGGTTATCGCCGATCCCCTGCATATGCCAAGCCCGGCGGCTATTCAAAAAATACAGGAATATATTGCAGGAGGGGGTAACCTGGTGATTGCCGGTGAGCCGGGCAGACAGCAGCTGCTCAATCCTTTATTGAGATCTTTAGGTGTAGAACTGATGGATGGGATGCTGATCCAAAGAAGTGAGGAGTTCCCACCTTCGCTGGTATTGCCAAGGATTACAAAGACAGCCATCGGCTTCTCCAAAATATTGTTTATACCGTCGTTGGACACCTTGCTGGTATCGATGATGGGTGTCGCAGGATTACGTTATAGGGATACGGCTGGGTTTAGGGCGACGCCCCTTTTGCAGACGGTAACAGGCATGGCCCATGACAGCATGGCCCGTAACCCGGATATGGACCTGACAGATATACATGGGACGGATGAGGGTGCTCATCAGGGAACGGCGCTGTCTACGGAAAAGGTATACACCACTGCGTTGGCTCTGACCCGCCGGATCAGGGGAAAGGAACAAAAGATCATCATATCGGGCGATGCAGATTTTATGAGCAATAAGGAATTGTCCAGGGA
>Ga0247778_1001040_pt1 | contig 15867 bp, 5 predicted proteins | sample UWRJL049202B5_FD_179939 | JGI IMG/M metagenome (GOLD analysis project Ga0247778, IMG submission 179939) | Plant litter microbial communities from Arlington Agricultural Research Station in Wisconsin, United States - UWRJ-L049-202B-5 | ecosystem: Environmental > Terrestrial > Plant litter >... | reverse complement strand
ATAAATTTTATTTTATTTAAATATTTAATTATATTTTTTAAATTTTAATAAATTTATATAATTAATAATTAATAAATTAATATTATTAATTAAAATCAAATTTATAAAATTTTAAAAATATTTAATATATTTAAAATAATAATTATAATATAATAAAAAATAAAAATAAAATTTTATAAATTTTATAAATTTTTATTAAAATTGTTGCACGTACTGACGTGGCTGCCTCGGTGCCTCAGGCACCCACATGTAAATAACCTCACTTCCTGCCCCTACGGCACCATCATCTCTTAATATGTATACATATACAGTATTTATTATATTAATAGTAGTAATAATCTGCAAGATCTATCTCTAAATATATCTATGAAATCTTATTCAATACGCCAGTCTTCTTATAACGGCATTTGTATTTATATCGATTTTACAGTTTTATATCTACCTAATTAGATCCTTTTCAAACAATTTATTTATTAATAACTGTTTTTAATATAATGCAACAAATAATTTCTAATAAATTATCAATTTATTTACTCGGTTTTTCGATATATTTTCTAAACGCGGCGGCAAAAAAACTTTTACAATTAATCGATAGTTTATAATATCCCTAAATCTTAATAAAACTATTATTAATTCAGATATCTCAGGTACTAATATATTTATTATATAAAAATACAAATTTCCCATCGACAACAATATTTTTATTATAACTCAAATAAAATTCTTTAATATATAAGTCAATTATCTAATTAATCTTATTTCGAGCTAGTTAATTATATTTTTACAGCTTTTATTAGATGTTCTATAGCACCCCAAATCTACAATTTTATTTATTATAATTCCAAAATCTTGTCCTCCTTTTCTTATCGAATTACAATTTATTAAATATCCTTTTTTATTTTTTATAAATTATTTTATGTTAAATTATTATTAATAATAATAACTTACGTAATCCTAAATATGGTTTAAACCTAATTAGGAATAGCCTAGAACATTCTAGAAGATTCCCCGAGGTTATCCGAGGGAAACCAAACTAGTTTACAAGATAATTTTTATATAATTTTATAAAATTCTATAATATATAATCATTGCGGGAATTAGTTTTAAAATAGGTAATAAATTTCATTAGTTTATGTGTACAATATATAATATAATATATAATATAATACATAATACAGAAACTAGTAGAAGATTCTAAAATAAAAATTTAAGATATAAATATCCTAAGTTTATTTTATAATTAGACTTCTTCCGAATCCAAGTTTTGTTTATTTAATTAATTGACGCTAGTACCGATCCGGCAATCCTCACGTGCCCATTCCCCACTTTTATCACAAAATTATATAATTGAAATAAAATTTCTATTTTTTTCTATTATAATAATAATAATTTAATATTAATTCACGGAAAAAAAAATATATAAATAATTATTTAAATAATTAATAAATAAATATTTTAAAAAAATAACAAAATTTAATTATAATAATATTATATAATAATATAAATTATAATTTTTATAAAATAAATATTTTATAATTTATTAAAAGAATATTAGATTAATTTATATAATAGGGGCTATGTTTTTATTATATAAAAAAATATAAAAATAATTGAACCCGTAAGGCCCTAATTATCCAATTAATTAATTATATATTGACAATTATTATTTATATAAAAAATTAATAAATAAATTTGATAAAATAAAATATATATAAAAATATAAAATTTCGGAAATATTTAAACAATTAAAAAGAATAAAATAATAAATAATTAAATTTATAAATAAATTTATGTGAAAATGTGGGGAGTGGGCACGTGAGGATTGCCGGATCGGTACTAGCGTCAATTGATTAGATAAATAAAACTTGAATTCAAAAGAAACCTAATTATAAAATAAATTTAAAATATTTATAATTTTAAATTTTTATTTTTAAATTTTTTATTAATTTCTATATTATATATTATATTATATATTATATTATATATTTATACATATAAACTAATGAAACTCATTGCCTATTTAGGACTAGTTCCTGCAGTGATTATATATTGTAAAATCCTTATAGAATTATATAGAAATTATCCTATAAACTAGTTCGGTTTCCCTCGGTTAACCTCGGGGAACCTTCTAGAATGTTCTAGGCTATTCCTAATTAGGTTTAAACCATATTTAGGATTACGTAAGTTATTATTATTAATAATAATTTAACAATTTATATTTTTATATATATTTTTATATTAAAAAATTATATATATATTTTTATATTAAAAAATTATATATATATTTTTTTATAATAAATTATATATTAATTTCTTATTTAATTATTATTTGGTTTTTATAATTAAAATTAAATAATAAAAATTGAAGTTTTATATACAATTTCATCTATTTTAATATATTATTTAATTTTATAATAATAAATCAATAATATTAATTTCTTAAAACGAATTAGATTTGAAAAATATTTTTATTATCGATATTAATATAAAAATATATATATATTCTAAAAAAATTTAAAATATAATATTTTAATATTAATTAAATAAAAATATTTAAGAATCTTAAATTTTTTATATTAATTATTGATATAATTAAAATAATTTTATATATTTGTAATATAATTTTATATATTTGTAATATAATTTTAAATAATAATATTATATAATTTATATATAATATTTTTATCCCTAAAACAATTAATAATTTACGATTAAAATATAATATATATCCCTGGATAATTATAAATAATTTTATTAATTTATTATATAAATATTATAAAAAAAAATATTTTGAAATAAAATATAAAATAATATTTAGATTATATTATTTTAATTAAAAAGAAATTTTATAATTTATATACAAAATATTTATTTTTAAATAATTTAAAATAATTATAATAAATTAATAAATTTATTATATAAATAATATAAATAAATATACAATCTGCAGGGTGCAGAGGCGAATAATAGATGAATATTGAATATTTCTATATTCGCCTCTGCAGACTCCGGAGAAGTTGTAAATTAATCCGGCCGGAACAACTAATAATTGAACTAAATTAAATTCTATTGGCTGCATCCTTTTTTTAAGTGGGTCGCATTTCCTACATATTTTCTGGGCATTTCTTATAATTGCATTATAATATATTATTATATAATAATTAAATAAATTGCAATTTATAATAATTTTAATTGAATTGAATTAATCTAGTTAATTTTTAGATTTTGTATTATATTATATATTATAATAAAAATGTATCAAGTGCTGGATTTTGTATATATGTAGCCAAATTAAGATTTGATAAAATACAGCTCCTAGAATTGGCTAACAACGGTTCGTATCAGATAAAAAAAACAACTTCTCCGAACCACCCAGAGTGCAATTTTAATTGCACTCACCCCAGATTGATAAATATAATATTTTAGAAAAGAATTTATATTTAAAATAATAAATTATTCGAATTCGAAATATATCCAAAATCCTAAAAAAAAAAAAAATCTTTTTATTTTAAATAAAAACAGAAATTAAATATTAATTTTTAAAATAAAAATAATTTATAAATATTTTTTTCTAATATTTATTAATTTTATTTATTTAATATTATTTTATTTTATTTCAATTTGATTAAATAAAATTTATTAAATAAAAATAATATTTTTAATAAAAAATTGAATTATATAAAATATAAAATTAATTAATTAATAAATTTATTTATTTTAATTAATTTAATCCAATTAAATTATATATAATTATATTTTGATTATTTTTTAATATTTAATTTAAAAAAAAATTGATTTATTATTATATTATATATTATAATAAAAAAATTTTAATAATTCTATCAATTTTATTTTTTATTTTTCTTATAAATTTTAATTAAAACAATAACAATAATATTAAATATTTTCAAAAATAATATTTTAAAAAAAATAAATTAAATATTATTAAAATTTATATTATATTAAATAATCAAAAAATATTATAATTTGTTGCAATATCTTGCACAGGCAGCGGTTAACGTGGAAAATAGGGAATATAATGTTGTTGTATTATAATATCTAAATACTAGAGATCTTAATTTATATGGCAACGGACCACGCTAGTCCCCATTTGGATTATATAAGGATTATAGCCATTCATATATCGCAATATATTTTTTAACGCCGAGTTTAATTTAATACTAAATTTTTCTCAAAATATCCTTATTTTTTGAAAATATTTTTTTAAAATATTTTTATATAATAATATCAATCAATCCCAATTATTTAATAAATTCAATAAATTTAATACGATTTAATAATTTTTCGGGTAATAATTTTTCTAATTTAATATATTTATATTTTTATATATTTCGATAATTAATAATTATCGGGATTATTTCCAAAAAAGAGAATTCTAATATTATTATAATTAATTTTTATATTTTAAATATCATTTGTGTTGAAAAAGCATTAGATTGACCCTACATAATAGAGGCTGCGCCCCCATTATGTAGGGGGAAATAAGGGTGGCTGGGCCCGCAGGGTGTAACGATTGCTCTGGTTGCTGACTCAACACGTGCGTTGGGTTTTTGTATCTGAGGTTCTTCGAAAGGAGTTATTACTATACTGGTGTGGTTGTTACAAATATAAGAATATCAATGTATTGAAATACTATTTGAGTTGAATATAAGGCTCCTATTTAATAAATAAAAACCCTATTTTATATAAAATTTTTATATTTTTGTAAATCTTTTTTTAGTAAAAATCCCGGATTTTCTGGATTTTTTTTACTTAGAGGGGATCCAGGGATCCAAGGGATCCCTCACGTGACGTCCGTCACGTGATTTCCCCAAGCGTCGGCTTCTTTATACAGTGTCTACTGCCGAGCCTCAGGGCCGATGCTTGTCCGTGCCGAGAATTACCCTCCCCCTAGGTTCCGTTTGTAACATTATCCCTTTCCTATTCTAGCACGTTTTCGTACTTTCAAAAATAACGACCCCATTCCCGAGTTACTTTCGCCATTTCTTCCTCCTTTATAATTATATTTCCGCAATCATTTCGTATTTGCTCCTCTGGGGTTGCCTAGAAAAAAAAAAAATAATGTATTATTTTGGCTCTATAGATCAAAAATTTTATATATCTAGTATAATTTTATTCTTTTTATTATAACCTTTTTTGTATATATTTCGTTAATATTGCCCTTTCGAAATAATATTTTGAATACATTTGTGCCAAATATGAATATAATAGTTCTAATTATTATTCAATCTATAGACCAATTTGTTATTTTATTTATAAAAAGATAATGATTCTAAAAAATCCCCCATCTCCTATTTTCGAATTTTTAAAATCTTAATCCGAGATTTGATTTTTTATTTTTGATCTGGATTTTTTTTTTATTAATTTGGTCCCGCTCGATCTTTTGGATTTTAATATAATTTAAATATTTTTAAATAATCAATTTGTTTGATTAATTCCCAAATATTTTTTGAATATAAATATTTTTTTTATTTAATCAAATATTTGATTCATTTTTTAACAATCTTATGATCTAATATTATTTCAATTTTATATTTAATATTGGAATTAATTGATTGGATCTCGATAATAGGAACCGATAATGCCTCTGACGGTACTGGCTCGAGGAGGGATATATAAAATATTAAATAAATGTTTATAATTTTAAATAATATTAATTTATAATTAATTAATTCTTTAATTTTTTTAATTTTGAATAATTTTAATTTTTTATAATCCAATTTTATATTTGATCTTTTTGTTTTGATATTTCTTTATAAAAAATAAATTTTATCCCTTTTTTTTAATATAAATTTTATATTATAATATATATTATAATATAATACCGTTTATAAACTAAAAAATGTCAAATCTGCAGTTAATTTTTTATATAATATTTTCAAATTGTTTATCTATATATTTATTATTTGGTTGTCCAATTCTATAATTATTATTGATCAATAAATTTTTAGATTGTATCTATATATAACATATATTAGTGAAATTTTTGTTTTTTCCGCCGTGGATGTATTATATACGAACTAAACTAGTGGCAAGAGCGATATCTAATTTGTTTATTTATAGTCCATATAGCAACAAAAATATATTTCTATAATCTAATTTATTCGTTCTATTTACCCATCTATTTATATATAGAAACTAGTTAATAATTTTCTTTTGATTCTTAATAATATTATAAATATTGTCTAGAATTTTAATATAAAAAATTTGTTTTTATCCGATATGATCTTTTCTAATATTTTATAATTTACTATTATTATTCTAAAAAAAATATAAATTAGGTCCTCAGTTGTACTATTTTCCAGATATAATATTATATAGATATATTTTATCAATCTATTGGTAATAATTAAGATAAAATTATAATTTATTTTTGTCATAAAGTCTTACGATAGTGGTAATTTAACTACAAAATTTTATACAATAGAAATCCAAGGTATTTTTGGCATATTCGGTAATTGTATTATATTATAAAAAATATGTTTTAATGATTTATTTTTAATATATATATTATATTTCTCGATAACTTTTTTTATTATATGTTATATTCCTGGAAAATAATAGTATTACGTTATTCTTTTTTATGTTCTTGCAACCCCCTAGTGCCCGTGAATGGGCAGTTTATATTATTTTTTTACGAATTTTTCGCGAATTTGTTTTAAAATATAGATTTGTTCCTCAAAAATGAATAAATTATTTATATTTTTCTAAAAATATTCAGGAATATTTTCGGCTATTTTGTTTTTTTTATATATCGTTTTAATTTTATTTGTAAATAGATCTTATTTTATTTTAATAATTGCAGAAACTTCTTGTTTATTTAAAATAAAATTGTCCTTATTTGTGTAAAAAATTACAAAATCTTTTATTTTTTGATTATTTTTATATTCTGGTTTTCGGTTTAATATGTCAATTCTTGGGTTATTTATTTTTTTTATATATTTGATCCTTAGATTATATATAATTAAAATTTTTGTTTATCGTATTTGCCGTCGGTTTAAATCTTTTATTGTAATAAAATAGATCAAATTTTTATAATTAATAAAAATAATAACCGGGAAATTTGCTCCCTGGAGATAATATTTTCATTCTCTCAGACATTCAATTATAATTAACAACTCTTTATTATAAATATCATAATTAAATTCTGCAAATATTATTTTTCTTAAATAATAAATTATAAAATATCAATTTTTATTAGGATATAATTGGTTAAAAATCCTGTTTATAATTTTATTTGATATATCTAATTCAATTCTCGATTTAAATTCTAATTAATAGTTCTATTTGACAGATTTTTTTGCAAAAGTCTACTTTAGTTTCTAGAACATTTCTTTGGATTTATCTATTTATTTAAAAATTTATTTTTTTCGGATCATATTTATTAATAGTAAGGCCAATTTTAAATATTTTTTAATAAATTTTCGGCAAAAATTTATAAATCCCAAAAATAATTATATTTATTTTATTATATTTAATATTTTCCAATTAATAATTATTTCAATCTTTTTGGGGTTTATAATAATTTTTTTTAATATAATAATATAATCTAGGAAGACAATCTTCTATATATAAAAGTTATATTTCGATAATTTTAATCGAAATTCTTTTTATATTAATATGTTTAATATCTTTTTAATATATTTTTTGTATTTTAATTTATTACTCGAATATACCAAAATATTATCTAAATAATAAATATAAAATTTATTTAAAAAATTTTTAAAAATATTATAATTAATCTCTTGGTATATTATTGGAATATTAATCAGTCCAAATGATATAATCTGATATTTATAATAATTATAATAAGTCTTGAAAATTGTTTTCTATTCCTCGTTTTTAACAATTTGAATAAAATAATATATATTTTGTAAATCTAGTTATATAAATATAATTATTAACCTTAATTATTCTTGCAAATTGTTTGTTTTAAAAAGCAAATATTGGTTCTTAATCGTGATTTTATTCAACTTTTAGTAGTTGATATAGAATCATAATAATTTATTTTTCTTTTCTGCAAATAAGATTATTATTCCGGTTAGGGAATATAATTCCTGGATCTATCCTCTTTTTAATATTTTATTGATATATTTTTTTTATAATTTTATTTCTTTTTTATTATATTGTTTCAGCAGAAAAAAAAAAGGTTTTGTTTCTTTTTTTAAAAATATTTTATAATTTTATAAATAATATTCAAATAAAATATTTTTGTTTTTTGGATTGTCGAATATTTTTTTATATTTTTTATATTATATTAATATCTCTTTCTTGGTTTGACTACCGACCAATGGAGGGCCTCGGATCGCGTGTCCTGGTGTTTTATAGGAGGTAGTGCTAACCTCTCTATTGCCATATAGTTATTACGTATTGTCGGTGCAATTGTATTTAAAAATTTTTAATTTGTAAATCTCCTAGTTTATTTTTGGATTATATTATCTTATTTAAAATATATCTAATATAATTTGGTTTATCCCAATTTTAACAATATCCCAATTTATCTTTTTTTGATATATCTCAATTCGTATTTGTACAGGAATGGTCTCGTATATCATTATTCCTCTATTTTGTTTTACCGTTGTTTTATCAATAATATTAAATAGATAAAATTTATTTTTTTCTCGTATTAGTATATTTAATTATTTAACTATTTTTAATAAAATAAAGTTTCTTTATATATTAGAATTGAATATAACCTGTACTCCTTTCCTTTTAATATTAATATTAAGAACCAAATATTAATATCCTCCGGTTATATTGATCTATCTTAATTTAATATAAGATTCCAAAATCTTATATTTTATAATTAATTTTTTTATAATTTATATTATGGTTTTTATTTGATTAGTTTATATAACATATTGAATTCAAACGTAGGTCCTGAATTCCTTCTATTTTTATAATAATTTTATTATATAAAGATTGCTATATTAATATTAAATAATAAGAAAATGGTTTTCTTCCAAATTCTTTTTCCTTTTTTTTCCACGATTATTTTCTATATATTTCTTAATTCTAGAATATCCAACAATTTAAATATCTATTCCCCGGCCATTCTAAATATAATTTATTAGTTTTATTTTGGTAGAATAAACATAATCCGCGTTATATTTTTATATATAATAATATAATAGACCCCTGATTCAGCCCTCCTAATATTAGGATCTACTATTTTTATAAAAGATTGTTTATCTTTTTTTTTAAGTTCCCATATATTCTATTTTTGTGTTAAGATCTATTTTTCCTCTATCTCAAATAATTCGTTATTAATATTTTTTTCCCAATTTGTTGAAATATTGGCGTTCTATTACAATAATATAAAATATTCATACTCTCTGTCTGATTCCCTGTTATTGTTAATTTTTTTTAATCCCTCTGGATCAATCGTATATAATGGTAATGGTTGTGTTCCATGGTCCCATTCCTCTAGGTCTGGTCTTAGGGCGGCCCCCACAGCTCTTGTCGCTATATTGATATTCCTTTTCCCTTATCGACCCTTTTTTTTATAAAAAAATATTAAATATTCTAATAAATTATAATCATAATACAATCCTTTTTCTTTTTATTTATTTTTTTTTGTTTTTGATAATATTAACTTACGGAATATAATATTAAATTGTATAAAATTTTTATAATTTTTTTTATTCTTTCCAAATTTATAATATTAATAAAAATTCTTTTTTTTGAATAATTTCTCGTAGAATCGGTTATTTATTTTGATAATTATTGCGATTATATCTTCGAGAGAATCTGGTCGGTCTATATATATAATTTTGTTTTTAATAGATTCTTTAAATCCTCTGTAGTACAAAATAGTTAATAAACGGTCGTCCTATCTAGTCCTGTTAGAGTACTACTGGAATTCAGTGGTATATTTGGAGGCTAACATTATTTGTCTGAGTTTTCATATCTTGCATTCTATTGTCTATTATTTGTCAATATTGTTGAACATTTTCCTCATTTTGTTTTTGAAATAATTATAATTAATGAATATATTAATAATTATTTTCCTAACCACGTTTGTAATTTTTTTTTCTACATTTTTATTAACTATAAAATTAACTAAATAAATCTATACCCAATTAAAGATAATTCTCTTAAGATAATTGATAATATATATTGTCTTAACCGTCTTAAACCCAAATAGATATTGATTAAATAAAATATATATATTTATAAATATTAGGAACGAGTCGAATTTGCTTCGATCTCTATGATATAGATCTAATATTTTGACAATGATGGACCTTTCCTAGACCACGATAATGCTGGGAGGTATAGTATTGGAGGCCGTATTAGCAATACTATTTTTAAACGAGGATTTTTTTATTAATATAATGATAGCTATTTGTAGAACAGTAGGGTGCTCAAAGTGTAACGATTGCTCTGATTGCTAACTTAATATATATATTAGATTTTTATATCTGAGGTTTTTCGAAAAAAATTATTATTATATCGATATAATTGTTATAAATATAAAAATATCAATATATTGAAATATTATTTGAATTGAGCATAAGGTTCCTATTTAATAAATAAAGACCCTATTTTATATAAAATTTTTATATTTTTATAAATCTTTTCTTGGTAGGGATCCCGGATCCCTTAGATTTTTTTTATTTAAAAAAAATCTAGGGATCTAAAGGATTTTTTATGTAACGTCTGTCACATGATTTCCCCAAATGTCGGCTTTTTTGTACAATGTCTACTACCGAGCCTCAAAACCGATGCTTGTCCGTGCCGAGAATTACCCTCCCCCTGGGTTCCGTTCGTAACACAGGGCCCCAGCCACCCGACTAGCTAGTTATATATTGATACTCCTACTAATTAGCTAGGAGAAATATATAACTCCTATAGGAGGGATACTTTACAAATAATTTAATTATATAAATGTATTATTATAATTCCTATAAACCCCAGCCAAAACCTTATAAAAAAAAAATTTGGGAAAAAATTATTATACAAATACGGTCAAATCGAAAAAAAGAAATAATAATTAGATATAAATAAAAAAATAAAATACAATAATTGGGTCGGATTATCTATTTTTGGTTATATTATATATAATGAAAAAATTATTAAAATAAAAATAAAAAATCGTTAAATAATTATCTTTTTTCCGGAAATGGATATTTTTATAATATTTTTATTTAATTCCTATAATAATTCTAAATATTTAAAATTTGTTCTTATATAAAAATTTGATAAAACTATTAATTATCTATTTTGTAATAGAAATATATTATAATTCAATTTTATTATTATTGATTTTTTCATAAATAAAATAATATTTTATATCGAAATACTTAATATAACTATAAAAAACATCGTTATAGACTAAAATAATAATATTCTAATTATTATTATAAATAATAATAATATTAAAACCAATATTTAGATCAAGTTGGATTTATTTAAAAAAATTCTAAAATTAGATAATCTTTTTAATAATATTTGTTATACCAATATATTCAATTTCGCAGGAAGAAAGGGACACCATAGACTGGCATTTAGAAGACTAAAAAATAATAATAAAACCTAAATTGAAAATATAGCCAAAAATTGATCGACAAATAATAGGATCACCAGTCCAATTATTATTATTATAACCAGTAAATAATTGGAATGATCTACAAAAAACAAATCCCATATAGAAGATTTTTTTTAAATATTTAAAGATCTATTTGATTACAATTATATAAATTTAAATTAGATTAGCAAAAAATTGCAAAATGACCGAAATAACAAATATAAGATTGGATTATATATTTAATATTATATATATTAAAAAATTTATAATAAATTAATATTTTTGCTTAAAAATAATATTAGCAATATAAAATAATTCAACTAATAGGAATCGATTTGAAATCTTTATAAGAATATTAATATTATTATAATTTTCTATATTATAATCCTGGAATATTTTTTCTAAATATATTATTTAGGAAAATTTCAAAATATATTATAACCAATCTCTAATAATTTCTATATTAAGATAGAAATAATAAATACCAAGATCCGATATTTTGAATTGATTATTAAAGATTATTTTTAAAATTTTGATATTATTTATAAAATCCCCAATAATAAAAAGATTATTTATATAAATAACCATAATAATATTTTTTTTAATAAAAATAGAAATATTAATATTAAATAATTAAAAATTAAAACCGACAAAAAAAATGGCCAAGGTATTATATTATTTTCGGGGATTATTTTAAACTATAGAAAACTTTTTTGAAATAGATAATACTGCCGTTTCTATAATTAGTAGATAGATTAATATAAACTTTTTTTTTAAATATTTTTATAAAAAAATATAATTTTTATATTTATTTATTTTAGTTTCCAATTATAAATAATAATTAAAACAAAAATAGTTTTATAATTTATAAATTGAATTATAAATACAAATATTTTGATAAAATTAATTTTTATATATTATTCAAAATTTTTAATAATTTAATAAATTTTATATCAAAAGATTTCTCTAATAATTTTTTTTTTGATTTTGAAAATCTATTTATTTAATAAAATATTATAATTTATTAATATCGATATTTTATATCAAATTCTATTTTTTATAAAAAAATTATATATTTTTTTTATAGTAATTTTTTAATATTTCTATTAAATATTATTTTTAATTTTTTGTAAAATTTTTGGCTCGAATAATTTAATAAAATTAATATAGTCAAAAAAAAATAATAAAAAAAATTTATTAAATAAAAATATATAAATAAAAACTAAGAATAAATTTAAAAGATTTAATAAATTGATCATTTCTGGAAATAAAATCTCTTAATAGAAATTCGATTATAATAATTTAATTTATTTTATATTAATATTTTAAAATATTATTTTTTTTTTTCAGATTTTAAATTTTATATTTAAAATAAAAGAAATTAAATAAAATAATAATTAATGGATATAAAATTGATTTTATTTTCTTTATTTAGGTCGTTTTTTATTTGCAATAATCGATATTACAAAATATTTTATTTTGAAAAAATATTATATAAATCATTATTATTATTAATATAATTCTATTTTTGTTTAGTTTTGTAGAATAAAATATCTTTACAAGATAATAGCAAATTTTAAAATATATTTTTTGTAAAATTTAGCAATAAATTAGAAATTTTTTTAATAATTCTTGGATATATATAAAATAAAATTTATAAATTTGGTTTTTATTTAATAAATATAAATATTAAATATAATATTATTATTAAAATTAAAATCTATAAAATTGGTAAAATAAAATTATTCCAATAAAAACTAAATAATATAACTGGAGAAAAAAAATATAATAATAAATTTTTTAATAAAATTAGAAATATTTTATAAATATTTAATATTTAAAAATAAAAAAAATCTATTATTTAAGTTAGATTTGGTATTTATTATATTTTAATTATAGCAGGCCGACCCTATTTTTTTAAAAAATTATTTATTAGATTTAGTAAAAAAATAAAAATCGATTATTAAAAAGATATTTTTGAAATTGTTTGGATTATTTTAGAAAATGTTTTAATAAATTAATTAAGATCTATAAAATGATCAAATTTAATTTTATTTTTTATTATCAGATTATTTGGATCGAATTGATTTTATAATATTTATTCAATAATTTTGATAATTGTATTATAAATAATTTTATTATCAAATTTTAAAATTCGACAAATAATATTTTTTTTATATTTTATTAAAATATTTTACATAATCTTATTCTATAATTTCTTTTTCTATCCAAAATTATTATAATAAATAATAAATCTAAAAACATTGATATAATTATAGTAGGAAATATAATAATAGAATATTTTATAAAATAATATAATATTTTCTAATAAAGAATAAATATTATAATAATATAAATATATAGTATAATATATAGTTTCAGGCTAATATTCGAGGGATAACCTGGTACATTTGAGAAAAGGAACAATTTTATATTAAATAATTTGACCGAAGCATTTTGAAGGGCTATTCATTTATAATATATAGATTTTTATAATCTTTTATAAGATCTTAATATTAAAAAGATATTTCTAGAGCTGGCTAATAATATATTTATTTCTATTATTATTATAAAATTATTTGATGATCTAACCGAGATTAATATATTTATAATATTATTTGAAATAATTAAAATAATTAATAATTTCTTTTTTAATTTTTATAAAATAAATTATTACAAATTTAGTTTTATTATATTTAAAAATAATAAAATAATAATTGTTATCAAAATTTTTAATTAGAACAAAATTTATTATATTTAAATAAATAAATATTATAAAATATTTCTCTAAAATAATCTAATAAATATAAAAATATTATTTATTTTTTTAGATAAAATAAATATTATAAATATATATATTTTTAAAATAGATCTCCATGAAATTAATATTTTTTATAATAATAATCAATTTATTTAATTTTTGGGCTCTAAGATATTTTATTTAATTATATTATAAAAATATATTTTAAGCAATAATATAAATTTAAATTATTTTAGGGATTTTTGATACAAATGCAAACAATAGCCATAACCGAATAAAAAAAGGATCCTGAATTATTAATATAATAATAAAAATAAGAAAAAAATAAAATATTAAATTATAATAAAAAATAATACAAAAATCAGGAAGAAAAAAAAAACTAACTAACTGAATAAAAGTTGCAATTATTAAAATATTTGAAAAAATAATAATATTTAATAATAAAAAGATTGAAAAAAGATTGGTAGACAAAATATTATTTAAAAAAAAAAGAAATAATTATTAAAAAAAATAAAAATAAAAAAATTTATTAACCAAACTGATTTTATTAATTAAATAATTTTTATTTATAATTTATAATAATTAAATAATTATTAAATTCGATTTAGAAATTATAATCTATTTTTAATTATTATTTTAATTTTATATTTATTTATCATTTATAAAATAAAAAATTTACTAAGAAATAACTTCAAATTTTTCTAAAAAAATTGTAAAATAAAAATAAAATTGAAGAAATTTATTTATAAATAAAATTTAACATTTGAAAAAATAAAAATAATTTATTTTTTATTTATATTTTTATTTTTGAATTTGACCAAGTTATTTATACTATTATATATTCCGAAATTTTTATATTCAATAATAATAAAATAAGAAGAGATACCGATAATATAATTTATATAATCTATATCAAAAATCTAATTATTTTATAAAATATAAATTAAAACTAAAAAAACTTATTATTTTATTATAATAATAATTTAATTAATTAATAGTTGATCAATAACTAATAAATATATTATTATTATAATATTTTTTTTTAATTTTTTTTGAATCAGGTATAATAAATATAATCTTAAATTTCTTAGATTTTTTTTAACCGTTTTTATTTCTTCTATTAGTATTGTTATATCAATATTTATAATTACTATCTTTTTTATATATTTTTTTTAAAATAGAGGAACTTTTTTTAATATTTTTTTATTATATAATAAAGTTTTTTATAATAAATACAATAATTATAAGTTTTATAATTATATTTTTATAATATAAATATTATATTAAAAATAATTTGTATTAAAACTTGGCGGAACTCCTTGTTATAAATTTTTTATATAAATATTATAAAAATAATTATTGTAGAATTTATAATATAATATTATTGGAAAAAATTAATAATAAATATTATATATATTGAGCTTAATCCTTTTAGAAAAAAAAAAATAAAACTATAGATTAGATAAAATTTTAATAAAATTTATTTTAATAAATTTTATATTTAGATTTAAAAATTTAATATAATATTTTATAATATTTTTTAAATTTATTATTA
>Ga0247778_1001039_pt1 | contig 15943 bp, 16 predicted proteins | sample UWRJL049202B5_FD_179939 | JGI IMG/M metagenome (GOLD analysis project Ga0247778, IMG submission 179939) | Plant litter microbial communities from Arlington Agricultural Research Station in Wisconsin, United States - UWRJ-L049-202B-5 | ecosystem: Environmental > Terrestrial > Plant litter >... | reverse complement strand
AGAAGGCGAAATGATCCTTTGCACCGTGGAAGACAATGGCCCCGGTCTGAATCACGCCGGCGCTAAACCCAATAACGGCCATCGGTCCCTGGGTGTCAGGATCACCGGATCAAGGATCGATATACTGAATAAAATAAGACAAAAACAGGCCTCCATCGCCATTACCGACCTGGCCCAAGGAATGAAAGTGGAAGTAAAATTACCCCTGGAACTAAGATATTAATATGATCAGGACGCTAATCATCGATGACGAACAACACTGTATCGACCGCCTGCAAAAACTCCTGCAAGACTACCACCCGGAAACCATCCGGTTACTTGGGACTTACAGCGATGCGGCCGCGGCAGAAGAGTCCATTCGCATATTGCGGCCCGACCTGGTGTTCTTAGACATCCAGATTGGTGCGACCACCGCATTCGACCTGCTGAAAAATATCGGCGAACCCGCCTTTGAACTGATCTTTACGACTGCCCATGATAAATATGCCGTACAGGCATTTCGCTATAGCGCCATCGACTATTTGCTAAAACCCATAGACGCAACCATGCTGGGAGAGTCGATCGGCAGACTGGAAAAGAAGATAGCCGGCCATGAGACGGCCCGTAAGCTGGACGCACTCTTCCATAACCTAAAGAATTTACAGGGCCCTTCCCGGCGCATATGCGTCCCCGTTGTCAATGGATTGATATTCATCCAGGTCAGCGATATCATCCGCTGCCAGTCCGAGATCAACTATACCACCCTCTTCATGAAGGACAAACAGAAATTAACCGTAGCCAGGACCCTCCGTGAATTTGAGGAGCTGCTGGCCGACGCGAATTTTTACCGGGTACACAACTCCCACCTGGTCAACCTCGCCTATATCAGGAGCTATCACAAAGGAAAGGGTGGATTCCTCACCATGATTGACAATTCACAGATCGAGGTATCCACCCGTAGAAAGGACGACTTCCTCAAAGCCCTCTCCAATCAATAGCATAGACTATTTAGAACCCAGCAACTCACTCAGCTTGGCCTCCAAGTCCGGCCCGCGCAGGTTCCTGCCCACGATCTTACCCTTCGGATCGATAAGGAAATTCTGAGGGATGCTCTGAATATGGTATTTTACCGCCACCTCATTGTACCAGAATTTCAGATCGCTGACCTGTGTCCAGGCAAGACCATCGTCCTTGATCGCCTTCACCCAGGGCTCCTTCGCCTTATCCAAAGAAACACCCAACACAGTAAAGTTCTTATCCTTAAATTTCTTGTAAGTGGTCAGAACATTGGGGTTCTCCATCCGGCAGGGCCCACACCAACTGGCCCAGAAATCCACCAACACATACTTCCCTTTAAAGGAAGACAGGGTGACAGCCCGGCCCGCGGTATCGTTCTGCGTAAATTCAATGGCCTCCGATCCAACAGCACCAATCTTCGCGTCGGCCAGTTGCTTCTGCAGGTACTGCGCATAATAGCCTTTCTGGACGGCAGGAGAAAGGCTGCTCAGCCTCTTTTCCTGCTGCGTAGGATCTTCTATCAGTTGGTTAAGTACCAGCAGGACAAAAGGCGATACAAAGGATGACTTCTTCTTAGCTATAAATCCGTCCAGCTGCAGCTGGACCGTATCCGCAATTTTTTTATAGACCTCGTGCAGGGAATCCTTACGCGATTGTCCTTCCGGGGAATTCGCCAGCTGCATTACCGCATTCAGCCGGGCAAAATAGGGGTTAAAAGTGTTTTGAAATTCCATGAAGTCGTCCTGGGAAGAAGATCCCTTAGCCGACAGCCCCTTCAGATCTTCCACGGTTCCCGACAAAAGGATCTTGTCATTTCCCATGAACAGGGGGGCCTTCTTTTTGGCGCTCCCAAAATTCACCTCATAGATGTTGGGCTCCTGCACATGACCATTCAACACGAACTGTCCCGTCTTCACCACGGCTGTCGCTACCGTATCGGTAGGGTTGGAAACATCGGTGATAAAGACCTTTGAATTATCCTCTAATCCCTTTACGGTCCCCGTGATGACGAATTGGGTGTCCCGGGCTTCCTGCGCCGTAGTAGCCAGCGGCAGTGCCAATAAGATCCAGCAAAATGATCGCATACTTGATTTTTTATTTATTATGGCGTTCTTGTAAAATAGTGGTCACATCCTGCAGACTGTACCCTTTTGCACTCAGCAGGATCAAATAATGGAACAGCAGGTCCGCGGCCTCATCCAGAAATAATTTTTCATTATTGTCCTTCGCCTCGATCACCAGTTCAATGGCTTCTTCCCCTACTTTCTGGGCGATCTTATTGATCCCTTTTTTAAAGAGACCGGCCACATAAGACTCCTTCAACTCCCCGCCATCCTTCTGCCCGCTCGTCTTCTGATCCCCGGCCTTCTGCTCTCCTTCCTGCAGATCACCCGACCTTCCTTCGGCCTGCAACCTCCGTTGTTGTATGATATCCTCCAAAACAGCCAAAAAATCTTCTTTGTGATTTTTCTCATCCCAGCAGGTGTCCGCACCGGTATGACAGACAGGTCCCAGGGGCTCCGCCTTGATCAGCAAAGTATCCCGGTCACAGTCGAGGGCCAGACTCTTCAGCAAAAGAAAATTCCCGCTCTCCTCCCCCTTCGTCCACAGCCTTCCTTTCGACCGGCTAAAAAAAGTAACCTTCCCCTCCTGTTCCGTTCTGTCCAGCGCCTCCTGGTTCATAAAGCCCAGCATCAACACCTTTTGTGTCCCATGATCCTGGATGATGGCCGGCACGAGTCCATCCTGGTATTTTGTAAAGTCCACCTTCATATTATAATCTTACAGTTATATGTTGACCCCGCAAATATCCTTTTAATTCCGGAATTGCGATTTCCTTAAAATGGAAAATACTGGCAGCCAGGGCAGCGTCCGCCTTGCCCTCCTCAAAAATATCCACAAAATGCTCGCGGGTACCCCCACCCCCGGAGGCAATGATGGGTACCGGCAGGGACTCTGCCAATTTCCGGGTGATCTCCACAGCAAAGCCTTTTTTCGTACCGTCATGGTTCATGGAGGTCAGCAGGATCTCCCCTGCGCCCCTTTCCACAGCCTCCCGTGCCCAATCGGCACATTTTGCATCCGTCCTCAGCCTGCCCCCATTCAGATAGACATACCATTCCCCGTCGTCCTCTTGCCGGGTATCGATGGCCAGCACCACACACTGGCTGCCAAACTCTTTGGCCAGCTCTTCCACCAGCTCAGGCCGTCTGAAGGCCGAGGTATTGACAGAGATCTTATCCGCCCCGTTCTGTAACAGGAGACTGACATCGGCTACACTGCTGATGCCTCCCCCGACAGTAAAAGGGATATTGATATGATGCGCGATCCGGTTTACCAGCTCCCTCAAAGTTTTTCTCTTTTCAACCGTGGCTGTAATATCCAGAAACACCAACTCGTCCGCCCCCTGTTGCGCATACAACGCCCCCAGTTCGACGGGATCGCCGGCATCCCGGATATTTTCAAAATTCACCCCCTTGACCGTTCGGCCATCCTTGATATCCAGACAGGGTATAATTCTTTTCGTGAGCAATTTGCTTTATTTTTTCGAAGTTATTTTGTTAATATTCATCAGATCCCCCAATGTGACCCTCCCCTCATAGATCGCCTTCCCGATAATGACCCCTTTACAACCGATCTCGTCGAGCTCGTGGACATCTTCAATACTGCTGACACCCCCGCTGGCGATAAAATGCAGGTCCGGGAACTTTTTGACGATATTCCGGTACAGATCGATGGAAGGTCCCTGGAGAAGTCCATCCTTGCTGACATCCGTACAAAACAGCTGCCGTACCCCTTTTTCCATATATTCCTCGATAAAGTCATAGATCCACCGGTCCGTCGTTTCCAGCCAGCCGCCGATAGCGATCTTTTCATCTTTTACATCGGCCCCCAGCAAAAATCGGTCGGCGCCATATTCCTGCAGCCAGTGGCCGAATAGCGGGGAGTCCTTCACCGCAATACTACCGACAGTAGCTAGCGCAGCCCCCGAATTGAATACGATGTCGACATCTCCCGCCGTCTTGATCCCGCCTCCAAAATCAATGACCATACCCGTCTTTCCAGCGATCGTCTCCAACACCTTCCAATTTTTCACTTTACCGGCCTTTGCACCATCGAGATCGACCAGGTGCAGCCGTTGCAGACCCGCATCCTCGAATTCCATCGCCACCTCCAGGGGATGTTCGTTATATACTTTCTTCTGCGAGTAGTCTCCTTGTGTGAGACGCACGCACTTACCTTCTATGATATCTATCGCCGGTATGATCTGCATGCTGCTGATTTATAAGGCCAAAAAATTCCGTAATATCGTTTCCCCCACCTGCGCCGACTTCTCCGGGTGGAACTGTACTCCATAAAAATTGTCCCTGCGCAGGGCCGAACTATACGGCAGGACATAGTCAGTCGTACCGATCGTATGTTGTCCTGCAGCCGCATAATACCCATGCACAAAATAACAGTAACTCCCATCAGGTACATCCCGGAACAGGTCCGACCCCAGGTCATAGATCGTATTCCAGCCGATCTGCGGCACCTTGAATACCTGCCCTTCTTTTTGATCCGCAGCAGGTCTGAACTTTTTCACCCTTTCCGCAAAGATCCTTAAGCATTCCGTATCATTCTCTTCACTGTAGCTGCACATCAGCTGCATCCCCAGGCAAATACCCAGGACAGGCTGCTGCAAACCCTTCAAAAGGACGTCCAGTCCCCGCTCCTTCAGATACTCCATCGCCGTACTGGCCTCCCCCACCCCAGGGAAAATGACCTTATCCGCCGACCGGATCCGGTCATGATCATCGGTGACAAGGGCCGCCGCACCAATCCGCTCCAGCGCATATAGAACCGATTGGATATTCCCCGCATTATATTTTACAATGACTGTATCCATATGCTACTCCAATATCGATTTTAAAAATTGCTGCGTCGCCTTCGCGATCTCATCCCGGTCCTTCGCACCCTCCAGCGCCCTGATATAGGCCGTGCCGATGATCGCGCCATTGACATTCAGACAGGCCGCCCGGAAGCTGGCCTTATCCCTGATCCCAAAACCAACCAGCACCGGGTTTCTCAGGGCCATCCGGCGAAGTCGTTCAAAATATTCCTGCTGCTCGTTCAGATCCTTATCCTTTCCCGTGGTGGACGAAGAAGATACGGCATACAAAAATCCACAGCTCAATCCATCCACCTTGCTGATACGCTCAGGAGAAGTTTCCGGCGTCACCAGGAAAATAAAATCCAGTCCGTATTTTTTAATGATGGGCCCGTATTCCGTCTCGAATTCATAAATGGGCAGGTCAGGCAGGATCAGCCCATCCACACCCACCGCGGCAGCCTCCGCACAAAATCTTTCAAATCCGTATTGCAAGACAGGATTCATATACCCCATCAGCAGCACGGGGATCCGGATATTGGACCTGAATCCTTTCAATTGGGAGAACAAAGTGGATATAGTCATCCCATTCTCCAACGCCTTGCTGCCACTGGCCTGGATCACAGGCCCATCCGCCAGGGGATCGCTGTAAGGCATCCCCAGCTCGATAAGGTCGGCGCCATTTTCCTGTAGGGCCAGCATCACATCCAGGGTACTGTTCAACTGCGGATACCCTGCCGTACAATAGACATTCAGGACATTCTTGTTCTTCTTTGCAAACAGTTGGTTTATTCTACTCATGGTCGCGTATGTTTTTTGCAACGCCGCCACCCGGCAGCGCCGTCATTTTATCCTTCCATCGCCCGCATATAGGTCGCCATATCCTTATCTCCGCGTCCGCTGAGACAGAGGACCACCACGTCTTTTTCATTCAGATCCAGTTGGTCCAAACCCGCCAGCGCATGGGCCGATTCCAGCGCAGGAATAATCCCCTCCAACTTCGCCAGCTCAAAGGCCGCCGCCAACGACTCGGCATCCGTAGCGCTGAGAAATGTTGCACGTCCGCTGTCAAAAAGATGGGCATGAAGAGGACCGATCCCGGGATAGTCCAGGCCCGCAGAAATACTATGCGGTTCAACGACCTGACCGTCCTCGGTCTGCATCACCAGGCTCTTGCTGCCATGCAGGACCCCTGGTCTGCCCAGTTGCGTGGTGGCGGCACTCGACCCACTGTGAATACCATGTCCCGCCGCTTCTACGGCGATCAGCCGGACCGATGGCTCGTCCAGGAAATGATAAAAAGTACCGGCCGCATTGCTGCCGCCGCCCACACAGGCTACCACATGTGTAGGCAGCTCGCTGCCCGTCTTCTCCTTCAATTGCCTGCGGATCTCTTCGCTGATGACACTCTGGAAACGTGCCACCATATCCGGATAAGGATGCGGGCCGACAACGCTGCCAATGATATAATGGGTATCCACAGGGTTATTGATCCAGTCCCGGATGGCCTCATTCGTCGCATCCTTCAGGGTCTTGCTGCCGCTGACGGCCGGCACCACCTTCGCCCCCAGCATTTTCATCCGGGCCACATTGGGCGCCTGCCGCTCGATATCCTTTTCCCCCATATACACAATACACTCCACCCCCTTTAATGCACAGACCGTGGCCGTGGCCACGCCATGCTGACCCGCACCCGTCTCGGCAATGATCCTCTTTTTGCCCAGCCGGTCCGCCAGCAGGATCTGGCCGATCGTGTTATTGATCTTGTGGGCACCCGTATGATTCAGGTCCTCCCGCTTCAGATATATCCGGCTGTGATGCTTCGCACTCAAGCGCTCAGCCAGGTACAAAGGCGATGGCCGCCCCACATAATCCTTCAATAAAGAATGGAATTCCTGCTGGAAGGCCGGATCGTATATAATATCCAGGTAACGCGTACGCAACTCCTCCACATTCGGATACAACATCTCAGGAATAAAGGCGCCACCGAATTTCCCATAATATCCCTGCGGATCCGGAGAGAAGACGTTGTGGCCGGTCGTAATATGTGTGGTCCCTGTCATCATCTTGCATTTTAAATTAACAATCAGGCATTGTTCTTCAGCCCGTCAATCATGGCCCGCACCTTCTTCAGGTCCTTTACCCCGGCGCTCAGCTCGAACTTACTATTGATATCGATAGAGAACATTTTCCTGGCCACCGGCTCCCTGGCAAACAGCTTCAGCTTGTCCACATCACCCGGCTCGATACCACCGCTTAAATAGAATAATTTATCAATATGGGCGGCCTTCAGCGCATTCCAATTGAACTTCTTCCCCGTTCCTCCATATCCCACCCCCTCCGTGTCGAAAAGGAACATGTCGCAGGAATCCTGGTAGGGACGGATGATCCAGTCGATGGGATCGTCCTCCCCGAGCCGGAATACTTTTATCACCGTTATATAATTGGCCATCTGCTCGCAAAATCTCGGCGTCTCATCCCCATGCAATTGCACCATGTCCAGGCCATAGCTGTCCACCTGCCGCATCACCTCATCGTAAGTGGCATTGACAAATACCCCCACCTTGCCCAGCCGCAACCTGGCCTTTTTCAAGGCTTCACCCGCCAGATGACGGACCACATAACGGGGCGACTTGGGATAAAATATAAACCCGGCAAAATCCACCCCCATGGCATCCAGTTGTTTTACCTGGTCCAATTCCGTCATTCCGCAAACTTTTACTCTCATGCAAACCTTTTTATGGGGTCAATGAATGAGGCAAGACAATCATAGACATTTATCGTCTCCTTTGAGCTCCTGAACAAATTTTCCAAACGCCGCACCGGGATCTTCTTCCTTCATAAAATTCTCTCCGATCAGAAATCCCGTGAACCCCGCACTTTTCAGATGAAGGATCGTCTCCACCCGGCTGATCCCACTCTCCGCTATCGTGATCTTCCCCGCCGGGATTTTTTTGCTCAACGCAATGGAACGGTCGATATCAACCGAGAAGGTCTTCAAATCACGATTGTTGACCCCTACGATCTCCGTCTCATCACAAATATGTCCCAACTCATCTTCGTTATGAATTTCCAGCAGGACCTCCATCCCCAGGGACCTCGCGAGGACCGCCAGGGTCTTCACCTGTTCCGGCTCCAGGCAGGCCGCGATCAGCAGGATCACATCCGCGCCGATGGCCCTGGCTTCCACGATCTGGTATTCGTCGATCATAAAATCCTTTCGCAGGATCGGGACCTCATTGACCCGGGCCTGCTGCAAGTCACCAACGCTGCCACCAAAAAACCGACCGTCCGTCAACACAGAAAGACAAGAGGCGCCATGAGCCGTATACGCCCGGGTCACCGTCGCCGGGTCCACCCGGTCATTGATCACTCCTTTGGAAGGACTCCGCCTCTTAAACTCAGCAATGATTCCCGTCCGCTGCGGATCCTTAAGGAATTTACGAAGAGACAGGGGGCTCCTCCCGAACAAAGGACTCCTTTCCAGCTCTGACACGGACACCAGCCGCCGCTGCATGTCTACTTCCGATCTTTTATATTCAATGATTGTATCCAGAATAGTCATAGTCAATTTCTTTTTTATTTCACCTGCAGAGCGATCAGCTTTGTAAGGCACTCATAGGCCCTTCCGCTCTCTAAGCTCTCCACCGCCGCCGCATAGGCATCATCATAGCGGAGGTAGGCGCCCGTCGAATGGAGAGCCATCGCCGCATTGGCCAGTACCACCGCATTCTGGGCCCAGCTGCCTTCCACCTTCAGGATCTTCAGAAATATCTTCGCGGCTTCTTCCACCGTATTACCCCCGTAAATATCGGAAGCATTTACCATACGCTTGCCCAATTCTTCCGGCGTCATGATCCGCTCTCCCCGGTTCGTAATTACTTTAGTATCACCGGTTAAGGAGATCTCATCATACCCATCCAGGGCATGGATGATCGTGAAGAGGGCCTCCCCCTGTTGCTGCAGCATGTAATTGTAGACCCGCGCCATCTCCAGGTTATAGACCCCGATCAGCTGAAATCGGGGAAAAGCCGGGTTGACCATAGGCCCCAGCATATTGAAAAAGGTCCGGATACCCAGGTTCTTCCGGATGGGACCTACCGTCTTCAACGCCGGATGGAACAGCGGCGCATGAAGGAAACAAATCCCGGCCGTTTCCACTTCCTGCCGCAGACGACCCGCATCATTTTTAAAGGTATAACCCAATTGTTCCATGACATTCGACGCCCCGCTGATAGATGAGGCACCGTAATTACCATGCTTGGACACCTTCTGCCCCGTGCCCGCCACGATAAAACAGGCCAGCGTGGAAATATTGAAAGTATTCTTCCCATCCCCTCCCGTACCCACGATGTCGATGGTATCATGACCGTTCAGGTCTACCCGTACGCAAAGATCCAGCAACGCGTCCCGGAACCCCTGCAGCTCATCGATCGTAATACTGCGCATAAGGAATACCGTAATGAAGGCAGTTATCTCGCTTTCATTGTACATACCCTTCGCGATATGGGTCAATACCTCCCGGGCCTTTTCTCTGGAAAGGGTCTTATGTTCGAATAAATATTGTAAGATCTTCTTCATATTATTTTTTTATTTCAGCCAGTTCTTCATCATCCGACTCATTGCAGCAAATTGCTCATCATCCTTCACTTCCGCAATTCGCCAGCCCCTCACTTCAGCCAATTGCTCATGATCCGGTGCCCTTCCGCCGTCAATACGCTCTCCGGGTGGAACTGCACCCCCGTTATATCAAGTTTTTTATGCCGCAGGGCCATGATCATATTCTGCTCATCCCGTGCCGTTACTTCCAGCTCTTCCGGGAACCCCTCTTCGCTGATCACCCAACTGTGATAACGCCCCACTTCAAAGCTATCCGGCAGACCATCGAAAAGATCCCGGGCCCCTCCCCTTTTCAGAATCTGTACAGGAGTAGCCACCCCATGATAGACGGTACTGAGGTTCACCAGCCGGCCTCCAAATGCTTCGCCGATCGCCTGATGCCCCAGGCAAACACCCAGGATCGATTTCGTCGCCGCATACTCCCTTATCAAAGGCAACAACAGCCCCGCTTCCTCCGGGATCCCGGGCCCCGGCGATAAAATGATCTTATCGAATTCCTTTACCTTCTCAAGAGGGATCTGGTCATTGCGATACACCTCCACCTTCCCGTGGGTCAGCTTCTCCACGAGATGCACGAGATTGTAGGTAAAAGAGTCGTAGTTATCAAAAACAAGAATTCTTGGCACTGTATTTCTTTTTGTTTTAATAAATGTCATTCCCAACTCACCACTCACTACTCACCACTCACTACTCACCACTCACTACTCACTACTCACCACTCACCACTCACCACTCACTCACCACTCACTAAATTTCCTCCGCAAAGAGTATCGCCTTCTTCAGTGCACCCAGCTTGTTATTCACTTCTTCCAGTTCGCTCTGCGGTTTGCTGGCCGCGACCACCCCGGCACCAGCCTGGTAAGTCAGGGTATTATTCCGGCTCATCAGACTCCTGATCATAATGGCATGATTGCAGCTACCTTCAAAACCCATAAAACCAATGCACCCGCCATAATAACCCCTCGCGGTCGGCTCATAGGCGTCTATCAGCTCCATCGCCTTGAATTTCGGAGCGCCGCTGAGGGTCCCCGCCGGAAAAGTGGTCGCCAGCAACTCAAAAGGATTGTACCCATCCCGCAGCTTACCTCTCACTTCACTGACCAGGTGTATGACATGGGAATAGTACTGAACCTGACGGTATTGCGCAACCGAAACCTCATCGCATGACCGGCTGAGATCATTGCGGGCCAGGTCTACCAGCATGACATGCTCTGCATTTTCTTTAGCGTCTTTCAGCAATTTATCCGCCATCAGCTGATCCGTCGCATCATCACCCGATCTTTTAAAAGTGCCCGCAATGGGATGCACGATGGCCTGTCCGTTCCGCAGAATGATCTGCGATTCGGGAGAAGAACCCATCAGCTTATAATCCCCATAATCGAAAAAGAAAAGATAAGGGGAAGGGTTGATGCTGCGTAATGCGCGATAAACATTGAATTCATCCCCGGTAAACCCCTGCTGATAACGCCGGCTCAATACGATCTGGAAAACATCCCCGCGATAACAACTCTGGATACCCTTCTCCACCATTTGGATATATTCTTCATCCCTCAGGTTAGAGGTCTCATCGCCATTCATTTTGAATGGATATACGGGGGTATCCTTGCTCTTGATCAGGGATTCCACCACAGCGAGTTCCGATTCCAGGCCGGCTACCTGGTTCTCGCAGATATAGAGTTCATCTTTAAAATGATTGACGGCAATGACATACTGATAAAGACGGTAACGCATCAGCGGAATGGGAGTTTCCTGCCCCTTCCTTTTTTCCCTGAATTTCACCGTATCAAAAAATTGAACCGCATCAAAGGTCGTATAGCCGAAAAGGCCCTGGACAGCCCTCACCGGTTTCTCAGCCGCAGGCTTTGCATCAAAACGCTGCATAAACTCCCACAACAGCCGCGGCGTATCCGATAAATTCCGCAGCGCCGTCTTCTCCGGGACCTGGCCGGGCAGCTTGAACTCGATATTTTTCGTATCGGAGATTTCGATACCGGCAATGGCATTGATACAAATAAAGGACCAGCTGTTCTCTGCCGCATGATAATCAGTACTTTCCATCAGGATGGTGTCTCGGAACCGGTCGCGAAGCCGCAGGTAAATGCCTACCGGGGTGTAGATATCCGAAAGGAGCTTTTTGCAATTCGTCTTTATTTCAATTTTTTTCATAATAAATTCGGTATTCCAGTCGGTCCAAAAATGAAAAAGGCCCCGAGTATATCGGGGCCCAATATGGTAATACGTATGGTTATAGCATTACTTGCCCCGTTCGGAGTTTGCATGCCACCACCATACTTTATTGAAAAATTGCTTGTTCATCGTATCGCAAATATGGGATCGAAAAATGATTTGACCAAATTTTTTTCTATAGGACACCTTTCGTGCTGGGCAGATAGTTACTCATCGGGTCCCTTTTGACAGCCATCCGGATCGCCTTGGCAAAAGCCTTGAAGATCGCCTCGATCTTATGGTGTTCGTTCTCCCCCCGACATTCAATATTGAGATTGCAACGGGCGGCATCGGAAAAAGACTTGAAGAAATGATAGAACATCTCCGTGGGCATCTCACCGATCATTTCCCGTTTGAACTCCGCATTCCACACGATCCAGTTCCTTCCCCCGAAATCGATCAGCACCTTGGCATCGGCCTCATCCATCGGCAGGGCAAATCCATACCGCTCCATCCCCCTTTTATCCGACAGTGCCTTCGCAAAAGCCTCCCCCAGCGCAATACCCGTATCCTCGATCGTATGGTGTTCGTCAATATGCAGGTCTCCGTTGACCCTTACCGTCAGGTTCATCTTCCCATGCCGTGCGATCTGTTCCAGCATATGGTCAAAGAAACCCAGACCAGTCACGATATTGGCCTTGCCACTGCCATCTACATTCAGGTCTATCTTTATCTGCGTTTCGCTGGTATTCCGCTCGTGGACGATCCTGCGCAGCCCCAGCTTGAGAAATTCATAGATTTTGGCCCATGAAGGATCCTCCAGGGCAATGGTTTCTTGAAGATCTTTTAACGAATCCTTGATCTCGCCTCCGCCCAGCGTGGGATCATTGTTCAGCCAGATGGCCTTGCAGCCAAGATTCTTGGCCAACTGTACATCCGTGATCCTGTCCCCGATGACAAAGGAGTTCTCCAGGTCATAATCCTCGTTGTCGATATATTTTGTCAGCATGCCCGTACCCGGCTTGCGGGTCGGAAGGTTCTCCCGGGCCAAACTCTTGTCGATATAGACCGCCTCAAATCGGATGCCTTCATTTTCCAGGCTCCTCATGACAAACTGCTGGACAGGCCAAAAGGTATCCTCCGGAAACGCGGGAGTACCCAAACCATCCTGGTTCGTCACCATCAGTAATTCGTAGTCGAATTCCCGGGCAATCCGCCCCATATATTCGAACATATTGGGATAGAATTCCAGCTTGTCCCAGGCGTCGATCTGATAAGTCGGCGGCGCCTCTTTTATCAATGTTCCATCCCTATCGATAAATAAGATTCTCTTCATAATAATTCCGCAAACCTACATTAAAAATCTGGCAATCCTACTTCGTCTTCGCCCTTATCGCCTTCACCTCCGCAGGACTGATCGCAGCCGCCTTATTTCCCCAGCTATTCCTCACATAGGTCAAAACATCCGCGATCTGCTGATCACTGAGATCATTGTGCGGAGCCATCACATTGTGATACGTCTCCCCATCGATCTCCACCTCACCCGTCATCCCTTTCAGGACGATCTGCACCAGGGTGGTCTTATTCCCCAGCACATACTTGGTTTTTATCAGCGGCGGATTCATATTCTGCACACCCAGCGCATCGGCCTGATGACAGGCCAGACAGGTCTGCTGGTAGACCAGCAGACCCCTGTCCACAGAAGCCTTCAACGCTCCTCCTTTATTCGCTGCGCCCGCCCCGGTCTTTTGACCCGCAGCAGCGGCAGGCTTCTTCGTTTGCGACATCAAGGCCGTAGCCAGCACCAGCAAGCCGCCGGCCAGCATCACTGCCAGTATGTTTCGTTGCATCTTTATAATTGTTTGTAAACTTCACTCCCTCAACCAGGACTAAGGAACTATTTCGTATAGCTTATCTTCCAGACATTACCCTTCGAATCATCGGTGACATATAGCGAACCATCAGGTCCCTGGGCAAGACCACAGGGTCTGTACCTGGCCCTTCCTGAAGCAGTCAGTTCAGGCCCGCCGGAAAAATTGTCCGCAAATACCTCCCAGTCACCGCTGGGCTTACCATTGGCAAAGGGAACAAACACAACAAAATATCCTTTCTGAGGCTCGGGCGCTCTGTTCCAGGAACCATGAAAGGCGATAAAGGCGCCATTCCTGTATCTTGCAGGGAATTGATCGCCCGTATAGAACAACAACCCATTGGGCGCCAGATGCCCGGGAAAAGCGACAACAGGATCCTGGGCATCTTCGCCAGCCGTCTTCTTACCATCTCCGCCAAATTCCGGCGCAAGGATCTTCTTATGCTGGAATTGATCGTAGTAGATATACGGCCAGCCGCAATTGGACCCCTTGTGCAATTCATACATACATTCGGCCGGCAGCTCCGCACTTTGTTTCGTATCGTACAAATCCGGGAAGAGATCATTTAACTGATCCCGGCCATGCTGCATCACAAACAGGCTATTGGTGGCTGTATTCCAGTCCAATCCCACCACATTCCGCAGCCCCGTGGCATATCGTACTCCATCTCCATAGGTCTGGTTGGGCTTATCGGCCTTGAATTGCCAGATACCCCCCGCCGAATCCAGGATCGGACATGGCTTCTGGCCGGGAGACCCCTTGGTTCTGTCCTGCAACTGGCAGGCATTCGAATAGGCGCCAATGTTCACATAAAGATTGCCATCATTGTCCAGGGTAATGGCCTTGGCCTCATGCTCGTGACGGCTCAGTAGCCCGGTGACGATCTTTTCAGGCTTGGCGCCGTCGGCCACATTACTATTGGCATCCAGCTTGAAGCGGAAGACCTCTTCATCGGAAGATGCATACAAATACCCATTCCGGATGGCCATACCCGTTCCTGGAAAATTCCCAAATCCTGTTATCTGGTCCGCCTTACCATCCCCATTGGTATCCTGCAGACGGTAAACACCTTTCCCGTCCTTTAATTTCGAGAGCTTTACAAAAATAGCCCCGTTCGGAGCCACAGCCACATGCCGGGTCTTCCCAAATCCTTCCACGACCGTGACGGCCTTGAAGCCTGCCGGTAATTTTATAGAAGTATCCACAGCTGAACCCGCACCCGGCAAGCCTCCGCCCACCTTATCCGAATTGCCGGCACAGGCCAACAGACCCGACATACAGAGGCCCAATGCGATATTCATTGCCTTGTAAGAAATTGTTCCTCCAAATAGCTGTTTCATTATATGCAGTTTATGAACTGTAATTTAATTTAAAAAATCATTCCACCCTCCTCGTAAAAAGAGGCCCTTATCCCCACTTAACTAACTTTTACCTTAGGACTGTGGGACATAGGCCCGCAGCGCTTCCACCAGCGTTCTGTTCTCGGCTTCAGTGCCGACCGTGATCCGCAGACATCCCTCGCACAAGTCCACCTTGCTGCGATCCCGCACCACGATCCCGCCCTGCAATAAATACTGGTAGACCGCCGCCGCATCCTTGACTTTCACCAGCAGGAAATTGGCATCGCTGGGATAGATCCGCTGAGTGATCGGCAGGACGCTTAGATCCTTTACCAGGCCCTCCCGCATCCCCACCAGCAACCGTATCATCTCATTGACCTGCTCCGTCTCCTCCAGGGCCTTTAGCGCCAGCTCCTGGGTAGCCTGGTTGATATTATAGGGTGGCTTGACCTTATTATATACCTCTATGATAGCCTCACTCGCAAATGCCATACCCAGTCGCAGCCCCGCAAGACCCCATGCCTTGCTCATGGTTTGCATGACGACCAGGTTGGGATAATCCCCCAGCTCCTGTATAAAGGACCTGTGCCGGGAAAAATTAACATAGGCCTCATCCACAACCACCAGTCCGGGAAAATTATTCAGGATGATCTCGATATCCTGCCGGTTCATGGAATTGGCCGTGGGATTATTGGGACTGCAGATCCAGATGATCTTCGTGTGCTCGTCCACCAGGGTCTCCAGGTGGACAAGATCCAACTGGAAATCATCCAGCAAGACCGATCTGCGCACTTCGATATCGTTGATATGTGCACTGACCTCATACATACCATAAGTAGGCGGGTTGATGATAATATTATCCTTACCCGGCTCACAAAATGCGCGGTACAGGATATCGATACATTCATCACTGCCATTACCCAGGAATATATGCTGCGGCGGAATACCTTTTATCTTGCTCAGCGACTCCTTCACCTTCCATTGCAGCGGATCGGGATAACGGTTATACCAGCGGGTCAACGGCGACCCCAGGCTGTTCTCGTTGGCATCTAAAAAGACCCGGGCCTCGCCCTTGAATT
>Ga0247778_1001038_pt1 | contig 15974 bp, 15 predicted proteins | sample UWRJL049202B5_FD_179939 | JGI IMG/M metagenome (GOLD analysis project Ga0247778, IMG submission 179939) | Plant litter microbial communities from Arlington Agricultural Research Station in Wisconsin, United States - UWRJ-L049-202B-5 | ecosystem: Environmental > Terrestrial > Plant litter >... | reverse complement strand
TGCAGTTGCACAATTGGAAACAACCTGATCCTGTTCTGTAAATGCCATCGTAGTAAGGAACAGCTGCTTACCAAAGATATTGACAGGATATTTCCGGACAGCTGTGTAAAATCTGTTATTACGTTGGGCATACGGTTTCAGCAGGGTGGCGCCAAAGATTCCCCGTGTCAAAGGTTTGATCACAATATATCCCAGGTAGGAATTCCAGCGTTTCATATGCCCATCTTCAGCCAGCATGTCCAGAAAATCGTCTTTGTCAAAGGCCTCACCAAAGAAATGGATTCTTTTACATAACTTTTGATATGGCTTATAACATTGGGTAAAATAATTGCTGTGATCGCCTTGATAAGAAAGGCTTAGATAGTCCTTCTCTTCGATTATCGTCTGCGCCTGCAAACCATCCGGGTCACGAAACAGGTATCCAACAAAAAGCCTGAAAAGCTTACCGCTCCGAATATCGTTTTCAGGAATAATTCCGGGATACGTGAATAATTTAACCAATTGTTTTTCAAGGTCCCTGGAAGAAGCTGCAATGACATCTATTTTATCCCTGAAGCAATCGGTTTTGGACATATGCTTAATTTGAAATGCCAGCCATAACAGACCGGCATTTTAAATGTTCTATTCTAAAAAAAAGAGTGTTAGAATTTTAAAACTAATCGCTGAGCGATTTCCCTGGGCACATAGCGGCTCTTCTGTATAATTTCACGTTGCTGGCGCAGTTCATTGAGTTCTTTATTGGTAATGGTCGTGCTGGCTTTCTTACGCCGTCGAATAGGTTTACCAAAGACGACCCTCCCCTTCACGATTTTATACCACCCGCTTTTTGAGGTTCGCCTCCTGGAAGCAGCAGGTGCCTTTGATTTTCTTGTTGTTGCGTAATCAGCCATAAAATATTATTTAAGGGACTCCACTCATATCATAACCATAAAGTTACGTTGAAATTAATTATCATATAATATCGTGCCAGGGCAAAAATACTCTATTTTTGCCCTTCGGAAAATACTGACAAATAAGTAAAAATACTATATATTGTTAGTAAATATACTAAAGGGTATTTTTGATACTCCTACCATCCATACAATATTCCCGAATGGAATATAAATATTCCAAATTGGCTATTGATATTTACAAACACATCATAATCAACATATTAACTACAATATCGTATCACCCATCCAGCTCCGCACATTCGAACCCCGCCCGGCGCACCCAATCGATCACGTCCCCGGATTCCAGACCGAGCGCCTCGATGCGTAACACACAATCACAATCATCCCTGTCGACGCTCCAGCATGGTATCCGTGCATCCCCATTCAGGAGAACAGCAACCTTTTTCACATCCTCTGCAGACCGCAGATTCGTTTTAAAGATTAAAATAGTCATAACAATTTTGTTTTATCGGAACTGATAACTGATGCCTGTCTGGAATATAAAGGAATTCTGGCGATAGGAGACATTCGTCACACGTTTATTCAATTTACCGAAGTTATCGAGGGAGATCTTTTGATCGATATCGAAGGTCTCCAGTTTTTGCGAGAAAGAACGGGCAGCTATCAGGTTCAATTTCCAGTCGCGGCCAAGCCTGATATCATAGATCAACCCACCGCTGTACTGCTGCAATTGCAGGTATTGCCGCCTCGTTTGATCATTCAGGCTATAGGAAATACTATTCAATCCTCCTGTGAGCCCGATGGACTGCGCCTCCGTCAACTTGTATTTTAAGGAAACCCGGGCCGGCAATACCGCAGCCAGGTTCCAACGTTTGCTGATCGCCCAGTCGATATCCGGTATGGGCAGCAGGTATCTGCCGGTGTAGTCACGAAGATAGATCATGGTAATACCAATTTTAAAGGCGCTTCTCTGACGCAGGCCGAGGCGAAGACCTGCCGAATAAATAATGTCTTCCGCCCCGATGTTACGCCTGAAATCGGAGTTGACAGAGGCAGAGGCAATAAGGGCCAGGCTGGTGGAATGGGTCAGGCTATAGCTGATCAGCAAAGGGACCGTGAGGGACTGAAAATTATTGCTGCCGATATTCTTTTCACCGGAAAGGAAAAGGCCCTGGTAACGGATACCTGTCTTGATAAACACAGGATGTGCGGAGTGAAAGTTCTTATACACAGGAATACCAAGATCGAGGATGGGCTGTTGCACCGTGAAAGTATTCCCATTGGCCTTAATCGGAAATACGATGTCCGATATATTGATACCGCCGAATTTGGGAGAGGTCGTGACTAATTTTGTGCCGCCGCCCGTACTATCCGCTTTTTGTGACCAGGCAAGGATCGGCAATAGGATCCCAGCCAGCAATATGCATTTTTTCATTTCCGTTAATGTGTTTTTATAGTTGTAAAAATGGATCCGTATGGCAAATACAATCCATTAGCAGGTCAGTGCCCATCGTATAGCGCTATAAGTGGAGACTTTAAGTAAAGGAAGTGTCGATAAGTTTCTTTATCAGTGAAGAAAATTGCTGCAATTCTTTTTCCGTCAGAACCGTGGTCATCATCGTATTAACTTGTTTTATAACATCATCGGCTTGTTTCGCAACCTCTTTCCCGAGAGCCGTTAGCTCGATCCGGGTCTTCCGCCGGTCATTTGCATCCTGAACGACTCTTGCCAACCCCTTCTTGCTCATGATTGAAATAGTCCTGTTGACAGAGGCCTTATCCCGTTGCAATTTGTTGCAGATCTCCTTTTGAGACCATCCTGCATTATAACAGAGCATGAGAATCACCGGGATCTGGTCCATTTCCAAAACAAAGTTCTGCTGCCGGAAGATCTTGTCACATTCCCTAAGCGTTATTAAGTGCAGCATGCCTACCAGGCGAACCACCGAATGCGGGTAGGCGTCCTCCCTCTTTTCACTATCCATGCAACAAAGAAAAGAATAATAGTTGATATATCAACTACTTTAACGAATATTTTTGCTTTTGGCAGGTATAGAAGAAATCTTAGATGGCCAGTCTCGCCTTGATCTCAAGATATTTATTTACGGTATGCACCGTAAGATGTTCCGGCGCCGTGAGGATGGTCATGATCCCATGCTGATTCAGCTCCTTTACGATCAGCCTCTTCTCATAGGCGAACTTCTCGGCGATCGTCTTTACATAGAGACCTTCAATATCCTCAGCATTGGATTCTCGTAATTGCTGCAGACCGGTATTCTCGAAAAAGACAACCAGCAGCAGATGGTTTCTGGCGATACCCCGTATATAAGGCATTTGCCTTTGCAGGCCGGATAGGGATTCGAAATTGGTGAATAAGACGATCAGGCTACGCTGCGTGATGCGGTTGCGGATCAGGGCGTAAAGTTTCTCATAATCCGATTCCAGGAACTTCGTCTGCTGATTATAAAGGATCTCAAGTATATTACTCATTTGCATGGCCTTCCTTCCTGCCGGAAGAAAAGTGCCGATCTGGTCGGCGAAGGTCAGCAGACCCGCCTTGTCCTGCCGGATCAGTGAAACACGGGAGAGAATCAGCGTTGCATTGATCGCATAATCCAGCAGGCTCATCCCATCGAAAGGCATCTTCATGATCCGGCCTTTATCGATCACACAATAGACCTGCTGGCTCTTCTCATCCGTGAAGCTATTCACCATCAGCTGACCGCCCTTTCCTGCGGTTGCATTCCAGTTGAGGCTGCGGATATCGTCGCCGATCACATATTCCTTGATCTGTTCGAACTCCATACTGTGGCCCAACTTGCGCATCCTCTTGTTGCCGCTCTCCGAAAGGTTAGTGGCCCAGGCCTGCAATTCGTATTTGCGCAAGGGGAAAAATGAAGGCAGCACCTTTACCATCTTCTCCCTGTCCAGGATCTTCCGTCGTACCAGGAGCCTGAACGGGCTTTTTATAAATACATTAATGGCATGAAAAAGATATTCGCCTCTTTCCGTCGGTCTCAGCTCGTAAGGTAATCTCCGGATTTCGCCACCCTGGAGCCGGCAACTGATCGAAAAATCCCTCCGCTGGAAGAGATCGGGTAATTCATCGATGATACGCAGCGACACCGGAAAAGGATATTGATTCGTAATCACCAGGACCACGGGGTTCTGGTCCCCATTACTGAACCTTTCTGATAATTCCCGGTCTGCCAGGACCGGATCCTTCCGCGTGAAGAGCACCACATAATCCAGGGTCGCCGACAGCATAAGAAAGAGTGCCGCCAACTGGGCGAGCACGAAAAGAAAAGGGATACCGAACGATAAAACGAAAAGGATGATCACTCCCACCGATAAACGGTAGAAACGCCGTGAGAAAAAAAGAGATTTATAGAATCGTATGATAATATTCATCTATCTCGGTATTTCAATCGATTGAATGATCTCGCTGATCACGTCGTCGGCGGTGGCCCCTTCCATTTCCTTTTCGGGCGTCAAGACCAGGCGATGGCGCAGCACTGCCGGGGCCGAGTAGACGATATCCTCCGGGATGATAAAATCCCTGCCCCGCATGGCCGCCAGGGCCTTCGACGCATTGAGGATCCCGATGCTGGCCCTGGGTGAGGCCCCCAGGTAAATAGCCTTGTGATTGCGGGTCGCCCCGACGATGGTCGTAATGAACTGTATCAGTTTCTCTTCCACATGCTGGGCGCGCACCTGCCGGCGCAACTCGTCGATCCGCGTGGCTGTCAATACGGGTTGAATATCGTCAAACCGGTTCTCTACGCGTACGAGATGGTGGTTCGATACGATGCGGAATTCCTGTTCCGGCGTGGGATAGCCGACATTGATCTTGAAGAGGAACCGGTCCAGCTGGGCCTCGGGTAAATGATAGGTGCCCTCCTGTTCGATGGGGTTCTGGGTGGCAACCACCATAAAAGGCGCCTGCAGGACAAGGGTCTGGCCGTCTACCGTGATCTGCCGTTCTTCCATTACCTCAAAGAGCGCCGACTGGGTCTTGGCCGGGGCCCGGTTGATCTCATCGATCAGCACGATATTGCTGAAGATGGGTCCGGCTTTGAACTGGAAGCTGTTTTCGCGGGGGTTGAAGATAGAGGTCCCGATGACATCGCTGGGCATCAGGTCGGGCGTGAATTGGATCCGGGAAAAACCTACGGAGATCACTTTGCTGAGCAATTTGGCGGTCAGTGTTTTTGCAACGCCCGGTACTCCTTCTATCAATATATGTCCGTCTGCCAGGATGCCTGCCAGCAGTAATTCTATCATTTGCTCCTGCCCTACTATCACTTTGCCGATCTCACTCTTCAGCTGCTGAACAGACTGCTGTAGTTCTCCCAGATCGGTCCTTTCGGTGAATAAATTTTCTTCCATGTTGTTATGCGTGTTTATAAAATTCGTCCAATTTTCGATTCAATGCCAGCAGCTGTGCGTCCGTCACCGAAGGGCTGTCCTGGAGGGCCTGCATCTCCCCTATCAGCTCCATCAGGAATTCTCTGCCGATCCCCGTCTTATGTGACAACCTGCTGGCAAAGGCAGGGTCACCAAAAGATACCGGGATATTATACCGGCTCCGGATATGATCCTGGAAATGGGTCGACATCTTCACCGTGAGATTCTGATTGTCCCTGCGCTGGTAATAGAGACGCCCGATGGTCTTTACAAAGTCGAGTGAATTATTCCGGAGGGGTGCAATCACAGGCACGATCCGTTGTTTCCGCTTGGAATCAAAAAGGTAGATCAGTCCGAACAGGAGCAGCAGCAGCCAGAACGCCCACTTGAGGGGTCTGTTCTTCATGATGTATCTCAATGCGCTGAAGGCCCCGCCTTTGTTGGATCCTCCCGTGCGGAAATATTCATCCCAGATGACTTCTTTTACTGAAGGGGAAATATAGGAAAGGGCATTCTCGTAGTAAGCCTTGTTGTTCTTATGCAAAAGGAAAAAGTTGGTAAAGGCCATGGGTGCAAATTGCACGAGCATCGACCCGCCGCCTTTATAGGTGAATTTCACCAGGTCGGGATGTCCCCTTGCATCCCGGCCCAGGATGGTAGTATATTGAGAGTCCATCGAACTCACCCAATTATCATAGGAATTGCCGGGATAGGCAAAGGAGAGAGAATCGCCGGTGACCGGGTGGTAGATACTCAGGCGCAGGCTGTCCGAAGCATTGTACCGCCCATATATGGAGCTCGTCTGCAGATTCAACAAATGCAGCAGCGAGTCGCCTAACTGCATAGCGGAAATAAAAATGTGGTTGCCCTCACCGACAAAATTCAACATCGACCTGATCTCTGCATCATCCGGATCCATCCAGGAAGTGATAATGATATAGGCTTTTTTTGATTCTGAGGAGCCAAGATTCAGGGGGGCGGTCCTGTTGACGGAGATCTCCGCATCGGGAAAGATATAGGACAGGTTCTCATAGGCCACATAGGTGCCGTAAGGTATCTTATCCTTCCGCAAAAGTGTCAGCCGGCGATTCAACTTCTTTGACCCGCCGGGACTGCAGGCGGCTATCATCACCAGCAGCAAGGGCAGTATGCCCCAGATCCTCCATTTTATATCGTTGGATCCTCTCATATTGCAGGGCGGCCGGTGGATTTATGAAAGTCCTGAAAATATCCGTACAGTTTGTCGAATTGCTCCTGATCGATCGGGAACCCGCCATACCATACCCGCTCATAGGCGGCATTGAGGAAGCGGAAAGTTCCCCCCTGTGGATGGCCGCTCATCTGCATGACATAATCCTGACCGGTAGCCCTGGTCTGATATTGGATAAGGCTGGCATCTTCCATCTGCCTCAGGGTTTTCAGATAGAGGTAACGGGTAGCCATCCGGTGATCGGCTACCTGCAGGGCACGATGTAGTTTTTCATCCAGGTTTTCCTCCTGCCATTCACCCACCTCATCTTCGGCCGCAGCTGATTTTACAGGACGACGGTAGAAGAGCCGGAGATTGTTCTCTGCGATGATCTTGTAGAGGGCAAAGAGCAGGATAGCCCCCATCAACAGGTATATAAAATATGCAAAGCCTTTACTGCTGAGACTTCTTTCCATGAAACGAGTGAACCCCTTGTCTTCCTTCCTGGATCTTTGTCCGTCGGCATCTGCGTTCTTCCAGTATTCGGGATCATTGGCATAGGCGAAATCTTTTTCCCTCTTCAGCCGGCGGACGGTACTGTCGGGAATGGTACGAAGGGTGGCCGGCCCGGAGGCAGCTGCCGTATCCTTATTTTGCGGCGTATGGATCACAGCGCCGAACTCCTTACGGGCCTGTTCTATCGTAAGGGTATCCCTGGTCACCCCCGTCGGAATCTCTTCCACAGTGGTACTGACGGAGTCGGGCAAACTGTCCGTCCGCTGCTGCGCAGGGCATACCAATCCGGCCAGCAGCATCAGCAGGATACCTGCTGCCCGTGTGCAGGCTGCCCGCTTAATATGTAGGGAAGCGACGTGCAAGGCGGAGGGGGTAGATAACAAAATACCAGATGATGAATGATAAGGAACCAGCCAATATAGCGATACTGAGCCAGACCGGCATGGTGGAATACCGGGTAACGAATCCTTCTAAGAAGGCGGCCACGATAAAGATAGGCACCAGCCCGATCATCAACTTTATCCCGTCGCGCGCTCCCCGCTTAAGGGAATGGAGACGCCGGTACGTACCCGGAAAAAGGATACTGTTGCCTAACACCAGGCCGGCCCCTCCTGCAATGATAATGGAGGATATCTCCAACGTTCCATGGATCCAGATGACGAGGACGGACTTCAAACCCAGTCCTTTTGCAAAAAAGTAATATTGGAACGCGCCCAGCATGACCCCATTGTTGAAAAGCTGCCAGATCGTTCCGATCCCGACAAGAAAGCCGGCAACGAATACCATGAAGGAGACCTTGATATTATTGACAGCAATCCAGGTGAACATGTTGAGCCGGTCATCACTCTTATAGACGCCGAAAGGATCCCCCTTTGCTATATTTTCCTCTGTTTTGTCCACATAGCGGTCACCAAGGACGCCGCGTACAAAGGTCTCGTCATGGGCTGCCGAAAATGCCGCGATCACAGCAAAGAGTACAAAGACCAGAAGTGAATAAAAGATCTCGCGGTGATATTTCCGTACCAGCAGGGGTAACTCTGTCTTCCAAAAACGGGCGATGCGCGAGGCCTCCTCTTTTTTATTCCGGTAGATACCCAGGTAAATGCGGGAGGCCATGCCGTTCAGGTACTGTGTCACTTTGCTTTGCGGATAGAAAGTCTTGGAGTAGCCCAGATCGTTGACCAGTTCAGTAAATTGGCCGGCCATTTCATCCGGGTCGGTGGCAGGCTGGGATTGGTACTGCTTCCACTTATCAATATTTTTCTTAATAAAAAGACCTTCTCGCACGTAGGAAGATTTAGCTTTATATTTACGGATAAATATAGCAAGTAAAATCTATTATTCACAATATTGAAGAACAGAACAGGACAATATGCTGCTTGTCAAACTTGATACCGGTTTCAATATAGAAGTGGAATTCGCCATCACGCCATTCCACCGTCGTTTTTTTTCCTGGGTGATCGATGTGGTGATCCTGGCAGCCTATTCCATGCTGGGCGCCAAACTGCTGAGCAAGGCCCTGGCAAATGACACCACCTGGGTCTATGTATTGTATGGACTGCCGCCTGTGGTCTATCACCTTGTCTGTGAGATCCTGATGAACGGACAGAGCGTAGGTAAGAAGGCAATGGGGATCAAGGTCATCACGGCCGATGGCGGCCAGCCTTCCCTTAGTCAGTATCTGATCCGCTGGGTATTCAGGCTGGCGGATTTTCCCATTTGGATCATGCCGGCCATTGCTTATGGCGCCCTGCCCTGGTGGTGTAGTATCTTACTTTTCGCGGGGATTGCCTGCGTGATCGCAACGCCGCATTCCCAAAGGATAGGCGACCTGGTCGCCGGCACCCTGATCATCGATACGCGCAACCGTACTTCCTGGGAGGACACGGTCTTTACAGAGTTGGAAGACAATTACCAGCCCAGGTTTCCGCAGGTGATGCAATTGACCGACAAAGATATCAATACCCTGAAAAGCATTATCGGGACAGTCAGGAAAAAGAGTGACTACGACCTCTCCATGCGGATCGGGGAAAGGATCAAATCCAAGTTACATATTGAAAGCGACCAGGATTCCCTGGATTTCCTCGAGACGCTGATGAAGGACTATAATTATTACTCCACAAGATAGAGAAAGATAGCCTCCGGCAGGCCGGGACCTGCCGGCAGGCAAACATGTTAGCGGCTGGCCATACCGATAATGGCGAAAATAATGCCCAGGGTCCAAAGACCCAGACAAATGATTGCCAGGATCCCGAAGAAACGGTAACATGATTTCAGGTTCTTAAAAGATTGATTCAGGAATTCCTGGTCGTTGCTACGCAGGGCAACCTGCATCTTGGATGCGAAATTGAAGAGGTACAAACAAGGGAAGAAATAGAGTACGGCAAACCCGATGTACATGACTGTGATGAATCCTCCTCCCATAAAAGCAGCGGAACCGGCGTTGCCTAAACTGCTAAATGCAGCAGAGATCAGCGAGCCTGCAAAAAGACCGCCGAGCAGCATGAGACCACAGAATATAAAGCCCAGGATAGCAAAGAACTTGGCCCATCGGGCTGTTTCTTTCAGGTAGGATGCGCCGACCTGGTCCACATGTAATTCGAATAGATTGGAAGTCGTGTTTAGTTCCATAAAGGATTGATTTTATTGGTTTAAAGTTTAGCAGAGGCCCTGAAAGTAAAAAAAATAGTTACAACCTTGTAATTGATTGTAACTATTTTCACCCTTCGATAGGGTATATTACATAATCTTCTCATTAATAGGCTCTTGCGAATAAAACCCGTTGTTGGCTGGGTTTACCCGTCAACACACATTTTCCCTCTTCCGGGGTATTATTCAGCGGAATACAACGGATGGTCGCCTTGGTCTTTTCCTTGATCGCCTCTTCCGTCGCAGGTGTTCCGTCCCAATGGGCCAGTACGAATCCGCCCTTCCCGTCCAGTACCTTTTCAAATTCCTCCCAGCTGTCCACGCGGGTGATATGTTCGTCGCGATAGGCCAGGGCCTTGTTGTACATGGATTGCTGGATATTCTCCAGCAGGCTGCGTACATAGCCCGTCAGGCCTTCCATGGTGACGGTCGTCTTTTCCCGGGTATCCCGGCGCGCGATCTCCACGCTGTTACTGTCCAGGTCCCGCAGCCCCATGGCAATCCTTACAGGAACGCCCTTCAGCTCGTATTCTGCGAATTTAAAACCGGGACGGGAGTGGTCGCTGTCGTCAAATTTCACGCTGATGCCTGCGGCCTTCAGCTGGGCGGCAAGTTCCCTGCCTTTTGCATCCAGGAGATCTTTTTTCTCCTCGCCCTTGTAGATCGGTACGATCACGACCTGCAGGGGAGCGATCTTTGGCGGAAGGACCAGCCCTTCGTCGTCGCTATGCGCCATGACCAGGGCACCGATGAGGCGGGTGCTGACGCCCCAGCTCGTAGCCCAGACATATTCCAGCTGGTTATTCTTGTCCGAGAACTTCACATCGAAAGCTTTCGCGAAGTTCTGCCCAAGAAAATGGGATGTGCCTGCCTGCAAAGCTTTTCCGTCCTGCATCAGGGCTTCGATGCAATACGTATCGACGGCCCCGGCAAATCTTTCGGATTCCGTCTTGACGCCCTTGATCACCGGCAGGGCCATATATTCCTCCACAAAGGTTGCATAGACATCCAGCATTTGTCGGGTCTCCGCAACAGCCTCATCGGCCGTCGCATGGGCAGTATGCCCCTCTTGCCAGAGGAATTCCGCCGTCCGGAGGAACAGACGGGTGCGCATCTCCCAGCGGACCACATTGGCCCATTGGTTGATCAGCAGGGGCAGGTCCCGGTAAGAACGGATCCACCCCTTGTAGGTGCTCCAAATAATGGTCTCGCTGGTAGGCCGGACGATCAGTTCCTCTTCCAGTTTTGCCTCGGGATCAACGATCACCCCTCCCCCATTGGGGTCGTTCTTCAGACGATAGTGGGTGACCACGGCACATTCCTTGGCGAAGCCCTCGATATGGGCTGCCTCCTTGCTAAGGAAACTCTTGGGGATGAAGAGGGGGAAATAGGCATTGACATGGCCCGTTTCCTTGAACATCCTGTCCAATTGGTCGCGCATATTCTCCCAGAGGCCAAACCCATAAGGCTTGATGACCATACAACCCTTAACGGCAGAATGATCCGCCAGGCTGCCCTTGATGACCAGGTCGTTATACCATTGTGAATAATCCTGCGCCCGGCTCGTAATTTCTTTGCTCATAGACTTCCAGATCTGTAATTTTATTATTAATTTCCTTTTAACAATAATTCCCGATAAGGCTAATTATTTATTGTAACTTTAACTTTAGCATTAAGAAGCGCAAATTTAACGACTTCGACCTGAATAAACACCTAAAAGCTTTCGCCATGAAACAGATATATACGGTTCTGGCTGCCACACTGCTCATTTTGAGCAGTTGTTCTTCTTCCCGGAAGGCCGCCCAGACCCCGGACGATGTATATTATTCACCCGGTACCCAACGCGCCGTTGCTGCGGCTGCCGATGATGACGAATATTCGGCACCTGCTTCCCGTGGGGATTATTACAGCACCCGCCCCAATGATCAATACGTAAGGCTGAAAGTGCAGGATCCCAACTCCCGCTGGTCCACTTTCGACGATTACAGCGCCTATGACTCCTATTATTCACCGGCCAGTATCAGCCCCTATTATGGCGGCAGCTTTGGATACGGCTATGGCATGGGTTACGGTTATGGTTCCGGCATCAGCCTGGGCTTTGGCGATCCCTATCTCTGCTGGAACAGCTATTTTATGTGGAATAGCTGGTACAATCCTTATTTCTACAATCCCTATTACGGCGGCGGCGTGATCGTGGTGAATCCGCATACTCCTTCAAACAATGTGTATACACACCTGCGCACCTTCAATGGCACCAGTTACCGCAATGGCCTGACCACACGTGTAACCAATAGCAATAACCGCTACTACCGCCCCAGCGTCAATACAAATTCCTATAACAACGGGAGCAGATCAGGTAATTCCAACAGGTTTACCACGACCAACAGTAACGGCAACTATTACCGGTCGTCCAACAACAATGGTTATACTCCATCGAACAACAATACAAGTTCGAGGCCTTCGTCCTCCTACAGCCAGCCTACAAGAAGTTATACTCCAGCCCCTTCCAGCGGCGGTGGCGGTGGTGGAGTTAGCAGACCCGGCAGGCACTAATCTTTTTTGTTTTTTCCGAGAACCGGCCTTTTTGATATTTTGACATTAATTTTCGGACCTTAACTTTTCGACATCGATCAAATGACATCGACCTGTTGATTTTTTGACTTCGATCCTGACATGCAAAAACTCCTATATCTAACCTGTCTGTTTATTGGTCAGCGTTTGTATGCGCAATTGCCGGAAGATGCGTTACGCGCTGCATGGACGACCCCCAGCGGAACGGCACGCCAGCAGGCCATCGGAGGCGCGATGGGCTCCCTGGGCGGCGAGATCTCCTCAAATTTCGTCAACCCGGCAGGCCTGGGGCTCTACCGCACCAATGAGATCGTTCTCACTCCCGGATTAAAATTCCTCCTGAACAAGAGCAAATACCTGGGTGCCAACACCCAGGCCGGCAACATCTCCAATTTTAACCTGGGCACCAGTGGCGGGGTGCTGAGCCTTGGCGGGGACAATAACACCAACGGGGTTTTTTCCATTGCAGTCAATAGAACGGCCGGCTTCAATGGCCATATCCACTACAAAGGACAGAATAATTACAGTTCGGCCTCCGAACAATATGCAGAAGAGTTCTCCAGGTCCGGCTATCCGATCGACTCTGCCCTGGCCAGTCCTTTTTTTACTTACGGAACCCGCAGCGCCCTGTATACCTACCTTGTGGACACGGCCACCATAAATGGAATTCCTCAGGTGATCAGCAGGGCCCAGCTTGCAGGCCTGCTCAACCAGGAAAATGATTTACGGACCTCCGGCGGCATTACCGAGATCGCCCTGAGCGCAGCTGCCGGACTCGAGGGCAAATGGTACATCGGCGGCAGCCTGGGTATTCCTATCATGAGTTATACCCGTACGCAGACCTATCGGGAGTCCGATGCCACCGGCAATGCACACAACGATTTCAACTCTTATACCTACACGGAGAAATATACTTCCAAAGGAGTGGGGCTGAACGCAAAACTGGGTGTGATCTTCAGGCCCACCAAGGCCTGGCGGGTGGGCCTGGCCGTTCACACACCCAGCGTGATCGCACTCAAAGATAAAATACATACTTCCATGACCAGCAGCCTGGAGGATTTCTCCAAGGACCAGCAGATAACGTCTGATGAATTCGATGCATTCACTGTACCCGCCAATTCCGTCAAATATAGAATATATACACCCTGGCGGGTGATAGCCAGCGGCTCATACATCTTCGGTGGCGGAGAAGCCAACGTCAAAGCCCAGAAGGGATTTATCACGGCAGACCTCGAGTATGTCACCACCCGCAGCACGCATTTCAAACCACCTGCACCTGAAGACGACGAAGATCCCACTGCCCCCGACAACTATTACGATGCCGTCAATTCCGCCATAAAGGACATATACAAAAACTATGTAAGTCTGCGCCTGGGCGGTGAAATGAAATTCAATACTTTCTTTGCCCGGGCGGGCGGAGCCTACTATACCAATCCCTACCAGAACAGCAAAGAACTGAAAGCAGACAAGCTATTCCTGACGGCCGGCACCGGCTATCGCAATGCAGGCATATTCTTCGACCTGGCCGTTGTGCTGCAATTCACCAGAGACGTCAATTTTCCATACCTGCTGTCGGACAAGAACAATGTGGTAGCTACCCTGAAAGAGACAGGTACCACGTTAGTGGCAACCGTTGGCTTCAAGTTTTAATGCAGATCCGGGCCAGGCGCCAGCGGTCATTGCATTTCTTCGATGAGAGGCACCATCATCGCTGCCCAAATTTCATATTCTTTACCTGAAAAATGCAGGCCATCCACGGCGACCAGGGAAAGATCGGCTGCTGCCTTGCGGCTCTCTGCCGTGATGTCCAGGTATTGGACCTTGTAGTCCCCGGAAATCTGCCGGCTGATGCTATTAAAGGAATCGATCTGTGCGGCGATATAGGGACGGTTGGCTCCTTTGGCAAAAGGCGTTACCGAATAGTCCGGGATGGACAACACCATGACATGGGAAGGTCTGTCGCCTGCCAGATGAATGCACTGTTGCAGAAGGTTGGTGAACTGTTCTCGATATGCTGACTGGCTTTGCCCCTGATACTGGTTGTTCACGCCGATGAGCAGAGAGACGATATGATAAGGCGGTTCAGAGACTACAGCAGGCATAGCAGCCAACAGATCAGCGGTCGTCCAGCCGGTGACGGCAATGATCTCGGGGTCCTTGCAGGTAATGCCACCGATCCGCAGCTGGCTAACGGCCTGTACAGGATAACGCTGGCCGACAGGGACCGACTGGCCGATGGTATAGGAATCGCCCAACGCCAGATAGGTGAGGGTATCGCCACCTGCCGCCGGAGAATGTGCAGCCGTATCCAATGCCAGCAGGGGGATCACCGGAAGGGGATCATTGTTATGCTTTACACAGGCGGCCTCAATGGTAAGTCCGCCGATGATGCAAATGCATACTATCAGTCCTATCGTCTTAACCTGGAAGATACCCCTATATACGAAAGAAAAAGGCCCGGCAGATGCCGGGCCCTATCAAATTATTCATCTTTTTTCTAGTAGTCCATTCCGCCCATGCCGGGTGCGCCGCCGCCAGGATGAGAATGTCCTTCTTCTTTCTTGGGCTTGTCAGCGATCACACATTCGGTGGTCAGCAACATACCCGCGATTGATGCGGCATTTTCCAGTGCGATACGGGTTACCTTGGTAGGATCGATAACACCGGCCTTCAAAAGGTTCTCGTATACTTCGGTGCGGGCATTGAAACCATAATCGGCCTTGCCTTCTTTCACTTTCTGTACAACGATGCTGCCTTCGATACCGCTGTTCACCACGATCTGGCGTAGAGGTTCTTCAATAGCGCGCTTAACGATAGCGATACCGGTGGTCTCATCTTCATTGGCGCCTTTCAGCTTGTCCAATGATTCGATGGCACGGATATATGCTACGCCACCGCCGGGAACGATGCCTTCTTCAACAGCAGCGCGGGTTGCGTGCAGGGCGTCGTCAACGCGGTCCTTCTTTTCCTTCATTTCAACTTCGGTAGCAGCACCGACATAAAGTACTGCAACACCGCCGCTCAGCTTAGCCAAACGTTCCTGTAATTTTTCCTTATCGTAATCGGAAGTGGTTGTTTCGATCTGAGCTTTGATCTGGTTGACGCGGGCGAGAATATCTTCTTTCTTGCCTTTGCCGCCAACGACAGTGGTATTGTCCTTGTCGATGGTGATGCTGGCGGCGGAACCCAGGTAGCTGAGGTCAGCGCCTTCCAGTTTGTAACCCTGTTCTTCGCTGATCACGATACCCTTTGTGAGGATCGCGATATCCTGCAGCATTTCCTTCCTTCTGTCGCCAAATCCGGGAGCTTTTACAGCAGCCACCTTGATGGTGCCACGGAGCTTGTTGACCACCAGGGTAGCCAGTGCCTCGCCTTCAAGATCTTCTGCGATGATGACCAGGGGACGGCCACTCTGCGCAACTTTTTCCAGGATATGCAGGATATCCTTCATGGAGGAGATCTTTTTGTCGTAGATCAGGATGTAAGGGTTCTGTAATTCGACTTCCATCTTTTCGCTGTTGGTAACGAAATAGGCGGAGAGATAACCTCTGTCGAACTGCATACCTTCTACTACGTCAACGGTAGTATCGGTGCCTTTTGCTTCTTCTACGGTGATCACACCTTCTTTACCCACTTTGCTGAAAGCCTGTGCGATCAGTTTGCCGATAGCGTTGTCGTTATTGGCAGAGATAGATGCGACCTGTTCGATCTTATTCTTATCGTTGCCGATCGTCTGTGATTGTCCTTTC
>Ga0247778_1001037_pt1 | contig 15979 bp, 11 predicted proteins | sample UWRJL049202B5_FD_179939 | JGI IMG/M metagenome (GOLD analysis project Ga0247778, IMG submission 179939) | Plant litter microbial communities from Arlington Agricultural Research Station in Wisconsin, United States - UWRJ-L049-202B-5 | ecosystem: Environmental > Terrestrial > Plant litter >... | reverse complement strand
CTTCTCACCGGCCGATAGGATATAATGATTGCTCCAGGAGCTCAGGACCAGGCATTTAAAATTTGTCTTGTAATTCGCCTGGAGTTCGAGGGCCAGCGCATAGGAGAGACCATCATTGATACTTTTTTCTCCATCGTCGACCTTGTGGGTCATGACCCGGGCGATCCGGTCATAGTGCTGGTGTACCTTGTTGAAGGACCATTCGTCCCAGATCCAGAGTCCATTGAGGATGGCCACGCCCATGCCGATGGCGAGGCCAAGGACATTGATGCAAGATGAGATCTTGTTCCGCGTAAAATTACGCCAGGCAAGCTTCAGGAGATTTTTTAGCATAGGAGGTCAGTTTGGTTTTCGTTAAAGACCTGGCGGAGGATAAAATGTTGCATGGGCCATTGGTGTTATTTATCTTTATTATTAAGATATCTTACCTTGGTCCTGGCCTCAACCCTTATCGCGGAGCTGCTGAGCGGGTCTACGCCCCTCAGCCGGGGCAACCAGCGGCTGCCGCAATTCTTTCTTTACGGGTCCGGCTCCGTGCTGATCCGGGAGATCACCCGCAGGTTGGGACTGGGCTGGGGAACCCTGATACTATTGGGATTTGCCTTTGGACTGGTAGAGGAAGGATGGGCCCTGCAATCCGTGTTCAATCCCCATTTCCTGGGACTCGATATCTCCTATGGCAGGGCGGGCGGCATCAACTGGGTGTGGACGGAGTACCTTACGGGACTGCACGCCTTTTGGAGCATTACGGCATCTATCCTGCTCTGTGAGTGCATTTTTCATCGCGATCGGGATATTCCGTGGGTTAGGAATGCCGTGCTGGGGTACGATCCTACTGGTTCTTTTTAAAAGAACCAGTAGGAAGAGACTGACCTTTTAAATAGACATAAGTTCCTATCTTCAGGGTATGACGGGCATTCGCCAATTGATCATAGCCATCCTTTTATTGTCGGTGGGGACCGCCGTCGCCGTCGTTCCTCCTCCTGACGGGATGGGCAAAATGACGGACACCGTGATCTGCCTGGCGGATCCTGCACAATCATATGCTTTGTATGTTCCTGCCAGAGGGAACGGGGCTGCAATGCCGGTCATCTTTTTTTTTGATCCGCATGGCGACGGTGCATTGCCGCTGCACAAATACAGAACACTGGCGGACAGGTATGGTTTTATCTTGGCCGGCAGCAACAACTCCAGGAATGGCAATGATGGGGGGACTACAGAGAATATCTGGCGTCGCCTGTCCGAAGATCTTCCGGGCCGGCATCGGATCGATCCCAAAAGGATCTATGCCTGTGGGTTCTCGGGTGGTGCGAAAGTGGCGGGCTATCTGGCGTTGCAGCATCCTGTCATCAGGGGCGTAATTGCCGGGGGCGCAGGCTTGCCGGACGGAACGCCGGCGGGAACTTTCCTTTTCAGCCTGACGCTGATTGCCGGTGAAGGTGACATGAACCTGACCGAACTGGTCGGTCTGTCCAATGCATTGGATAAGACGCCGACCCGGCACCGTATCCTTTTTTTCGATGGCAAACATGAATGGGCGCCCGTGGCCACGATGGATATAGCATTTGCAGGTCTGCAGTTCGATGCGATGGGGGCGGGTAGCCTGCCGAAAGATCAGCCGTTCATCGATCGATATGTGATGCAAAGCCGGCAGCGGCTGGGGCTCTACACCAGGACCCACCGGCTCCTGAAGGCGATGCAGGAATGCAAATTCTCCATCAGCCTGCTCGACGGACTAACGGATCAGGTCCGCTGGTTCTCCAATCGGGCCAGCACACTGTTAAAGAATGCTGTCTACGGCCAGCAACGGCAGGTCTCGGATCGTTTACTGGCCAGGGAGCAGGCGACCAAGGCCGGCTATGGCCCGCATTTTCAACAGGACGATGGTCCTTATTGGACGGCCACCATCAGGGATCTGCAAATGAGGGCGGATCCGGGAACGGCAGAGGGCGCCATGTACCAGCGATTACTTGCCTATCTGTCCCTGGCCTTCTATTCGATCAGCCACCAATTGGTCGAAGGCAATCAGAATAAGGATGCCCGGCATTTTGTGGAATTGTATAAATTAGCCGACCCGGCCAACAGCGAAGCCTGGTATTTTTCCGCCATCCTGCATGTCCGGGAAGGCCAGGCCCGGGCCGCAGCAGACGATCTCCGGAAGGCTGCCGGCTATGGGTTCAGGGATAAAGCCCGGATGGATCGGCAGCCGGAGTTCCGGACGCTGCCGCGGATGGATTTACCGAAAACCCGATAAACTGCCAATTATGATAAAGAACCTCCTCCTTGTAGCCATCCGAAATTTTAAAAGGGATAAGGCCTATAGCCTCCTGAATATCCTTGGTCTGACCATCGGTATCACCTTTGGCCTTTTCCTTATCTTTTATATAAAGGATGAGTTAAGCTATGACCGGTATAATAAAAAGGCTGACAGGATCTATCGGATCGCATCTTATATCAATGAGCCTGAAAAAGAAACGATGAAATGGGTTTCGACCCCCTTTCCGCTGGAGCCAGTCCTTGTAAAAGATTTTCCCGAGGTGGAAGAATCCGTCAGGTTTATAGATATTGGCAAGACGATGTATAAGAACGGAGAATTGCGGATCTATGAAGATAAAGTGTTTTTTGCCGATAGCAGCCTGTTCAGGATCTTCTCCTATACCTTTATCGAAGGTGATCCGCAAACGGCCCTGGTGTTGCCCAATTCCATGGTTCTGACTGAATCCGAAGCGAAAAAATTCTTCGGCAGGAGTCAGGGCATTGCAGGCAGGTCCCTGCAAAATGATAAGGGGGATGTGTATAAAATAACAGCGGTGGTGAAAGATGTCCCTAAAAATTCACATCTTATTTTTAACGCCCTGATCGCTGCCAGTTCTTTACCAAAGGGAATTGGCGGTAATTGGGGAGCGTTCTATCTGTATACCTATGTACTGTTGAGGCCCAACACAAATGCTGCCGTATTTGAGAAGAAGCTTCTCCCTTTGTATGATAAGTATCTGGCTCCCATTTTTGCACAGTCCAATATTAAGATCCGGTTTGTGGTCCAGCCCCTGACTGCCATTCATTTGTATTCTGATCTGTCGGGTGAGCCTGAAGAACTGGGCAGCATATCCTACATCTATATTTTCTCCGCAGTTGCATTATTCATGTTGCTCATAGCCTGCATCAACTACATGAACCTGACGACGGCACGTTCCGCCAGAAGGGCCAAGGAGATCGGGATCCGGAAAGTGACAGGGTCTTCGCAATGGCTGCTGGTGGCGCAATTCCTGGTGGAGTCGACGTTGACGGCCTTTATCGCCCTGGTGCTCAGCATTGGATTGATCGCATTGTTCTTACCTATGTTCAATTCGTTGTCGGGGAAGTTCATTTCCTTCCGGACCTTGCTGGAACCTGGTACCTTTCCTATCCTGCTGGCAATTATTTTGTTTGTAGGATTGGCAGGAGGCAGCTACCCGGCCTTCTATCTTTCCAAATTCAACCCGGTCGATGTATTGAAAGGCAGCCTGGCTAAAAGTTCCAGTAATGTAGTTCTGCGGAGGATTCTTGTTGTTATTCAGTTCTCTATATCCATGATCATGCTGATCTGCACCTGGGTGGTCTATGGGCAACTGAACTATCTTCACAATAAAGACCTGGGTTTTAACAAAGAGCAGGTGATCTCTGTAAAGGCGAATGCCAACACGAATATAAAGGGCAAGATACTGGCGTTTAAGAATGAGGTTAAGAAAAATCCCCAGGTACTTTCGGCCAGTACGGCTCAGTCTAATCCCGGGGATGGTGTAAATTTTAATCTTTTCAGGGTGGAGTCGAAGAATGGTTTCGTTGACCAGGGGGTGGATTGTTATGGGGTAGATGAGGATTATTTCAGGACATTGGGGATGGAGATAAAGAGGGGCAGGAATTTTTCCGCTTTATCCGATACACTGAAGAGCATTATCGTCAATGAGAATATGGTAAACTATTTTCATTGGGCTGATCCGATAGGGAAGAAGGTAAAATTCCCGGGAGACACTTCGGCGTTCTACCTGGAAGTGGTGGGTGTGGTAAAAGATTTCAACCAGAAATCACTGTATAATCCTATTGCTCCCCTGATCCTGTTCTACCGGCCAAACAGCAGCAGTATACAGGCCAAACTGGATTCCAGGGCGATTCCTTCCACCGTGGCGGATATAGAAGCTTCCTGGAAAAAGTATTTTCCGGAGCTTCCCTTCTCTTATACATTCCTGGATCAGGACTTCGATTCGCAGTATGCATCCGACCGGAAGAGGGGGAAGATATTTACGGCATTTTCGGTACTTACTATTTTGATCACCTGTTTGGGGCTGCTGGGGCTGATCGCATTTACTACCCAGCAACGGCAGAAGGAGATCAGCATCCGCAAGATCATGGGGGCCGGCATCGGACAGATCGTGCCATTGATCACCCTCAATTTCGTGCTGCTGGTAGGTATATCATGCATGGTGGCATTTCCTGTGGCCTGGTTGTTTATGGACAAATGGTTGAAGATCTTCCCCTACAATACTGGTCTCACGGTCACGCCCTTCCTGTGCTCCGCCCTGGTCGTATTGATCATCACTTTATTAACGGTCACCTTCCATACGGTGAAGGCGGCGATCGCCAACCCGGCCAGGAGCCTTCGAACGGAGTAAGTGGGAAAGGTCTAATTTCATTCAAATAATATTTTCTATGCTAACGAGCTGCGTTAAAAGGCTTTATCCTTGTCTATCCCTCCTGTTGATCCTGGTATCCAACATGCCAGCCCGGGCGGCAGTCCGATCCTGGCATCAGCAGTCCGATGGGGTCCATTTTGTCCTGGACATCGGGGTGATGAAGGTCCGTATCTGCCGGCCGGACCTTGTGGAAGTGCAATACACGACCCTGGCGGATCTGCCGGGGTACCCCTCCCTGGTGGTCAATAATACATGGGCCGCGGGTTCATCCTATACGGTAACGGAAACGGCCAGTGCTGTTGTCATATTAACCAAACGATTGCGTATTACGGTTGATAAAGCCACCAATGCCATTACCTATGCCGACCTGAATGGGAAGACTATCCTGGCGGAAGATAAATCGGATAACAAGACCATGCACCGCAGTATTGTAGCAGGGATCCCTACTTATTCCTGCGGCACTGGATTTCGTTCTCCTTCAGACGAAGGGCTCTTTGGTCTGGGCTGTCACCCTCTCGACTCCTTGTCCATCGACTACAAGGGACGGGACCAGGACCTGGCGATCCGGTATCTCACCGGCGCGATACCGGTGTTGTTGTCGACCAGGGGCTATGGTTTGTTATGGGACAACTATTCGGCCTCTAATTTTTATGGCGGTGAGGAAGGCAATACAAAGTACAAATATGTATCGGAGAGCGGTAACAAGATAGATTATTACTTCTTCTACGGCCCTGAGCCCGACCATGTCATTTCCTTATACCGTGATGCCACGGGGCGCGCGCCGATGTTTGGCAAGTGGGCCTTTGGCCTTTTTCAGTCCGAGGATCGGTATAAGCGACAGACCGAAGTATTGGCCGCGGGGCGAGGGTACCGGCAGGCGCATATCCCTGTGGATGTCGTCGTACAGGACTGGTATTACTGGGAACCTTTACCCATCGGATCACATGTCATGAATGCGGACCGTTATCCCGATCCGAAATCGATGGTGGATTCCCTGCATAACGATCATCTCCATGCGATGATTTCCATTTGGCCGGTTTTCGGATCGGGCACTCCAAACTTCGATGCGTTGAAGGCCATGAATGGATTGACCGGCATTACCTGGGATAATGTCGTCACCCATACTTTCGATACCTATTATGACGCGCATAATCCCGCGGCACGTCAATTGTACTGGCAACAGGCAAGGGATAGTCTCGTCAAACGATATGGCTGGGATGCCTGGTGGATCGATCAGTGCGAGCCGGACAATGGGAGCCTCCTCGATGCCCGCCGCCAGGCGCAGTTCTTCACCGGCCGGGGGATCGATTATTTCAATACTTATTCGTTGATGCATACCGACGGGGTGTATAAGGGCTGGCGCCAGGATATTCCCGGCAAACGTGCCTTCTTCCTCGCAAGGCAGGCCTTTGCAGGTCAGCAGCGCAATGCGGCCACCCTGTGGTCCTCGGATATCCAGTGCACCTTTAACGACTTTCGCATCCAGGTTCCGCAGGGCATCAATGCCTGCGCCTCGGGGATCCCATACTGGACTTCGGATATCGGGGGCTACCATTTTCACTGGCAGGCGCCGGACTGGTCGACAACCGCGAACCGGGAACTCTTTACCCGCTGGTTCCAGTTCGGGGCCTTCTGCCCCATTTTTCGTATTCATGGAAAAGGCGAGAGGGCCCTGTACAGCCGGAACTGGGACGAAGGGACCCGGGATATTCTTCTTAATTTTGACCGGCTGAGATACCGCCTGCTGCCTTATATCTACTCGCTGTCCGCGAAAGTGACACGGGAGAACTATACCATCATGCGGGCCCTGGCTTTTGATTTCCGCCAGGATACCTCCGTGTACAAGATAAAGAACCAGTATATGTTCGGGCCCGCCTTCCTGGTGAATCCGGTGACGGAGCCCTCGGTCAGCACCTGGCCCCTCTATTTGCCCAAGGCTGTCTGGTATGATTTCTGGACAGGCAAAAAATGGTCCGGGGGCCAGCACATACAGGCCGCAGCTCCCATGTCCATCATGCCCTTGTATGTGCGCGCAGGATCTATCGTACCCATGGGCCCCGAATTGGAATACGCAACCCAACGCCCCGCCGATACCATCGAACTGCGGATCTACCCGGGTGCAGACGGACAGTTCGAATTATACGAGGACGAGAATGACAACTATCATTATGAACAGGGCGCCAGTGCAACCATCCGGTTCAACTGGAAGGATAAAGAACGGACCCTGACCATTTCCGATACCAGGGGTGAATTCCCCGGCAGGCTGAAAGAGAGGACCTTCCATATCGTGATCGTCGGTGAGGGGATCGGGATAGGGGAGGGGATAACGGCAGGAAGCGGAAAGAGGGTAGGCTATCGCGGTAAGGCCATGACGATCGGCCTGCCCTAAACGGATATCTCCCCTTGTTCCTCACCTTCCCAATACCTGATCTTGCTCGCCCTGGTATGGATCATGACAATGCCCGGGGTATCGAGCCCATCCTTGAACCATTGTTCCAGATCCTCTTGCCAATGGTCTTCCATTTCTTCTTTGTCGCGCACCAATTCCGCCTCGCCCAGGACCGCGATGAACAGGTTGTTTTGGCCATTGAAAGAAAGGGTAACTTGTTCGTTGTCTTCGATCTCCTTTGCGACATCGGACTCATCGTAGGTGAAAAAGAATGAATTGCCATCATATTCCACATCACCATTATTGCTCATTGGACGGGCATTGATCTGTCCATCGATGGTTTGCGTGGATAACATACAGATGTCCAGGTCTTTCATTTTTTCGCTTAATTCGTTTAGTTTCCAGGTTGCCATAAAGTTTGATTTTAGAGAGCCTATCAAAATCACGTGCCAGGCCGGAACGGGCCCATTCGTTTAAGTATTTACAATTCAGAATGCTGCGATCTTTAAACAGGAAAATAATGCCGGGTATTGCATTACACAATATGTGCCGGCCGGTGCCGCCGGAATCTAAAAATGTTAATATTTTGAGAAAATGCCCGTTTTTGGCTCGCAAAAGCGGCCATGGGCAACCGTTGCCGTGACCGGCAGCGTATATGAAAAAGCAATATCTTTATATTTGTAGTATTGGCTTTTTTAAAACGAGAAAATGGTGAAAAATATGAAAAATGCTTTTGTCGGCTTATTCCTGCTCTTTTCTGCTTCGGCTTTTTCACAGGGCGCGACATTGACCGAGAAATTTCAGAAGATAACGACCGTCCCGATGGCCCAGCAATTCATCGATGCGAATGCGGCCCTGAAGCCTGCGTTACTGACCCTGTCCTGGGGAAAAGATACATCGGTCATCAATAAGAGGTTATTGCGGCAGAACAAAGGTGATATCTTTTCTGTAGGCTATGTTACCTACAAGGTCATCGAATCTTCGGAAACCGTTAAATACCGGGCCAATTATATCTTTTTGGATGGCTCATCCCTGTCACCTTCCCAGATCGACAGCCTGAAGAAGTTGATCGTCGACAAGGGTACCGCCGGCGCATCATTCGACCAGCTCTCCGACCAATACACAATGGATGGCAATACCACTCATGGCGATACGGGCTGGTTCTTTGGCGAAGAAATGATGCCAAAAGAATTCCAGGATGCCGTAAAGAATCACAAACTTGGAGAGATCTTCTTTGTGGACGTGCCAGAGCGCCAATGGCATTATGTCGTCAAAAAGACCTATGATGACCAGCTCAAGAAGGATATGACCGTCCTGCGCGCCAACGGACGTTAGGATTTGCATTGGGATCGAACTGACACTTGTTGGATCGACTGAGAGACACAGCGTGAGGATCTGTATTCTGCATTCTCCTACAACGGCCGGATCTTTATGTTCCTCCATCCACTGGAGCCGGGATGCTGTTGCAGTGCGATCTTTCCTTTGGCAACCTTCGCGAAATCACTGAACATCTTGTTCCTGAATTTGCTGTTGGCGACCATTTTGTTCCACTCTTCACTTCCGATCTGTCCATCGTAAGTCTGGATGCCATTCAGCCAGAAGGTAAGATGTCCTTTGTTCTGGATCAGCCTGACCTGGTTCCATTCCCCGACAGCCCTTGGTTTGCTGACGGAGGTATCTCCGGACATATCATAGAGGCAGCCGGCAAGATGATTCTGTTTCTTATTGTCCGATGCATCTATATTGTCCAATACCTGCATCTCCGGACCGGTAAGATAGGTGGCGCCGTATTTGGGATCTTCCTGGATATCAAAAATGATCCCGCTGTTACCCCCCTTGGATATTTTCCACTCCAGGTTCAGTTCGAAGTTCTCATAGGCTTCGTTGGTGACGATATCTCCGCCGCCGCTCTCCGGCCGGGAGGGATCGAAAATGATGGCATCGTCCTTAACCTGCCATTTTGATCCCACCGTATCCCGCAGATAAGTATGCCAGCCCCGGGTTGTCTTACCATCGAACAACAATTTCCAGCCTTCCTTTTTCTCTTTTTTCGTCAATGTATTGGGTGTTTGGGCCATCAGGGTGATACCCAGAAAGGTAATTGCGGTAACAAGGAACGCCTGTTTCATATATGAGGATTTTGACCATCGAATGTAGGAAATAATCGGGGAGGGCCTTTACTAAGATTTGGAACAACAACCTTTTTTTATCAACTTACCCTCTAAATGATTACGATGCCCATCTCCATCCTTCGCTCACGCTGTCTTATGCTCTTTTTAGCCATGGTTCCGGTTTGCCTGATGGCGCAAAATACCATCGCATCGCTGCAATCTCCAAAATATACCAGGCTGGCGCAAAATTTTCTTGATTCGCTGACGGCGGGTCAAAAGGGGCAGGCACAGGTAAAATTTGATGATACCATCAGGCTGCACTGGCAAAGGGTACCGGGGCAGCGGCAGGGCCTGAAGATGGACAGTCTCACGGAGGGGCAGAAGATCGCATTTCATGAACTGATGCGCAACTGCCTGAGCAGCCAGGGCTATTTGAAGGTTACATCGGTCATGTTCAATGAAGACATACAAAAGAAGTTCGAACCCAATATCGGCCGGGGTGAATTTTGGGTGGAGGTTTTTGGCCAGCCTGCTGCAGGCGGTCTCTGGGGCTGGAAGATAGAGGGTCACCATCTAACGGTGAACTTTACCTTCCGCGGGGATAAGATGATCTCACATACACCCTTTCTGATCGGTTCCAACCCCGCGAATGGGAAGACCGACAGCGTCCGGGCAGGCCTGCTGATCCTGCATAACGAAGATGAATTGGCAAGACGATTGGTGAATTCATTCAATGAGACCCAGCTGCGCGAAGGGTATACCCATGAGAAAAGACCGGAGATCGTATACGGTGAAAAGGACCGGCAGCATATAAATGTCCCGCCCCGGGGTATCTTTTTCAACAAGCTCAGTCCGGCGCAGCAGGCAGTCTTGCGATCCCTTGTGGAGGAATACATCAATGATTTCCACCCGGCAGAACTGCCATCCCTGAACACGATCCTGAACAGCAACGCCAAATTCTTTTATATGGACAGGAAGGATGCGGCACAGCCCTACTACTACCGCATCATGAACGGCAATATCCTGATCGAATGCGAGAACTATGGCAACCATATCCATTGCTTCTGGCGCTCCGGCAATGATTTCGGGAAAGAGAAGATAAGGGGGGGCGCATCAGCCGGCGCCGGGATCGCCGGCACCATGTCCGGCCCTGAGCTGGCATCGTCTTCCTTTGTCGTCGATACCATCGCCACCGATCTGTATGTGCCCTGGGATATCGTTTTTCTGCCGGACAACAGCATGCTGTTTACCGAAAGACCCGGCAGGGTCAGGCTGTACCGCAACCATGCCCTGATCGGGCGTCCGCTGCTCACCATTCCGGATATCGAGGTAAAAGGCAAGATGGGCCTGCTGGGCATGCGCCTGCATCCCCGCTATGCCAGCAATCACCTGGTTTACCTGGCCTATAATTACAGGGTGGGGGATCAGACCTTTCTGCGGGTGGCGCGATATACCATGACCCGGGACTCACTGGTCGAGCCCTTTACTATCATTGAAAAGATACCGGGTGTATTCAACCATACGGGTTGCAGACTGGTATTCGGGAAAGAGGATAAATTGTTCATTACGACAGGCGACGCAGATGTTCCCAGGCTGGCGCAGGATCTGCGGGCGCTCAATGGAAAGATCCTTCGTTTGAATGATGACGGATCCATCCCCGCCGACAATCCATTTGTAAAGAACGATACCGCCCGTCATGAGATCTGGACCTATGGTCACCGAAATCCGCAAGGGCTGGCCATCCAGCCCTCCACGGGATTTTTATACGATTCCGAACATGGTCCTACCGGCGGAGATGAGATCAACCTGATACACCGGGGCAATAATTATGGCTGGCCCGTGATCCATCATCGGGACACCCGGGATGGTATGATGGCCCCCTTAATGGAATTCTCCCCCAGCATCGGTCCTGCTGAGGCACTCTTCTATTCCGGCAGGGCCTTCCCGGAGATGAAAGGTAATTTGCTGGTCGCCTGTATGCGTGGCGAAGCTATCCTCCGGGTCCGGTTTTCCAACAACCGTATCGGCAGCTATGATTTTTTGTATAAGAAACAGTATGGCCGTATCAGGGCATTGGCAGAAGGTCCGGACGGGGCACTGTACTTTTCAACTTCCCAACTCGATCCTCCGGAGAGCAACACCAGACCGGGAGACCATGGCTATGACCTGATTGTACGTCTATGTCCGTTCGGAGGCGCGGCGGGTAAAAAGATGGGGGGCAAGACAGATCCGCAGGTGACGGCCGTGCCGGGACAGGAAGCAATGATGAACCGGGGCCTGGCAGGTCCTTTAAAGAAAGGGCCCTCCGGCCATGATGCTGCCCACATATACGCACAGCTTTGTGCGGGTTGTCATGGCGCCGACCTGAACGGGAAAGACGATATACCCAGCCTGACGGATGCGAAATGGCTTTTCGGCGGTAGTAAGATAGCTATACAGCGATCCATTGCCCAGGGTGTTGTTGCGAAGGGAATGCCCTCATGGGAAGGCGTTCTGACCCCGGCGGAGATAGGACGAATAGCGGATTATATCATGCAGCAAGGAAAAAAGAAATAAGATTCCGGGCTGGCATTTATCAAAGTACTAACTTCGCCCTTATAAAGTTCTTTCTTTAATTTTTCATCAAACAGAGAAGGTCCCCGGTTAATGCCGGGGTTAATAGGGAATTGTGTGTAAATCACAAGCTGTCCCGCAACTGTAAGTAACGAAAAAGGTTTTTGCCCATCTTTGTCCACTGTCCCGGTCTTCCGGGATGGGAAGGACGGTAAAAATGTTACAAGCCAGGAGACCTGCCTATTCTGTATTGACAATGCTTTCGCGGAATGAGGCAGACCGTCAGATTGATAGATACTATATGGCAGCAGGGCTCCTGGCCCCTGTATGCCCATCTTATTTATCCTCTTTTTCTTTTCCTTCATTTTACGGTGCATTGCGAGAGTTTAGCAAGAGCTTTTAATTGATCATTTTATCATTTAAAAGACAGAAAAATGCAAACACACAACTTAGGCTACCCGAGGATAGGCAGCCAACGTGAACTCAAGAGAGCGTCCGAACAGTATTGGGCGGGCAAACTGCCGGCAGAGCGATTGATCTTTGCCGGCAGGAACATTCGTCTGCAGAACTGGCAACTACAGAAAGATGCGGGCATCGACCTGATACCCTGCAACGATTTTTCTTTTTATGACCAGGTACTCGATACCAGTCTGATGGTGGGCGCCGTCCCGGAAAGGTATCATGCGCTCATGGAGCAGCACCAGCTGCCTGACATTGACCTGCTCTTTGCCATGGCAAGGGGCTATCAGAAAGATGGCCATGACATCACGGCCATGGAGATGACAAAATGGTTCGATACCAACTATCATTATATCGTTCCGGAATTTACGGTCAACCAGCAATTCTCACTCTTTACCAACAAGGTCCTTAACGAATTCATCGAGGCAAAACAGGCCGGATTCAATGCCAAGCCCGTATTGCTGGGTCCGGTATCCTACCTGCTCCTGGGCAAGGAGAAAGAGGAAGGATTTCACCGCCTGGAACTCATCAGGAGGCTCCTGCCCGTGTACCTGGAAGTCCTCCAAAAGCTCGACGATGCCAGGGTCTTTTATGTACAGTTTGACGAGCCCTGCCTTTCCCTGGACCTCAGCGCTGCCGAACAGGACGTGTTTAAAAAGACCTACCAGGAGATAAGATCGAAATTTCCCAACCTCCACATCATCCTGGCCAGCTACTTTGAATGTTATGGACAGAACCTGGAGACGGCATTGAGCCTCCCCATACAGACCCTGCACCTGGACCTGGTCCGCTGCCCGGCGCAGTTAGACGATATCCTGGCGGCCGGTGTGGAAAAGACAAAGATGAATCTGTCACTCGGGGTGGTGGACGGAAGGAATATCTGGAAGAATGATTTCAGGCAATCCCTGGCCTTTATCGACAAGGCTGCGGAGAAGATCGGTAAGGACAGGATATGGATTGCTCCCTCTTGTTCCCTGCTCCATTCTCCCTGCGACCTGGACGGGGAGACCAACGAGGGATCATTGCCCCCGGAAATAAAACAATGGCTAGCCTTTGCCAAACAAAAAATAGAGGAGGTGGTGACCCTCAAACAGCTTGCCTGCGGAGAGAGTACAATCGCTGCAAATGAAAAATGGCAGGAGAATAGCAGGGCCAGCGATAGCCGGAAGGTTTCCAGACTGATCCACAACAGAGCCGTAAAAAGCCGGGTTTCCGCCATCACGGAAAAGGATGACCGCCGTGACCATCCCTTCGGTACCCGCAGGATCAAACAACGCGGGGCTCTCCGCCTGCCTTCCTTTCCCACTACCACCATTGGTTCTTTCCCCCAGACCCCGGAAGTACGGAACCTGAGGGCAAAATTCAAAAAGGGAGAATTGAACGGGGAACAATACGATCGGCAGATTGAAAAGGAGACAGAGGAGGTCGTTCGGTGGCAAGAGAAGATCGGCATCGATGTGCTGGTCCATGGAGAATTCGAGCGCAATGATATGGTTGAATATTTCGGCGAGCAGCTGGCAGGTTTCGCCTTCACAAAAAATGGCTGGGTACAGAGCTATGGCAGCCGTTGTGTGAAACCTCCGATCATTTATGGCGATGTCCACAGACCGGGCCCCATGACGGTAAGGTGGTCATCCTATGCGCAATCCCTGACTGATAAATGGGTCAAAGGCATGTTGACCGGACCTGTCACGATCCTGCAATGGTCATTTGTGCGTAACGATCAGCCTCGCAGCGAAACCTGCACGCAGATTGCCCTGGCCATCAGGGACGAAGTGGCAGACCTGGAAAATGCCGGTATAAAGATCATCCAGATCGACGAACCGGCGATCCGGGAGGGGCTGCCCCTGCGGAAGGAAAATTGGCAGGAATACCTGGACTGGGCCGTTAAAGCCTTTCGTATCTCTGCCAGTGGCGTGAAAGATGAAACGCAGATCCATACACATATGTGTTATTCGGAATTCAATGACATCATCCGGAGCATTGCGGATATGGATGCCGATGTCATCACGATCGAATGTTCGCGTTCCCAGATGGATTTGCTGGATGCCTTTGGCGCCTTCAAATACCCCAACGAGATAGGACCGGGTGTCTATGATATCCACTCGCCCAGGGTACCGTCAAAAACGGAGATGGTCTCATTAATGGAGAAGGCGATGGCCGTCATCCCTGCGGATCAGCTCTGGGTCAACCCGGATTGCGGATTAAAGACCCGTAACTGGCCGGAGACAAAGGAGGCACTGATCGCGATGGTGGATGCCGCCCGGGAATTGCGTGCAAAAGTGCCTGCCTTGTAAAGTTCTGATATTTTAAGGCTGTGGCCTTTTCAGGAGAGGCGGCCGGGTCATCCGGCCGCCTTTTTCAATGTCAATGGCTAACTGAGACCTGTTAATTACTCGATCTTTGGGATCCTGGTCTTTCCATATAGGTCTCTTCCGGTATTTTTGCTGCCTGTTCAGAGGACTTAATGCACTGTCTTTATAAATAAAGGGAGAAGTGTCTCTTTCAATTGTTCCGGTGCTGTTAACTGATGTGCGGGATCTTGTTTATTTCGTGGCGCCTGCGAATAGTTCATCAGGACTCCATTTGTAACAGGGGATTGTTGCCAGTAACAGGCTGGCGGTGCAAACCGGAAAAGTTGCAAAGTTGATGGGTGCCTTTATTCCTATAAATGGAGAATCCGGTCATGTTAATTGCTCACCCAATCGCGCCATCTGATAAACGTGGGATGGCGGTGGCATGATGATCGTTTACTTTGCGGCCAAAGCTTATTGGATGAATAAATTTGGTTATTATATCGTTTTGCTGTTGTGGCTGCCAGCTGCGTTTTCCTGCAAAAAAGATGCTGGTCATCATTCCAACTCCTGTAAAGTGGTTTACACGTACGATTCGGTTTTCAGTTCGACCGGCACCTACGCATCTTCCACGCGGATCGTCTATGATAATGAAGGCCGGATTGCTTATAGCCAGATCAGGTGGCCAACTGACTCGGCAACCCGGGTTTTTACTTATCGTGACAGCAGCATCATCGTCAATCCGACCACCGACCGGATGTCATTCGATACTATTCGTCTGGATGGTAAGGGCCGGCCGGCTGAGATCATTGTATCATTCGTCGGCTTTCCCAGCACCCATTTGACCTATATGTATGACCCTGCCGGGCTGCTGCAGTCATCTACGGCCGGCCCCACAAATAAGACCACCACCACCTATCAGTACGAGCATGGAGATTGTGTCAGCGCCACCTCCAGCGACGGGTCTGTGACCACATATACTTATTACACCGATAAACCGGCGGCTGATGTCGATCCTATACGATTCGGCGAATTGTTCAATTACGGAGTGATCATCACGCACAATGCACATCTTACCCGAACGATCCAGTATGGTCAGACCATCTCCGAGTATAGCTATACTTTTGACAATACGGGTAAGATCACGAATGTGACATCCCGATATGGTGCGCAGGTTAATACGTCTAAATATGTGTATGATTGTTCGCAGTAGGGACTTGTCGCCTGCGGGATCGATACCGTCGGTAAAAAGGGATACCATTTATCCCAATTTTTCAATTTTGTCTGCCAGGAACAGGTTACGATCGAGCGTGCCGGTAACCATCACCTGTCTGCCTACGAACTCCTTCAACCCGGGATCATTGAAAGGATTGGCGCCCTTTTTTCGAAGGATAAAAGTGCCGTCGGGAGTTTGCAGGTAGATTCCTTCATGCTCGCTCTTCGAGCCGATGTTGGATTTGGAGGATACCACAAGTCCACAAAGTTCTGTTGGATGATCATTAT
>Ga0247778_1001036_pt1 | contig 15992 bp, 15 predicted proteins | sample UWRJL049202B5_FD_179939 | JGI IMG/M metagenome (GOLD analysis project Ga0247778, IMG submission 179939) | Plant litter microbial communities from Arlington Agricultural Research Station in Wisconsin, United States - UWRJ-L049-202B-5 | ecosystem: Environmental > Terrestrial > Plant litter >... | reverse complement strand
CAGGAAAAAAGGGCAAGCTGATCATTCCAGCCTTCAGCGTAGGCCGTACCCAGGAGATACTTTTCTCCCTCAATCAGTTGGAACAGGAACATCGCCTGCCGGAGCTTCCCTATTTTGTGGACAGCCCGCTGAGTATCGCCGCCACCGAGATCGTAAAAAAATATCCGCAGTATTTTAACGCGACCATACAGAAAGTCCTGGAAACCGACCAGGACCCTTTCTCCTTCAAGGGACTTAAATACATCAAGTCCGTCGAAGAATCCAAAATGCTCAACTACAGCAATGATCCCTGCGTCATCATCTCCGCCAGCGGCATGGCAGATGCCGGCCGGGTCAAACACCATATCAGCAACAACATCGAGAACTCCCGCAATACCATCCTGATGGTGGGCTACTGCGAACCCCATTCCCTGGGCGGCCGCCTGATGAATGGCGCCAAAGAGGTCCATATCTTCGGCGTATACCACCAGGTCCACGCCGAAGTAGGCAGCATCCGCAGCATGAGCGCCCACGGGGATTTCGAGGACCTCAGCCAGTTCCTCTCCTGCCAGGATCCCCACCAGGTGAGACGGCTGTTTATCGTCCATGGGGAATATGAGGTCCAGCAGGCATTCAGGGATAGACTCATCAAAAAAGGCTTCGCGGATATAGAGATCCCTGCCCTGCATAGCGAGATCGGCCTTACCTGAAACAGACGATAAGAGAAGATTGGTCACTACATTCCTGCCTTTCATGGATAAATATTGCAGGACCGGCCCCCAACAAATAACTTGCCGGTCAAATGATGCATCCCATGAAGCAGCAGTTCAAACGCTATAAATGGCATATCCTTTTCTGGGGGCTCTACTTCCTGTTCTGGACCCTTTTCTCCATTTTTAGCTACCACACCTCTCCCGGGCGGGCGTTGCTCCTGACGACAGCCTGGTTCCTGGGCCAGGCTGGCAGCGGCTATACAGCGATCTACTGGCTGATCCCCCGTTTCTTTAACAGGCGACGCTATCTTGCCCTCATCGGTCTCCTGCTGGCGACCCTTGTGGCGGCATCCTTCCTTATCCTGGGCTGTATCCTGGCTATCTACCGGCTCAGTCATACCCCGCCGGTCTTTCCCCCATGGACGGAATTCTTCTACCTGCTCAGCGGCAACTGTTATACGACCTTCCTCATCGTGGCCATTAAGTCGATAAAAGACAGGATCAACAGCGACAAGAGGGCGGTCCTCCTGGAAAAAGAAAAGACGGAGAACGAACTCCGGTTCCTCAAATCCCAGATGAACCCCCATTTCCTCTTCAATGCGATCAACAGCATCTATGTCCTCATAAAAAAAGACCCGGACTTCGCCGGTCTTACCCTGGTGAAATTTGCCGACATGCTCCGCTACCAGCTATACGAATGCAATGCCGACAGGATCCCCATCGAAAAAGAGATCGGCTACCTTGACAACTATATAGAATTAGAAAGACTGCGAAAAGGCAGCATACTGATCACCACTTACACCGTCGGCGCGACCACCGGCAATTTTTCCATCGCCCCCCTGCTGCTGATCCCTTTTGTAGAGAACGCCTTTAAATACGTCTCGGCCTGTCCGGACAAACACAACTATGTCACCGTCGATCTCAGCTACCAGGACGGCATCTTCGAGATGAGTGTAGAGAACTCCGTCGAGGAAGACGCCATGACAACCCGGGAGAAGACCTGGGGCGGAATCGGTCTGGAAAATGTCCGTCGCCGCCTGGAACTCATTTACAAGGATCGCTATGCCCTTGACATCTGTACCCGCGAAGACGTCTATTCCGTCCTGCTGACCATCCGGGTCGGCTGACACACATCAGATCGGCTGACACACCAACGGGATCGGCTGATCCGGATTAAAAAATCCTTACATTTACCCGCATAACAACTACTACACTTATGCAACCCCGCACATCATTATTGATCCTTTTTGCCCTCCTCATTTCCATTTTTTCGCTCGGGGCGCCGGCCCTTCCATCCATCGCCGAAAAAACAAAAGGACTGCGGGCGTTCCCCGGTTTCCTCAAATATTATTGGGACGATCACAGCGGGAAAGTTTACCTGCAGATCGCAGCATGGGAGACGGAGATCCTCTACCAGCCCTCCCTGCCAGCTGCCCTGGGCTCCAACGACATCGGCCTGGACCGTGGCCTGCTGGGCGCCGGCGCCGTCATAAAATTTACCCGCGCCGGTAACAAGGTCCTGATGATCCAGCCCAACTTCGATTTCCGGGCAGTCACCACGGACGCCGCAGAAAAGCGCGCCGTCGAGCAATCCTTCGCCCGCTCCACCCTCTGGGGTTTTACCATCGAGGCGGAAACAAAGGACACCGTCCTGGTCGATGCGACGAATTTTCTCCTGAGCGATGTGATGCAGGTCGCCGCCAGGCTGCGCAACAGTAAACAGGGCAGCTATTCATCCGACGCGACCCGCAGCGCCATTTATCTGCCGGCTTCAAAAAATTTCCCTCTCAATACCGAACTGGAATCGACGCTGACCTTTGTCAACAGCGATGGCCAGGCCGGCGACTTCATCAGCGCCGTCGCCCCCTCGACAACGGCTGTCACGGTCCGTGTCCACCACACTTTCGCCCAACTGCCCGACAACAACTACCAGCCACGGACCTTCGATCCCAGGGCAGGATTCATCGGCATGCCCTTCTTCGATTACAGTACACCGGTCTCGGAAAACATCCAGAAATATTATATCATACGCCACCGTCTGCAAAAAAAAGATCCCACAGCCGCTATCAGCGAAGCCGTAAAACCCATCGTCTATTACTTGGACAATGGCACACCCGAACCGATCCGCAGTGCCCTGCTGAATGGCGCCCGCTGGTGGGAGCAGGCTTTCGAGAGTGCCGGTTTCAAAAATGCCTTTCAGGTAAAAATACTGCCGGACACGGCCGATCCCCGCGATATCCGTTACAACATGATCAACTGGGTACACCGCTCCACCCGCGGCTGGTCCTACGGCGCCAGTGTCATCGACCCCCGCACGGGAGAGATCATCAAAGGCAACGTGACCCTTGGCTCCCTCCGGGTCCGGCAGGACTACCTGATCGCCCAGGGCCTGCTGGCCCCTTTTGACCAGGGCCCACTACCCGCAGATACCAATAACAACCCCATGCTGAAAATGGCCCTCCACCGCCTCAGCCACCTCGCCGCCCACGAAGTAGGACATACCCTGGGCCTGATGCATAACTACATCGCCAGCGCCCAGGGCCGGGCCAGCGTCATGGACTATCCCCATCCCCTTATCGGCCTGGACAGTAAGGGCGATATCGATCTCTCCATGGACTATACCAACGGCATCGGCGACTGGGATAAGATCACCATCCAATACGGCTACGGAGAATGGCCGCAAGGAACGGACGAGACAACGGTATTGAATAAACTGATCATCGATGCCGCCGCCAAAGGCCTCAGCTTTATTTCGGATAGAGATGCCCGTGATCCGGGCGGACTGCACCCCAATGCCCATCTCTGGGACAACGGCAAAGACCCTGTCACAGGTCTGAAAGAATTGATGAAGGTCCGCAGTAAGGCCCTGTCACGTTTCGGTGAGAACAATATACGCCCCGGCACACCCATGGCCATGCTGGAAGATGTGCTGGTGCCCGTATACCTGATGCATCGATACCAACTGGAAGCAGTGACAAAGGTCGTGGGCGGTCTTTACTATACCTACGCCCTTCGCGGCGATGGCCAGCCGGTCACCCGTCCCGTTCCCAAAGAGGAGCAGCTGGCGGCCCTCAACGCTGTCGCGGACTGCCTGGAACCGCAGCTTCTTACTATGCCAGATAACATCATCCGCCTCATCCCTCCCCGACCTGCCGGTTATGAATATACCCCTGAACTTTTCACCCACCGCACGGGCCTCGTATTTGATCCGCTAGGCGCCGCCGAGACGGCCGCCGATCTGGGCCTCTCTTTTCTGTTCAATACCGACCGCCTCAACCGCATGGCCCAATACCAGGCAGAGAACAACGGCCTGGGCATCCCGGAAATGACCGATCTCCTCATCGGCCGCACCTTTAAGTCTCCGCGGCTCCAGGGCCTGCCCGAACTCATCCGCCAGCAGAACGGGCAGCTGCTCCTCTCTTACATCCTCACCGCTTCCGTCGATGACAGAGCTTCCTTCGCAACCCGGGCTCAAATCAGACACTGCCTCGACCGGCTAAAGATTTCCATCGAAGAGCTCCGGTCAAAGGCTGGCGACCAACCTGACGAAGGCAACCTTTCCCTGGCCCTTGACCGAATGAAAGACCCCGCCAAAGCCCGCACCGCCACCCGTTCCATCACCATACCACCCGGCGCACCGATAGGTTGCGAGGATGGGCAATAAAGGACTTATCTTTACCTCTTCAAACCATTAAGTGAGACATTCAGACCCATTCAACATGCGTATCATCATCTGCTTATTGCTTACCGGTGCCTGCATCCTGGCTTCCTGTAAAAGGGGCCAGGACGATGTGACCAATAGCGTTAACAAGGCGGGTTCTGTGGAGACAGCCGTCACCATCCAGCATGCCGACAGCACCCACGACGTCCTTTTGACCACCCATAAAATATGGGTCAACTTTCAGGAATACAAGACTGTCACCCACACAGACACCATCCCGGCCCTGGGCACCGTCAGCACCACCGCAGTGAATGCGGACGGGGATAAGAAGACCGTCGACATAAAGAAAGATTATGAAATTTTCATTACCGTAAAATGAAAAAGACCCTTCATATACAGCTGATCCTGATCACCGCAGCGCTCGCATCCTGTCATCGCCCCAATAAGGAATGGCAGAATGGAAATAACACCTATGTCCGTGGGGACAGCACGGCGCCCTATACCCGGGCCTATCATCATTCCTCCGTGGTGAGCCCCCTTCTCTGGTATTTTGCCTTTCGCCCCTACGGCAATTATTACAATGGGTCCTACAGGAGAGCAGGATACTATTCAGGGGCGATCAGGGAATCCAGCAATATCGGCAGCAACAGCTTCAAGAGTTCCGTGATCCGCGGCGGCTTTGGCCGTGGCGCTTATTCCGTTTCTTCCTGATCCCACCCCTAAAAACAAGGACATGCAAAGAATCACAACGAACCCCCGCAATAACTGGCAACAGGCCGTCGAACAACTGGGCTTTGGATTTCATACGACCAACGTTCCTTACTGGGATGAGTCGGCCTACTATGAATGTAAGATGGACGAGGTCCTCTTCATCGAAAAGGCCACCGCGGAGCTCTGGGACCTTTGCCTGGGCGCCGTCCAGCATGTCATCGACAGTGGTCTTTACAGCCGCTTCGCCATCCCGGAGGCCTTTATCCCTTATATCGAAAAGTCCTGGTCGGAAGATCATCCTGCCATCTACGGCCGGTTCGACCTGGCCTACAGGGACGGACAGCTGAAACTGCTGGAATTTAACGCCGATACGCCCACCAGCCTTTATGAGGCCGGCATCGTACAATGGTTCTGGTTGCAGGACCTTGACAAAACAAAGGACCAGTTCAACAGCATCCATGAGAAATTAATAGCTTATTGGAAATACCTGAAAACCTTTCTCCATCCCGGCCCCCTTCACTTCACCTGTGTGAAGCAGTCTCTCGAGGACCTGACCAATACCGAATATATGCGCGACTGCGCCATGCAGGCCGGATTGGAGACCCGCCTTATCTTTATCGATGATATCGGCTGGGATCAGGATACATCAACTTTCGTAGACATGGGCGGCGATCCCATAAAAAACATCTTTAAATTATATCCCTGGGAATGGATGATCCATGAGGCCTTTGGGGAAAATATATTAGAGGACAAGAACCAGGCCTTCTGGGTGGAACCTGCCTGGAAAATGCTGCTCTCCAACAAGGCCATTTTGCCGGTCCTCTGGGAGCTCTACCCTGACTGTCCTTATTTGCTCCCGGCCTATTTTGAACCCGGCCGGCTGACCAGCTATGTAAAGAAGCCGATCCTTTCCCGGGAAGGCGCCAATATTTCCATTATACAGAACAACGCCGTCGTGCAGGACACATCCGGCGAATACGGGAAAGAAGGCTATATCTACCAGGAACTCTTCCCCCTGCCATCCTTCAACGGGAACTACCCCGTGATCGGCAGCTGGATCGTCGGACAGGAACCCGCCGGTATAGGCATCCGCGAGGCGAACACCCTGGTCACCGACAACCTCAGCCGTTTCATACCCCACCTGATTGTCTGAATCGTCCCGGCCTGATCGTCTGGTCCGTCCCGCATTCATGTTCTTCGTCCCATTTGACGGTCGGGCCAGACCGCTATTTCACCAGCCTGACCGGGCTTCTTCTTCGCAAACCCCGGCGAATCTGCGGTATCTCATCACCCAACAGCTTGCCCCAGGGCTTCAGCTCGGTGATCCGGTCGAACACGATCTTCAGGATTCCGATAAAAGGGATCGAGAGGAACATCCCCGCAACACCCCAGACAGCGCCGCCCAGCAGGACAACGAGAATAGAGATCAGGGCATTGATCTTCACCTTGGAAGAAACGATATAAGGAACGAGAAAATGATTGTCCGTGAACTGGATGACGAGATACGCAATGATGATCCCGATCTGCGTGTTGAATCCATCCTTCGTGATCGTGGCCACAAAGATCGGCAGGAGTACGGCAATGATCCCCCCAACAAAGGGTAACACATTCAGCAAGGCTCCCAGCACCCCCAGCAGCACCGCATACGGAACACCAAGGATCAGCAGCGCTACCGTATTCAGCGTGGCGACGATCGAGGCTTCCACCAGCAACCCGAACATATACTGCTGGATGGCGCCCTTCGTCTGTTTGAGGATCGTGCTCACCTCTTTTTCGTTCTCTTCCTTGAAGATCTCGTAGATAAAATTGACAAGAAGGCTCTTATAAAAAAGAAAAAGAAAAGTATAGACCGGCAGCAGGGTAGCCGTTGTCAGGGTCCCCAGCACCGTACCCAGGGTCTGCCCCAATAATGGCTTGATACCGGCCTGGGCCTCCTTGATATATTCATTCTGCTCCGCCATGGGGATGTGGAATTTTTCCGTCAGCCATTGCTGCAGTTTGGCCAGGATCTCCGTAAATTTTTTCTGCAGCAGCGGCAGTTGATCCTTGAAGTGCATCATCTGCGTGGCCAAAAAATACCAGATCCCGATAATGGCCACGATGGCGATCAGCAGTGCCAGGCTAATGGCGGCCAGCTTGGGCAATTTCCATCGTTCGAACAGGTCGACCAGGGGATTCAGCAGGATCGCCAGGAAGAGACTAAAGGAAACAGGGATCAGGATCCCCCTGAGATTGGCAAGGGCAAAGGCAAAAAGGACGAGACCAAAAAGGATGACCGTGCTCCGCAGATAAAAGGGGTATTTTTTCAGTATGGGCATACCCTCCTTAATACCTGCCGCGTGCCGGATTCTTTCCGGCGCGCCGGTTTTACCGCAGACTGAGGCTGGACAGGCCGAAAAAGGCTGGCACCCGGATCCATCACTACGCTCCCCGGTTGCCCGGAGGTGGCGGCCTTGCCCATCCTGAGGACAAAATTCCTCATAAATCTTCTTCTCCCGCCGTGCCCCGCCCGTCAATCCCGATTTTCTCCTTATTTTTAAGCCACATGCCTGTATCAGCGAACCCAACGAATGGATCCACTGTATCGACACATCAGCCAGTACCACGGGGCAAACTCCGGCCTATCCAGCTGGTGGCCATCATTTTTCTGACCGTCTCGGGCGGTCCCTACGGACTCGAACCCCTCTTTTCCTATGTGGGCGATCATGGCGCCATGATGCTCTTGCTGATCACCCCCATACTCTGGGATGTCCCCACCATCCTCACCGTCCTGGAACTGAACAGCATGATGCCGGTGACCGGGGGATACTACCAATGGGTCAAACATGCCCTTGGCATTCGCTGGGCCTTCTATGAAGGCTGGTGGACCTGGCTCTATACCTTTATCGACCTGGCCATCTATCCCGTCCTTTTTGTAGGCTATGCCGGCTTCTTCTTCCCGGAAATAAATGAATACCGGGTGTCCGTTTGCCTCGCGGTGATCTGGCTGTCCGCCCTCCTCAACATCCTGGGCATCGTGCCGGTGGGAAAGACCTCGCTGGTCCTGGGCATCGGCGTACTGATCCCTTTCCTGGCCCTTTTCATCGTCCTGCTGACCAGGCATACAGCTCCCTTGTCCATACCGGCACCTTCTCTTCATGGACTTGGCTTTTCTCCCGTCGCCATGGGCCTCTATACCGTGATGTGGAATTTTATCGGATGGGATAATGCCACAACCTACGCGGGCGAAGTGGCAAGCCCCGTCCGTTCCTATTTGCTCTCCGTCACCATGGCGTTTTTGCTGATCGTGGGCGTGTATCTCCTCGCAGCCCTGGCCGTCCACCAGTCGGGCATCGACCCGGCCGTCCTCAACGAGGGCGGCTTCCCCGTACTGGGCGTTATGGCCGGAGGACGATGGTTGGGCATCCTATTGGCCGCGGGCGGAATGGCCAGCACTGTCGGACTCTACTCGGCCGTCCTCCTCTCCGTATCCCGGGTGCCCCAGGTCATGGCCAGCGACAAACTCCTGCCGGAAAAATTATGCGCCCTCCATCCCCGTTTCCGAACACCCTATCTCTCCATCATCACCTCATCGTGTATCGTCAGTCTCCTGATCCTGTGGACCTTTTCGGACCTGGTCATCATGGATATCATGCTCTATGGCGCCGGCCTCTCCCTGGAATTCATCACACTCCTGGTCCTGCGTATCCGGGAACCCCTGCGCCATCGACCATTTACCATCCCCCTGAACAACAAGGGGCTTCTGCTGATGATCCTGCTGCCCCTGAGTGTCTACGTGATAGCCCTTTCTGGGGCGATCTATGCACAGGGCCGGACGGTCATTCCCGTTTTCGTCGCCCTGGGGATGCTGGTCTCCGCCGAAATAGCCTGGCGATTCATCCGATGGAAAAAACGGGGCCTTACCATGATAAAGATCATTCTCTTTCTGCTCCTGTCCTTCGCCGTTACGAGTCCGGCGACGGCCGCCCCCCGCTTCCGCGCCCTGGTCCTCTACGAGAACGGGGGCCATCATATCCGCTATTCCCAGGCTGCCATGATCTGGCTGGACCGGCTGGCCACCGACAGCAATTTCACCATCGACTACATCACAACCCCGGCAGGGATCAACGACTCCTCTCTCTCAGCCTGCCAGCTCTTTATCCAGCTGGACTACCCGCCCTACGGCTGGCCGCCAGCAGCCGTCTCGGCATTTCAGCAATATATAGAAAAGGGAAAAGGCGGCTGGATCGGCTTCCACCACGCCACGCTGCTGGGCGAATTCGACGGTTACCCCATCTGGCAATGGTTCTCTGATTTTATGGGCGGCATCCGTTGGAAGTCTTACATACCGGATTTTGCCACGGCCCGCGTAGAAGTAGAAGATAAGGGGCATCCATGCATGAAGGGACTGCCTCCGGCCTTCACTATCGAAAAAGAAGAATGGTATACCTATGACAAGAGCCCCCGACCCAACGTCCACGTGATCGCCAGCGTCGACGAGGCTACCTATACACCCAGCTCTCCCGTTAAAATGGGAGAGCACCCGGTCATATGGACAAATGACCATGTTGCGGCCCGCAACATCTATATCTTCATGGGACATTCACCCGACCTCTTCCGGAATACAGCCTATACCACCCTCTTCCGGAATGCGATCTTCTGGGCAGCAGAACCCCACCCAACCTTTTAGAGTTCGCCAGGATTGCAGGAACTGAAAATAAAATGCAAATGAGGATTTACAGGGACTAATTCTCGGAAGAGGTCATTTCGTTCTCTTCCGTGATAGGCTCGCCGATAGGACCCGCATTGCGGATCTGGAGCTTGAAATTATTGGTCAGGCTAATGGCAAAATGATGCTGGCGCACCATGGTGGCGGTGGAAGGATCGCCCAGCAATACCTCGGCAAGGTCCTTTCCGGCGGCAGGAGGACTGAATGGGCTTAGTTTACCCTTGTTCATTTCCATGGAAAAAGCACACAAAGGCTTGCGGGCCTTATTCACCTTCTCAAAGTCAAATCGGTCCATTACCAGCAGCTGCTCTTCGGTGAGCGACTTTTTCAACAACAACTTGATAACGGGCAGATACTTTTTCCAGATATTGGTATACATACTCTACTATAAATTAATAAATTTGGTTAGGGTCGTTAAACTGGCCAAGCTCGTATTAAGGCCGAAGGTGGCGCTTTATTTTGACAAATGCCGTAATTAATTGCCTGGAGGACAGCCTTGCACGACAATTATTCCCCGAAATCCATAATAAGGGGGTATATTACACGGTAACATCCTAATTTATGGACATTCGAATCTCCAACATCAGTCGCAACGTCATCGATTCAGATATCAGAAAAATGTTTTCACCCTTTGGGGTCATAAATTCGGCGGAAGTGGTCCGTGATAAGCTCAATGGCCGCTCAAAATGCAACGCCGTGGTCAATATGCCTGTCGACAGCGAGGCCCGTCAGGCGATCGCTTCCTTAGACCAGTCTCTCATGGATGGGAAGAGGATCTCCGTGCTCGAGTTCTTCCCCACGCGACTCTGGTAAAACAACCTTCTTTTTCATCGTTTTCTGCAGATACGCATTGGAATTATGTTCTATGGCGCCTGTCGGCAGCCACTTCCACCATACCCCCAGGTCTTTCCGGATGATATCACTGTAGAATTCGGGTAGTTCTCTCGATTCGCCTTCAAAATATGCCCGGAAAGGGCGATCATGCACGAGTTTTTCCCGGATTTTTTTGAAGAACCGGATCCTGCCATATCCCTCCGACGAAACAGCCCGCATCAGGTTCATCCATTTTGCCGTTGGATTTGGCGTATTCCGCCACCGACGCGCAAGGGCCCGGGGAGAAAAAGTATATTCCGTCAGATTGATCACCTTATCATAAAAATCAACCCATTCATAGTTCCTGGGTTTGATATTCATGGCCAGGTGGTTATTGAGAAAATGAAAAGGAAAGGGTAGGACCCTGTTCTCCCGCTGATATTCCAGGTTCAGCGGGGCCGCTTCGCCAAAAGCCGTCAGCAGGGAATAGCCGGGGAAGGCGCTGGGACTAAGATCGATGAATTGCTTTGTCAGCTCAAAAGGCTCCGCACCCCCGTCACTGTCCAGCCCCAGTACGAAGTTCGTTTGTACATAAGGGATATATTTAAAGATCATATTCACATGTTCCGATACCTGCCGCACCTTGTCCTCCCCCTTGCTTTGCGCCGTACGCGATTTGCCTCCTAATTCGTACCAGGTTTCCACACCGGGTAGCATCGCCGTAAATCCATTCTGCTGCAAGGTCTTCAGATGCTTTTCCGTCAGAATTGACAGACTGCTCTCCGCCAGGAACCGGAAGCTCTTCAGCGGCGCTGCAGAAGCAATAGCCGCCATATTCTCATCGAACCGTACGCCGAAATTGGGATCATGCCAGGCGATCAGTGGCTCTCTGAACTTCGTCAGCAGGAACCGCAGATCCTCCTTCATGCCTTCGAAATTCAAGGGCTGATACGGGACGGTGGAATCGATACAGAACGAACAGGTATAGGGACAACCCATACTGGCGATCATGGGCACCATCTTTAAAAAAGGCGCCTTCTTCAGCGTAGCCTCAATAAATTTCCAACGTTGGGCGACTCCGGGCAAGGACAACGGCTGCCGGCCGGCACTCAGATATTTCCCTTCGGGGCGCTGCGGACTGCAATCCTCCAGCACGGCCGACAGGGTCGGCCGGTCGGCAAAACCCAGGACATAATCAAAATACCGCACCGCATCATCCGGATAGCATCGGGCATGCGGACCGCCTAACACTGTGACCGCCCCCTGACTCCTGAAATAGTTGCTAAGGGAATAGGCCAGCAGGGCAGCCTGCGTAAAAGAACTGATAAAGACCAGGTCCACCCCCTTCGGGAGCTCCCGGCTGAGATCCTCCCGGCCGGTATAACAGACCATGGTGACTTCATGCCCTTCCTCCTCACACCAGGTCGCAACTACCTGCGGCATAATGCTGGCCAGGTTGGCATGCATGATCCTCCCCCACAAGGAATGGACAGGTCCCTTACAAACGAGATCGATCACGCCGACTTTTAGTTTCCTCATAAAATGATTTGAATTCCGAGTCGGTATAATTTAACATAATTATGGAGGCCGGCCTAATTTTATTTCTGATCCAGCCGGCAAACTACGTTCGGACCTTTGAATTATTGGGAATTTGCAGTACCTTATACGTATGATTGCCATGCCACCCCTCATCCCCACCGAACAGTGGAATGCCCTCTCCCTGGCTATTGCCCGCGGAGACAGCAAACAGGTAAATACCCTTATCGAACAACATAACCTCGACGTCAACGCCTTCGATGAGACGGCATGGATGCCTGTCCTGATGGAGGTCCTGTTGTCCTACGGATTCTCCACCGAGGAAGATCGGCAAAACCTCCTCCATACCTTACTGAAACGTGGCGCCAATCCCAGTATCTGCTGCCGTAAAGGCTACAACTGCCTCCACATCGCAGTGCAGCAGGACCGGTACTTTCCGGCCCTGGAACGCTTCCTCGACTTCGACGCGGATGTGAATGTAATGGACAGCGATGGCTGCAACCTTGCCTATTGGGCGATCCAGACATTTCTGCTGCGAAAAAAAGAGGACGCCGATCGCGCCACCCCGCTGAGGATCATGGAAAAGATCCTGCTGCTGGGCCCGGACCTCGACCAGGTCAACCGCTATGGAATGACAGCCCGGGGATGGCTCGAACATGCGGCCCCGGAGATTCGGACATTGGTAGCCCGCTGGGAAGCCGGCAAACCAGCGATCCGCCCGGCCCATACAATCCAGCCAAAATTTCCCGCCAACCTGCATTACCCCGCCATTGCCCAGCAGATCTGGACCCGCTTCGTACCCGCCGAGGGAACGCCGGGCACCATCCAGGGCCAGCTCCTCCAGGCAGTAGAAAACCTCCGGGACGAAGCCCAACGCAATGGCAATCATCATTACAACAAAACGCATAAACGCATGGCCATCTTTGTCCGCGATACCTTGACGGGTTCCGGCCTCTTCGATAGCCACGACAACGAACGCATAAAGACCGACACCCACAAATTAATGAAGGCCTCCCGCCCCTATGTCGCAGACGATGTATACGATGAATTGGTGAATAAGGTCTGTATCTACTATACCCGGAAGGCGGATAAATATTTGTCGATATAATCCTGTTTGGATGCAGACTTGTATTGCATGATGAACCGTGGATGCTCCAGGGCAACGATGGTTTTGAAAAATTGATGCTCCTCATTCAGTTGCCGGAAGAACTTTTCATTTTTTCCCGTGCCAAAACAGAAACACAGATCCGTATGGATCCCCATATCGATCTGTTTTCGGATGCTCCCGATGATAAACCCCGTTGTAGCCTTGATGAGTTCCTTGCTGTCATAATAATTGTAATTCTTCTCCTTCCCATCCGGAGCCACCGAGGTGAAGCCCAGCGGACAGAGCGAATTGATGTAGAACTTCCCGTAAAAGGCCTCCGGCCCGCCATAGGCATCGATCATATCATAAACAAAAACGGAAGAAGGCTCATGCGCAGCCTTACCATGGTAGTCGATATGACAGACCGACATCAGCCTTTTGGGATCCGTAAATGGAATACCTGTCAGCCCACCGCCGAACCGGCCGGGATTGATCCCCAGAATGGCATAACGCAGACACTGATCATCATAATATTTACGATAAAAGGTCCTCACGATCTTCATGGTTTGGGCGGACTCCAGGAAAGGATTCATGATCCGGATCCCGGGTGGAAGGGCCCCGCCCGTATAGATCATATCCTGGTTGAACGAAATAACACGATCGGCAAAGGTCATAGTCTGAAGATAAAAAAAATTACACTACTACCGGCACTCATATACCGCCATTTCCTCTACCAGCGAGGCCATCAGTTCAGCCGCCTTCCTGTGCTTGAGAAGAGGCGCGATCTGCCCGCTCCATGCAGCGATCAGCTCCCATTTTTCACGATCGGTGGCCGCCTGCCGCAAAGAACCCAGGAACCTGCTTTGCAAAGGAAAGGGCAATAGATCGATTTCAGACCCGGCAAGATCCCGGCTGATCCGGTTTGCCAGCCCCCGCCCCAGCCGGCCGGAGTAGGCGCGGGTGAGAACGGAGTACTTCGCCGCTTCCGAGAACAGTAGGTCCCGGTGGAAGTCCGGCGCACCCGATTCTTCACAGGCAAGAAAGGCCGTACCGACTTGCACCCCATCAGCACCCAGCGCCAGGGCGGCGGCGATCCCCCTGCCATTGGCGATTCCGCCCGCGGCGATCAGCGGCGTACGGACCCTATCCCTGATCAGCTGCACAAGAACAAATGTCCCGGTGAGGGAACTTTCCGCCGGAGCCAGAAAGGAAGGGCGGTGCCCACCGGCTTCAAAACCGGAGGCGATGATCATGTCCACACCGGCGGATTCCAGGGCCAGGGCTTCGTCCAGCGTAGTTGCGGCCCCGGCCGTCACGATCCCATTCTTCCTGCATGCTTCCAGGATCTCCGTGGAAGGAATGCCGAATAAGAAGCTGAAGATCGGGGGACGGCTGTCGAGGATGGCCTGCACCTGGTCCTCAAAACGATGGCTTTGGGGCCGCGGTTTCTCCGGCAAACACAGACCCAACTCATCGAAATAGGGTTGAAAAAGAGTACCCGCCCGTTCGAACGCAGCATCGCTGACGCCATCCGGCGGCGAATCCGTATTCGAAACCCACAGATTGATATTATAGGGCTTGTCTGTAGCAGCCCGCAGCTCACCATTCAGCTGCACGATCTCTGCCGGACTCATTGTATAGGCTCCATACCCGCCGACGCCACCGAGATTCGAGACGAGGGCAGCCAGCCTGACCGAAGAGAGATTTCCGCCAAAGGGCCCCTGGAAAATGGGATACTGCGTTCCCAATAATCGCGATACAGGAGTTTGAGACCACATATATTATTTTTTATCGGCAGTAATGCCTTGTTTACGAAATTCCGAGACCTGTTCACCCGCATAACCCCAATCATCCAGGTCAACTTCACGGATGACCACATGGGTGATCTCCAGGCTGGCGCCAGGATATTTTTCAGAAGAGAAAAAATCCTTCGAAGCCACGCGTGTCGATCTTGAATTGGCCGCCGCTCAGCTTAGCGCCATCGGTCAGGGTCAGGGTGACATCAGCGATCTGCATGGTCCCGTTGTGAGCGCTGGTAACTTTTTTGCCGGTCCACTCGATGCTGCTCAGCGCAGGGTCGATTGTAAATTGATTATTTTTCATAGGGCAAAGCTCGCACGGATCCACGGGCCGATTGTGTGACCTGCATCACAATCGGGTCAGCGCCTACCGCTGGGAATGGTTACGATAGAGACGGCTGAGGGTTTCGCGGGAAACACCCAGGTAGGCGGCGATCAGCTGCTTGGGAACCATATTATAAAGTTGCGGGTACAGCTCCATCAGCTCTTCATACCGGGCTTTTGCATCACTGTTCATCAGCGACAATAGACGCCGCTGCGAGGCCACATACCCGCGGTTCGTCCGCCACCGGAAAAAATGCTCGACAGCATGAATCTCGCCGCACAGCTTTTCCCGGTCGGCATTGGAAAGACTGAGGATCTTGGCATCCGTGACACAGTCGACATTCATGGAGGCCCGGGTGTTGTTATAGAGTGCGCTGTAGTCGGAGGTCCACCAGGTAGGCATGGCGAACTGCAGGATATACATTTTGGCCTCGTCATTGATAAAGAACGCCTTGAGACAACCGCTGAGGACAAAATATTCTTTATCGACCTTCTGACCCTCGCTGATGACCACCTGCCCTTTCTTAAAAGAACCCTCCTTGAAATGAGATACGAAATAGTCCAATTGCTCATCGCTCAGGTTGATGAACCTGGAGATATGTTGATGCAGGATGGTTCGCTTGTCCATAGAAATTTGATCATTCAAATATCTCCAAAAAAC
>Ga0247778_1001035_pt1 | contig 16016 bp, 11 predicted proteins | sample UWRJL049202B5_FD_179939 | JGI IMG/M metagenome (GOLD analysis project Ga0247778, IMG submission 179939) | Plant litter microbial communities from Arlington Agricultural Research Station in Wisconsin, United States - UWRJ-L049-202B-5 | ecosystem: Environmental > Terrestrial > Plant litter >... | reverse complement strand
CTGCGGTTTTTACGCCGTGGCGGTGTGCCCATTCCGTAACGATCTTTGGAAATCCCTCTGCCAGTAATTCGGCCCTTGTATCAAAGAATGCCACCCTGGCTGCCTCGGTTTCCGGGCCGATATCCTGCCACAATGCGGGATAATAGATGGCGGGATCTTTGCCGATACGGGCCCTGAATTTTTTATTGAATGCTGTCGTCCAACCCCGTTCCATCGTTACATAGCCTACATCATCAAAAAAAGTTCGTCGAATGACTGTCCCAAAATACGAACCGAAGCGGTTGGCATATGCATCATAGGTAAACGTTATAAATTTCCTGACGGCTTCAGGATCCATATAATCTACAATTTTGTCAGCATTGAGCTTGCAATTAAAAACCTGCACCAGCCATTTGCCTTCGGGCGCCTGCCAGTCCAACCGGCCGTTATGTGTGTATGCGGTAAGGTCTGTTCGTGCCTGATCTTCCAGATTGGTCGCCACTACCGCCATTAGGACGCCTGCCGGCAATGGCAGGCTGAACTTCCTGCCGCCATTTATGAGGGTGTCTGTCTTCTCCAAAGCCTTTCTCGTTGCTGCCGGATCATATTGCTGTAGTTTTCCGCCTGCGGAACCGCTGGGGAAATCGATGTCGTCATAGAAGATAACGTTGGCCTTGTTTGACCGGGCTGCATCCAGTATATCATGGTACCTTTCAAAATAGACATCACTGAGGTATCCCGGGGTCATTCCCGGCGAGGGCAAGCCTGTTGGATATTGTGTGTTCGCCGTAACGGGCAATACGGCGACCCCGCCAAATCCAATTTTAACCGCATCCATTACCTGTTTGTTTATCTGCTCTTTTGTCAAGGTGCCGTTGAGGTGCCAGAAGGGCACGGGTCTATATTGATTGGGTGAGTTTTTGAAATTTCCCAATGATGGTGACCGCTGTGCGTACAATGCCGGCTGCACAATGATAAGCGCCGTGAAAATTTTGACAAGTGAATGGATGCGGTTGGGTGTTCTCATTTATTAAGGGCTTCCTTTTTTAATAACCTGTATTTTGTTGCAGGCTGTTGCCGCTGGTTTGTATGTTCTGAAAGGAAAGGGGCAGGTAATAGTATGCATCTTCCCATACCCTGTTCAAGAGGTTCAGGCGGGTGTATGTGAAGGTTCCGTTGCCATTTTTAACGGCACGTAAGCCTTGAATGGGCAGTGCCTCCGTAACGGGTGCGATCTTCCACCTTCTTACATCATAGTATCGGTGGCCTTCCATGGCGAGCTCTACCTGGCGCTCATGCATGATCCTGGTAAGGAGTGCGGCGCCTGTCTCCGTGATGTCCGGCATATTTACGCTGGTGCGTTGTCTTATCTTGTTGACATATAGCCTGGCCTCATTTTCATTTCCCAGGTTATACTGTGCCTCCGCATAGTTCAGGTAGATCTCCGCCAGTCTGAAGTAATGCCAGGAATAGGTGTATGGTGTGGTAGCTGCCACCGGCAGGTTCTGGTCGATGAATTTGTATAAATAATAGCCTGTTTGGGTTGCATCGTTGCCATTGCCATCGAGTCCGCCCGCATAGGTCTGGATCACTCTTGATTTATAGGGTGCGCCATTGTACAAGGCTGTGGCATAAAATCTCGGATCCCGGTCTACATAAGGATTATCTGCATCATAGGTATTCAGTGGATCCGGGTTTCTTACTCCGTTTATTACGGGGATGATCCCATTGGTCATTTCAAAGGCATCGACCAGATTTTGCGATGGGTCGCGTTGTCCCAGCCCGCCTTCGCCGGGTGGGGCACTGTAATAACCCAGGTTATGGGATACATCGGTGGAATAATACTTGGAAAATATGGCCTCATTATTAACATCTCCGATAAAAAGCCCGTGAAAGTCCGGGTGCAGGCTGTATCTTCCACTTTTTATGATCTCCAGCGCTGCGTCTGAGGCATTCTGCCACCTCGACGTACTATTTGTGGGGTTGTTGACAGGGCTGGCATAGTACAACAGGAGCCGTGACTTCAGCGCGCGTGCAGCGTCTGCTGTAGCACGGCCTGCGTTGGCTCCTGTCTGAATATTTGGCAATACACCGATGGCATCGTTCAGATCTTTTTCAATATACGCAACGCATTCGTCATAGGTATTTCTCTTTATGCCGGTCAATGTTTCATTTAATGTGAATGCCTTCTCAATGATGGGGACCCCTCCATAATTCCAGATCAGTTTGGCATAAACAAAGGCCCTTAAAAATTTGACTTCGGCGATCATTTTCTTTTTTATGTCATCGGTTATCGGGGTGGTGGCTATTTTCCCGAAGAAGATATTAAAGTTTCTGATGGCGACATAGCCGGTATCCCAATAGTTAAAATAGCGGGATAACTGGCCGACTGTCGTTGGTGTTAAGGCGCCCTTGGCAATTACCTGGTAACCGCCGAGGTCTGCCTGGCTATAGCATTCGTCTCCATAATATTGGATGTCTTCCGCAAAACCTGTCCGGAGGGAATTGTATTGTGCATTTATAAATAGTTGCGGCAGGACGGCGTCATTCCAGATGGCGGTCTCTGAGATCCGATCCGTCGGTGTGATATCGAGGATGTTCTTTTTGCATGCAGCAAGTAGGCAGCAGGCCGTTATTATTATAATGGTTAATTGTTTCATCTGTTAATTTTTATTTTTTACGGGCCAGATGGATCTTTCCATGACAAAATTTTCATTGCCCTGTGCGTCTTGATGTAAATTTTGTCATAGACGATTCATTGCTCAAAGATTTAGAATGTGACGTTAAGGCCGAGGTTTATTACGCGTTGTTGTCCAAATCCCCATCCCCAGTTTGTTTGTTCGGGTGAGACTCCCTGATCTTTAAAGTTGTCATGGATAAAAAACAGATTGGTCCCGGAGGCAAATATCCTGGCTGACTTAAAACCTGCGCTGGTCAGCAGTTTGTTGGAAAAGTTATAACCCAGTTCTGCGGTTTTCAATTTCAGGAAGGCTGCGCTGGCATAATTGAAGGTGGTTCCGTTCCCTCCTTTTCCGAAGTCCTGTCCTGGTTTTGGAGTATTCCCATTGATGTTTTCCGGGGACCAGACATCTTTCGCGAGGCTGGCGGGAAAATTGCCCCATCCGATGGGATCGAATGGAAGGACGCTGTATCTTTCTCCCAATGCCCGGGCCTGGCCTTGGAATCCAAAGCTCAGCTGGAACTGCCGGTAGTCGACCCGAAAGTTCAGGCCATAAACGATTTGCGGAGTTGTGCTGTAATCCTGCCGTACCTGATCGAGGTTATTGATGATCTTGTCTCCGTTTATGTCTTTACGGATCAGGTCGCCGGGTGATATGCCGGCCAGGTGTGGGCTTGCATCTATCTGCGTCTGGTCTTTATATACGCCGATCACTTCATACAATACCGGGGTGCCGATAGATTTCCCCTGTGCCCGCTGATAGTCCGGTGAGCCCGGTACCTCGTCTATAAAGACTACTGTATTCTTCGCGTAGGTGAAATTTCCTTCTACTGCATATTTAAAATTTTTGTTGATGGTACGGGTATGTGTAAGGCTGAGTTCCACTCCCTTATTTTTTGTGCGTCCTATATTTTCGGATGGCAGGGTCAGGCCTGTATAGGATGGAACCGATGCATTTCTTTTGGCCAGGATGTTACTTCTGTTGGTGCTGAACAGGTCCAGCTCTGCGGTGAGAAGTCCGCCGAATATACTGCCTTCAAGCCCGATATCGACTGTTTTTGCAACTTCCCAGGTTATATTGGGATTAGGTGCATTCGTCTGAACCAGTCCCTGGTTGGTGATGCCGTTAAAGGCGTAATTGTTGCCATAAGAGTAAGAAGTCAAATATTGGTAAGGGCCAATCTTGTCGTTACCCAGTTCACCATAGGATGCACGCAGCTTCAAATAATCCAGTGACCGGACCTGACTCAGGAAATTTTCCTTTGAAATATTCCAGGCTCCGGAGACTCCCGGGAAAAACCCATATCGTTTGCCCACGGGAAAGTTCTGCGATCCATCATAGCGAAACTGGAACTGCAGGCTGTATTTATCAAGGTAGCTGTACAGGGCTCTGCCGAAGAGATTCTGCCGGCCTGTAGAGGCTGAAGAGCCATTATTCGATTGATTGGCCTTGTTGGCATCGCCGGCGAATAATTCCTGAATCGAGCTGCTGGCATAATTGGTTCTTCCGGCGCTGACGGAGTATGAGGCCGTCTGGTTTTGTTCGAATCCGATAAACGCGTCAATGGTACTTCCGGGGATGATCATCCTTTTATAGGACAACTTGATATTGGTTGTCATTGAATTTCCGTTGGGATAATCTATGTTCAGGCTTGGGGATGCTGCGTTGGAATTTTGCATTTTATTATAAATGCCGGTAGCAGGGTCCAGCAAATAATAATATGTGACTCCCTGGAAGTTCTTAAGGTAGTTATTGTCATAATCATAGGCAAGGTTTGCCTGTATGGACAGACCGGGCACCGGTGCGATCTTATAATCTATCGACAGGTTACTTGTAAAGTTGGCAGCATTGCCCAGGGTGTAACCGTAGTCACGCTCCCTGGCCATCAAGGCTGCATTATTTCCCGTTCTGCCGGGGCCATATAGGCCATTGGGGTAAATGCCATTTTGCGTGGGTATGCTGAGGTATACGTGGGCCCAATCCATGTGGCTGGCTACATTGTCCCGCTTCCTACCCGAGAGGTCCAAAGAGATCTTTAGATTTTTTGCTATCTGCGCATCGATATTGGACCTGAAATGATATTGTTTGTCATAGGTAAAGGAATTTCTGAAGGGTGAGTTCTGGGTCAGGTAACCTGCGGCCACGAAATATTTTACATCTTGATTACCCCCGGAAATGGAGATATCGGCACGTTGCTGGTTTGACCAGGGTCTGAAGACCAATTTTTGCCAGCTGGTGTTCGGATGATTCAATGGATCTTTGCCGTTCTTATAGAGTTCGAGGTCGGTGGCGGTATAGGGTTCCGGCAGTCCTTTCTGACTCTGTTCCAAATTTGACATTAATGCAAAATTGTAGGCATCGGCCACTTTTCCTATTCGTTCCTGTTGGGTGAATGCCTGGTTAAAGGCGGCTGTAATTAAGGCCTTGCCTGTCCTTCCTCTTTTGGTGGTTACCAATATGACCCCGTTTGCGGCTCTTGACCCGTAGATTGCCGCAGAAGCGTCCTTTAAAACAGAAATAGATTCTATTTCAGAGGGTGGGAGATAACTTAGGGCTCCGTAATCGCGCACGATACCATCGATGACATAGAGTGGGGATGCATCTCCGGTTGTACTTTTCCCGCGAATAAAGATCTCCAGTGATTCATTGCCGGGTTCGCCGCCGCGGTTATTGATGGTCACGCCTGATATCCGGCCGGCCAGTCCGGCGCCCAGATTCGGGGAGGGGCTCAAGGCAATTTCCTTTGCGCCGACTTTTGTTATGGCGCCGGATACCGTGGACCGGGATTGTGTTCCATAACCCACGACCACGATATCATTCAGGGCGTTGACTTCGATCTCCATTCGGACATCGATTGTTGTAAGGTGGTTAAGCCTGATCTCTTGTGTTTTGTAACCGGTGTAGGAGATGATCAGGGTACTGTTGTCATCATCTGTCCGTAAGGAAAAATTACCATTGTCATCTGTGGTCGTACCTTTTTTTGTTCCCTTGATCAGAATGGATACGCCTGGTATTACCGCTCCATGTTGATCGGTGATCTTCCCTTTTATTTCAATGGGCGGGGGAGCCAAGGGTTTGGGTACACCGATCGGGGCATTGACCTGTGGTTTTCTTGACAGCAGGATTGTCTTGTCCTCGATCTGGTAATTTAACGGCTGATCCTTTAGCACCATGGTAAGAAATTCAGCCAATGGCATGTTGCTGACGGAGAGCGAAACGGGCTGGGTACCTGCCAGTACATTGGTACTGGTAAAAACCACGTAACCTGTTTGTTTTTTGATGACTTTGAATACGGCCTGCAGGGAGATGTTTTTGCCGGTAAATGTTACGCTCTGTGCCGCCGTGTGTGCGTGTACATTGAGAAAGGCGATCGTTAGCAGTAGAAAAGTTAGTTTCATCGCAAGAATTATGTCTTTTCTGTTGGTGCGATGGGATCTCAATTCATTAGATCTCATTCCTAACAGCGTTTTGGTGAGGTTCCGGCATAGGGAGGCCTGCCGGGACATACAATCGTTTTTTTGCATACCTTTGTTTTGCTTTGGGTTAAAAAGAATCGTTAACTGCGAAAATTGGAGACCTGAATCATTTTGCCGGGCGTGTCGTAAGCACTCCCGGTTTTTTATTCAGATCGTCCAGGAAATTTAACCATATTTGGATGATCATTTTTGTTTTTAATTACTTTGTCTACCGCAGTACTACCAGGTGGTGTCCTTCCTCTATCCTACAATGTACTCCTGCTGCCTGCAAACCTTTTAGCACACCTGACAGGCTGATATTTCTGCTCATTTCCCCTACGAACTGAAGATCGGGAATGCCTGCCTCATAGGATACGTCGATGACATACCAGCGGGAAAGTTGCCGCATTACTTCCTCCAGTTTTAGCCCCTCAAAATTGAACAGACCTTCTTTCCAGGCTATGACCTTTTCAATGTCAACGTCCTTAGCCACTACGATACCGGTCGTTGATGGAAAGAGATTCCTGATGCGTGCCTGGTGTCCGGGCAGGAGCAGTGCCTTCTTTTGTCCTGCCACCACTTTTATTTTCCCTTCGAGGAGTGTGGTCTGTATACTGGATTCATCGCCGTAGGAATTGACATTAAAATGGGTGCCGAGTACTTCTACCGATATCTGGTCATTTACGATGACCTTAAATGGCATTTTGGAGTTTCCTGCTACTTCGAAATAGACTTCGCCTGTGATGGCCACCTTTCTTTCCTGTCCCACGAATGCTGTAGGATAAGTGATGGATGAGGCTGCGTTGAGCCAGACTTTGGAGCCGTCGGGCAGGACGAGTTGATACTGGTATCCCCGATCTGTGGTCAGGGTGTTGGATAGAATTTCGGTTGGTTTCTCCTGCAATGCGTTATATGTCAATTGACCGTTTGTATTAAGAATAGTAGTGTTGCCTTGGGTGCTGACCCTGCCTTTGGTTGTGCTGTCCAGTACGATCTTTTGGCCGCCGGCCAGTGTCAATACGGCGCCGTTCTTACCGGGCGCCACATCGTTCTTCCACTGCTGTGGCTGTGTGATGGTGGCCTGATGTTGTGATTTGTCGAGGAAGAGGAACCAGGCGCCTGCGGTCAGCAGGAGGAATATTACGGAAGCGGCCGCGAAGATCCATTTTCGCCTTGTGTTGGGAAGGGTTAGCAGCCTGCCATTGGCGGGATATGCCTGTTGGTCTGTGTATTTCTGCTGTTCGTCCTGTTCCTTCTGTTCGTCCTGTTCGTCGAGCCTTTGGTGGATCTTTGTCCAGAGCTCTTTGCGTGCGGGAAGCATGGCCTGGTTTTCAAAGATCACACTGTATTCCTCCATCAGAGAGCGGACATCCGTGGTTGGTAAGGTTAGCAGCCAGTTAAAAAGGGCTGTATGCTCCGCCTCGGTGCAAATTCCTGCGGCAAATTTTTGTGCGATCGATGTCGCCTGAACTTTATCCATGATAATGATGTTGGAGGTTGTTCCGGATATAAGGACGCCGGTTCAGACCAAAAGGCCTAGTCGAGGGCGAACTATTTTTAATATTCCCATAAAGATATGAAAATCAATAGTGTACTAGTGATGTCGCCGTGCTTATGGAGGTATTCCCGGATGGAGGCTGTAGCACTGTAGAGGTGTTGTTTAACCGTTGATTTGGAAAGGTCAAGGCGTTGGGCCATCTCATCCAGGGTCAGATCTTCTTCGAGGCTGAGGTTGAATACCTGTCTTTTTCTTTCCGGCAATCGTTCAATGGCTTCCAGCACCATTTTAAAATACTGATCGTAGAGGATGCGATGATCGGCGGTCTGCAGGCTGCCGGGTTCTGCATGATCCAGTTCGACTATCTTATATCTTGCTTTGAGGCTTCGAAGGTAGGTGATGACCCGGTTGCGTGCTATTTGATATAAATAGCCTCGAAAATTGGTAAGGGTTGGTAGTTTTTCCCTTTTTTTCCATACGCTGATGAATATGTCCTGGATAATTTCTTCGGTGACCTCTTTGGAGCGGGTGATGAAGAAGACATATTTTTCGAGGGCTCCTTCATATTGCTCGTATAGTTGCTCAAAAGCCAGTCTATCTCCGTTGGCGACCCATTGTAGCAGCTGTTGTTCATTTTCGCCATTTATATTTCGCTTTTCAGCCATTTAGTCCCGTTATTCATTTAGCAATGCGCGTAAAGATAGAATAACTTGTCTAAATGATTGTATATAGAAGGCTCTCTACTCTGTTCGCAGGCTGTCTATAGGATTTCTGGCGGCTGCCTTGAATGTCCTGAGGCAGAGGATGGCAAGGGCGATGATGAGCAGTGCGCCGCCTCCTGCGGCAAAGAGCCACCAACTGAGCTGGGTGCGATAGTTGAAGTTCTCCAGCCATCTGCGGCTGCCCCACCAGGCGATGGGAATGGCGATGACAATGGCCAGGCCGATGAGTTTCAGGAAATCGCGGGAGAGCAGGACAATCAGCTGGATGACGGTGGCGCCGATGACCTTGCGGATGCCTATCTCCTTTGTGCGTTGGTTGGTGATATAGATGACCAGGCCCAGCAGGCCGAGGCAACTGATAAAGATGGTGAGGCCCGTTGCCCAGGCCAGCAGGCGGGCGATGTTCTTTTCTGCGGTATAGAATTTGGCGATTGTTTCGTCTACGAACTGGTAGTCGAAGTCGTCGTTGGGGTAGACGGACCGGAAGGCGCCTGCTATGGAGGCGATGGTTTTGGGCCAGGCGGCTGTGTTTTGCGGTGGAAGGGCGATGTTAAAGGTTGTAGCGTCACGGGTACCGTTGGCGATGACAATGGGTTTGATAGATCCGTGAAGGGAGTGTTGGTGGAAATCGGCGACGACGCCTACGATGTGCGGGTTACCGTTCCAGTCGAGCTGTTTGCCGATGACGTCCTGCGGGTTCTGGAAGCCAAGGATATGCGCATAGGTCTCGTTGACGACCACCGCGTTGGTGGTGTCACTCTGGGGTATGCTGACGCCGGCCAGCAGGCGGAACCTATATATTTTGAAATAATTGCTGTCTGCTAATTTCACTTCTACATTTTGCCGGATCTCCTTTTTGCCATCTTTGTATGTCATTGTGCTTGTCCAGGTGCTGCTGTTGGATGGGGGGTTGCTGGACTGGCTGATGAGCATAATGCCGGGTATGGCTGTGAGTTTGTCCAACAAAAGAGTTCTTTTTTGGGCCGGGTGAAAATGGTTGGTGCGGAAGGTTAATATTGCATCCTTTTTAAAGCCAAGGTCTTTATGGAGTGCATAGCTGATCTGTTTGGACACGAGGAGTGTGCCGATGATAAAGACCTGGGCTATGACAAACTGAGAGACGGTGAGGGTTTTGCGCAGCCAGGCCGACCGGGTCTGCGTCATGTTGGCGCCGGCCTGGTTCTTCATTACCAGGACGGGGTCGTAACCCGAGAGGACGAAGGCCGGGTAGAGACCGGAGAGCAGGCTGACGGCGGCGATCAGGGTCAGCAGGAAGCCGATGATCTCTGGCTGGCGGATGAGGCTGATGTGAAAGTCTTCCGGGATAAAATCGGCGAAGACCTGTAGCAGGGAAGGGGTGAGGGCGAGAGAGAGTATGGTGGCGATCAGGGTCAGCAAAAATGTCTCGGCCAGGAACTGGAGGGCCAGCTGCCGGCGGTAGCCGCCCATGGTCTTGCGGATGCCGATCTCTTTTGCCCTTTGGGAGGACTGGGCCGTGGTCAGGTTGATGAAATTGATACAGGCCAGCAGGAGGAGGAAGGAGGCTACGGCCAGCAGACCGTAGAGGGTGGGTTTGTGGGGTTGCCGGCTCTCGTCAAAAATCTCAAGATCGGGGTTGAAATGAAGATCGGCCAGGGGTTGCAGGCGACAGTGTATGCTGCTGTGATTGGGGTTCGGGGGATCGTATTTGTAGAGGAGGCGATCGAGCTGTGGGTTGACGGTTGCCGGCTTGGTTCCGGGCGAGAGACGGACGAATAATTGATTGGCGGAATTGGTACTGTTCCATTCGCTGAATTCCGAGGGTTGCAGGCGGTTTGTGTAGAGGGTGGACCGCGAGATAAAGGTGCCGAAGTTGAAGTCCGTGTTGGCCGCTATGTCTTTTACAATACCCGTGATGGTGGCCAGGATGGTATCGTCGAAGGCGATGGATCTGCCGATGATATCTGCGTTGTGCAGACCGGGATAGTAGCGCCGTGCATTTTTTTCCGTGAGTACGACCTGGTAGGGTTCTTTTAGTGCGGTGGCAGGGGAGCCGGAGAGCCAGGTATAGTCGATCAGGTTAAAGTAGTGGTCGTCGGCAAAGACCAGGTCTTTTTGTTTTTTCAGGACGAGTGGATGGTTGGCATCCGGGTAAGGGATCGTTACCCGGCGTTCATCGGTGCGGAAGGACGCAGCCAATTCTATGCCGGTGAGGTCTTTTTGGATCGCCGATCCCATGGGTACGGGCAGGGCGTTGGTATGGGATGACTCTCCGTTGCTCTTTGTGTCGGCGACTACGCGGTAGATGCGGTCGGCATTCTTTTCGAATTTGTCGAAGGTGAAGTCGTAGTCTACGAGGAGGAAGATGATGAGTGAGGCGCTGATGCCAATGGAGAGACCCAGGATATTGATCAGGGAGAAGGTTTTGTTGCGCCAGAAGCCGCGGATTGCGACGAGGAAGTAACTTTTAAACATAGGTGTCGTTATGGTTATGGATCTGGTTCCAAAATAATGCCATTCTATTGAGGATTGGCTGTCAATTGCTTGTAGCGATGCCGGGCCGGGGGTGTACGGTTTCGTTACAATGGGTGTAACAAATATGAGGTATTTGTGCGGGTCCTAAAGAGATTTTGATATCTCTATGTTTTTTAATAGTTTGGAACAATAATGAATTGTATGAAACGACTTTGTCCGGTCTTTTTCTGCATTGCAGTCATGTTTTGCCTGAGTTCGTGTAAGACATATACTATTCCTGTGGATAGTTTTAAAGAGCAGTTTAGGGGGTTGGAGCCTACGAAAGAAGTGACGACCCGTGGGCCGGCCGGTGATGAGGTAAAATATATGACCTATCCCATTACTACTATCAAGTGTGTCGACAAGAATGGCGCTGCCCATGAGTTGTCCGTCAGTCCGTCCTTAGAGATCCGGTTCACGTATGATAACAACAGGAGGGTCATCTTCTATTTTGACCTGATCAGAATCAACGATACATTGCTGACGGGCGGGCGGTCCAGGTTCATTTCTTCTATCAAAAAGACTATTTCCATGAATTCGATAAAGAAGATCGAGATCCAGGATGGGGAAAAGAAGTTCAGATATGTCAATTAGCAGGGTGATCCTGATTTTCAGGCATTGCTGTCATTAAGTCGGCAAGGGTGACGAGATAGAAAATAATTATAGTGTTCATACATGGCCCGCTCAACAACGCCCTTTGAATCCAATCCGGTACCTACGGCCTTTAAGTAGATTGTTTCTTCCGGGATTTTTGCCTTGAAGTCTTCAAAATAAACCCGTTCCGTTTTTTCATCTTCGCATACTATCAAAAACAAATAGCTATATTTCTTTATCCTGACAGGTCTTTCTTCCACATCGCGCGGGACACTTTTTAGCCTACCCTTTCTTGCCATTTGATTAAAGGTTTAATCTTATCAAAATTCCCAAAAGCCGGAACGGCTCCGTAACGACCTTCTATATATCGTTTTTCTTTATCCGTGTCGGGTCTTTCTTTTTCCAATTTAGTCGGGTCATTGGAATCGATATAAACAAAATCAGACAGAGAATAAATTTCCGTAGATTCCCATTTATTTTTCTGTGTGAAATAAATCTGATCCCTTCTTAGTTTAGAATATGTTAGTAAGTTGGTATCGTGCGTCGCAAAAATTAATTGAGCATTATTGGGGTTGGTTTCTTTGTTCAAAAATAGGTTTATCGTATCCATGTTCATGTGCGGATGAAGTTTCGCCTCAATTTCATCAATGATCAATACTCCTCCATTCATAAGCGCCCAAAAGACGGGGCCGCTGATCTGAAACGCCTTATTTGTCCCTGCGGATTCCCTTTCCTCTAATTTCCATGCCAATTCACTATTGGTAGGGAGTCCCTGCTCATTATAGACGCGGTGTTTGGTAAAAACGGTAAAACTTTTTTCCCCTTTCAATTCTTCTATCAACAAGTTCCTGGCTCCGTCAGGAATATTCTCCGGAAGTTCCAGGGGATCGAAATCTTTCGTGGAAATATCAAATCCCGATATTCCGATATTCAAATGCAAAAAATAATTGTTGATAATATCCCTGAAGTTTTCGTTCTGCAATAGGTTGACGGTATTAATGGTTTGCTCTTCTGTATTCAGGCCATTGATCATGTGGAAATACCTAAACCACTGGAAAATTGCTTTGGCTTCTTCCACGTTGAGCATATCGCAAGTGGATAGGAAAAGGGCGTTAGACCGGGTAACTTCTATGGCTGCGTCTATCGTTTTACCAATCCCTTTATACCCGGCGGAAACATCAATCACATCTTTTTCCCGCACAAACAATGGGACTTCCCTGGATTGGGATTTCCTATAAAGCCACTCTTTAAGGACTTCTTCCTTCGAAAATTCCAGGCCATACCTGTACCGGTTTTCATCCAAGATAAAGGTGATTTCAAATCTTGTCGGCTTATCCTGCCAGCCTTCTCTGAGCAAGAAAGGATCGTGGGGCAATGGTGTTGTGGAAGATGCCCTGGCGGATAAATGTACAAGCCTATCTAATAAACTCATGGAAAGTAGCAAATTGCTTTTCCCACTGGCATTACCCCCATAAATTCCAATGGCATTCAGCGCGAAATATTTCCCCTTCTTTAAAATATTTTCCGGAAAATCTCTTTGCTTGGGAGCAGGAACCAGGCTAAGAACTTGTTCTTCCCCAATTGATCGATAGTTGGACACCTTAAATTCTAGCAACATAACTAATTTCGTTGAAATTCATCGTAAAATGCACAGTTCGACTACAAAATTAGCGTTTTATGTCCTTCAATCACAACTATTTTCTCTTCTTTTTCTGCTTTTTCCTCGAAAATCCCGAATCCGGATCCGGTCCAGTTGCTGCTGCAAGGGGGGTGGAGGGGTGGCATTACAGCACTTATGCGGCGGGGCAATAGATCCTCAATAGGAAAAGGCGAACTTCTCCCCTTTTGCGTTATTCATGATGACCGAGAATGTTGAATAGGGCTTACTACCTCTCAATATAATTTTGTCTGAAAAATTTTTCCCGTTGTTGGCAAATTTTATGGCGATGGCTGCGGCGGCTGTGGTATCCGTGGTAGAATAGATCAGGTTTTTGTGGGTTGCGGTGGCGCATCCCGAGCTGCTGCAGTCCGTTCTTGTGCTGGAGTAATCATAGATCCGCAGGATTCCGTCCAGCTGCAGGTCTCCCGATCTGAATTGCTGAAAGGAGACGGTGACATCGAGGTCGTAGCTGCTGCTGCTGCCGGATGAGCCGGAAAAGCTGCTGGTGCTGTATTTTCCATTGGCAATAACCTTTTGTCCTGCACTATCGATAAGGACATAATTGGTGAAGGTTTGTGCGCTTTTTGTGAGCTTCGACCGGAGCTTTGATGTATATAGTGAATTGATCTTTGCAAAGGCGGCCCTTGCGTCGGCATCGGTGGCGATCGGGGCGCCGCCGCCGGCATCATTTGTTTTGGTGCAGGAGGTCATGTAAAGCAAGGTGATCATGGTGGCCACGATGGGGAGGATCTGTCTCATTTTTTTAAGTTTAAAGTGATCTATCATTTTATACGTAGGCTAGAATGGTTTCGACAGGCGTATGCCGAGGGCGAAAAATCCGGGTCCTCCATTCATGCCTACATCTTTTCCATGCGGGGTCCAGCTGGATGAGTTCCAGCCGAAAAGACCCAGGCGCAGTTCGGGGGTCAGCGTATAGCCTTCCAGCTGCATTTCTACGCCAAGCGACAGGGCGAACAGGAGGATGCCTTCATTCCAGCCATCGGCATAGCCATAGGTCTGACCTGCGGTGCCGCTGCCTTTGCCGCTATTGTGGAGGTACATGTACTGTGGGCCGATACCTGCGAAGGGATAGATATGGTTTTCCTGATTGGAAGGACGGTAGACGGCGCGGCCATAAAAGTTCAGGCCGGCCGCCCAGCCGCCCGAGGAGATCGTATTGTTGCCGGACAGGTAGGATGCTTTTGCGTTGCCGAAAGGGCCCAGCAGGAGTTCGCCGCCCAGGTCAAAGTCAAAATGATCTATTTTACGAAACGCCCGGTGTTCGAGGCTAAGGGAAACCACCGTACGGTTGAGACTATGTGCGGCATAGTTGTCGCGATATGCGCCGGAGCCGTTATAGTAGTACCAGTGGGTGCTATAGTGGAAATAACCGAGCGCGATGCCGCCGTATCTTCCTTCCCGGTTCCCGTGCGCCGCCTTGCTGACCGTTGGGGTATAGGGTGTCATTTGGGCGAGGCTGAGAAGGGAGAGAGGCAGCAGCGCAAGGATGGACAGGATGTGTTTCATATACCAGTTGTTAAGTTGATGACTCAAAACTAGTAGTAGAAAGGACAGCTGCCAATAGAACAAAAGTTACATTCGGCGTCTCAGCTGCCTGTCCAGCGTCCGAGGGCTATGTTCTTTGTGCTTTGCTCAGGGCTTTGTGCGATCCTATTGGTGTCTATTCCCGGTATTGGGTATATAACTTTCGTTATACAGCAATCCGTCAGACTTCAGGCATGTTGGGTCTGGCTGACCATCCATGCTGCAAAGTTGATAGCCCCCAGCCTTGCCTGTCCCGCGGGCACCAATGCCGTATTTTCGATCTTTGCTCCATAATATGTGGAATCACTATTGGGTATCACCTTGCGGGGGTCATTGGCCTTTTGCAGGTACCGGGCAATGATCTCGGGCAGGAGAATGCGATCCGGGCCCGCTATTTCTATTATTCCGTTGATGGGCGGCTGCACAACAGTTTCGGCTACGAAGGATGCGACGTCTTCGGCGGCTATGGGCTGGAATTGTACATCCGAGATATGTACTGCATTGCCTTCGGCAGCCTGATCGGCGATGCCTGGCAGGAACTCGAAGAACTGTGTGCTGCGGATAATGGTAAAGGGCACACCGGATTGCCGGATGAGATTTTCCTGCGCCATTTTAGCCCGCATATAGCCGCTATTCTGCATGAGATCGACGCCTACGATGGAGAGCGCCACGTGATGCTGCACGCCTGCATTGGTCTCCGCCGCCAGTAAATTATGGCCGGCTGTCTGAAAGAATTGCATAACGGCATTGTCTTCAAAAGATGGTGAGTTGGCAAGATCTACAACCACATCGGCATTGGCCAGCGCATCGGCCAGGCCTTCTCCTGTAATGGTATTGATGCCAGTGGCTGGAGAGGCGGCAATGACCTGGTGTCCCCATCCGCGCAATTTGGCGACTACTTTGCTGCCGATGAGGCCTGAGCCGCCGATGACTACGATTTTACTTACGTTCTGTTTCATAATATGATTTTTAATTTCCTTATAGCCACCCAACGACATGCCAAATGCCCAGTGCATTGATGATCAATGATTCAGACAAATCCAGCCATGCAAGTTTTCACTATATTCAGTGAAAACGCGATCGGTTTCATTAAATAAAGGGAAGAGGGGGGCGTGGACGTAAGTGATTCAGGAAAAATAGTCGGACCTGGTGATGCCCAGCCTCTTCATTTTGGAGTGCAAGGTATTGCCCGGGATCTGTAAGATTTCAGCGGCGCCGCCTGTGCCGGAGATCTTGCCGCTGCAACGGCGCAATACCTCAATGATATAGCTGCGTTCGACTTCCTCCAACGGCCGGTTGGCAAGCTGCGCGGGCCCGGGTTTTCCGGTAGGGATCGGTTTGGGGATGTAGACTTCCTGTAATATTTTGTCGGGCGACAGGAGTATGCTG
>Ga0247778_1001034_pt1 | contig 16093 bp, 11 predicted proteins | sample UWRJL049202B5_FD_179939 | JGI IMG/M metagenome (GOLD analysis project Ga0247778, IMG submission 179939) | Plant litter microbial communities from Arlington Agricultural Research Station in Wisconsin, United States - UWRJ-L049-202B-5 | ecosystem: Environmental > Terrestrial > Plant litter >... | reverse complement strand
TATCCGGGTCCTTTAATACCATGAACGAGGATTATACGGTCGACCCCGATACAGGTGAGGTAACTTTTACCAACTACCAGCATCCCGAGCCCCTCTTTCGATATGACGATTACCGGGGATTTGAACAAACAGGTTTGCTGTCGCCTGAAATCCTGGAAAATTACTATGTACTCCCCAAATGGATCAATACCGGCGAACGCAGGTCCAACGGACATGCGGGGGCCGTATTTTGTCAACAGGACAACAGCATCCTGATCACGGGCAACTACCAACCTGTGTTCTCCCGATACGACCTTGCATCAGGACAGCTTGCACAACAATACCCCGGAGGGCTGTTGCAGACGGCAGAGATCATGACGGACCCGGCGGAAGAATATCTTTTCGTGATCTCAACAGCCCCCCGCACCAATTTGCTATGGCATCTACCCACCATGGAAAGGGCCCTGCCTGATGTACTGCATGACCGGCGCTATGGCGCAAAACTGGCCTGTTTGCATCCTTCCGGGCGCTTCCTGGCGACTTCAAACCCCTTCGGCCCCATCAGGATCCTGGATATCGGGAATGGTAAATTCCTGCCGAAGGAAGGACCCCGGAACACCAATATCAATGTAATGACCTTTAGCGGCGATGGCCGGCAGCTGATCACCGCAGATTACGGCAGCCTCGTCCTCACAGATATAGAAGAATATTTATAAAAATTATTGCTATGAATCCATACAAATCCCTCGTTGCTAAAGTAAAAGAGCTGGCAGACATTTATGAAGAGATCCTGAACCCGGGCGCCACGGCCGCAGAGATGAAAGATTTTTTAAAAGAAATTGGACTGGAAGTCCCCAAAGCCTTTGTTGATTTTTACCAGGTCTGCAATGGGGCTGAGGAAGATAGTAAGGTGGATGTGGAATCCATATGGTTTCTTCCCCTGGATGGGGTCATCCGCATGAAAAAAATGTTTGACAGTATCCTGCAGGAGAAGAAGGCCGAAAATACATTCTTCTTCTGGCACCGGGACTGGCTACCCTTTGGCGAGAATTATGGCTATGATACCCTCGCCATCGATACCAGCGGCAAGGCTACAGGTCTTAAAGGTTGCGTATTGAAGCGGTCAAAAGATCTTTCTGAAGGAGAGAAAATGCAGATCCTGGCGCTGGATTTCGGCGCGTTTATCGAAGGTTGGGCCAGCCGTGTGGAAGAAGAGCAGATCTATTCATTTACCGTAAGAACGGATGACGGAAAAAATGAGCTGATCGATGGAGATGATTCTTTCTACTATGAAGATGTAGATTCGGTACAGTATATTGTATCAGGTGATGCCTGATTTCGGTGACCCGGTTACAGGGTTACAGCCTGATCATCGGATCCATGAACAATGCGGCGGACTTGATTATTGAACAATGGATGCGGCTGGTTGCTGCAGACCCTTCAGTCTTTCCTTTTTTATTTTCGCAACCATCACAATTGCCGGGTCGGCAATCTCCGCGACCGTATACTCGATCGTTGTGCTCATTACCTGGGTGGCTTCTTCCAAAGATAAGTGATAGTCCTGTTGCAGCCAGTCCAGCAGACCAGCGCCGGCGATCTTTATGGCCTTGTCCATTTTTTTATCGACACCGATCGCCATGATCCAGGTACTGTCTTCCGCACGCGGAAAGGCAAGATGCAGGACCTCTTTTTTGATTATCCTAACCGTAAATTCAATGTCCATCGATGTTTCCAGGGCATTTCCAGCAATCTCGCCGTCTCCCTGTACGGCATGTCCATCACCGAGATATAAATAACCTCCGTCATGAAAAACGGGCAGATACAACGTTGCCCCCTGGGCAATGCCGCGATAGTCCAGATTGCCGCCATAGCTGCCCTGAAAGAAGCTGAGGACCTCATTTTTTTTATTGCCCGGCGCCACGCCGATACATCCGGGAAAGGGATGCAGGGGAACAGTGAAATTGACCAGGTTGGGGTAGGGGACGGTCGTACTATCCGGCCAGGCAAGTCCTTTTTTCAGATCTAGCTTCCACTTAACCAGGTGCCCCTTCCTCTTGAAAATTTTGTTGATGCTATCCGTCATACTACGGGAGGCGAAATATTCCGATGTGTAGGAATACGGTCTGTTCAGGGCCACCTTCGTCAGGGTAACGGCCAGTACATCACCAGCCGCCGCGTTCTCGATGTAAAAGGGACCGGTCAACGGATTGCCACCCCTGGTTCTCTTGATCCCATGCTGATCGAATCCAAGCGCGTCCACTGTCTCGGTCTCTACGGTGTCCCCCGGCCGGATGGTCAGCACAGGAGTCCTGTTCAAAGTGAAAAGATGCGAAAAATCAAGGGGTGTGTACCGGATGACCTGCTGTGCCCGTACGGACAGACAGAAGAGAACATATATAACCGATACAAAATATTTCATCGTATTACAATTTCTGCGAACCGCACATAAATGGCGTTTTTATTTTTTCAAAAACTGATTTAATTTGCGCATACATCAATCCTGCATTAAATCGACCCTATGACAGCCAGAAAAAAACCTATCAGAACCATCCTTAAGTCAGCAAAAAAGAATGTAAGGACAGCATCGCCCGTCACGGCACCCGATGGCAAATTAACATTAGTTCCCGGGGAAGAAAAAAAATCATTGAAACGGTTCACCGGCCGGCAATTGGTGCGGATCGATCCGGCCATGAGCATTCCCGAGATCAGGCGGAAGGCCAAAGCACTCGGCCTGGAAATGGTTGCCTTCGATGGAGCTGCCGGGAACCCGGAAGGCGGGCTGCACCAGGGACTGCAATCATACGATGGCGTCCTTTTCGAACGGTTGAAAATAGCCGTTGTCAGGGAGACTGCAGCCATACGGTTAGAAAAAATAATGTCTCTTCCCCGGAGTCCATTTTTATCCGTTGAGCCTGAACGTTATCTCCGGATCAATCAACCCGGCGCAAAAGGAAAGGGAACGAAAGGGCCATTTAAAGATACTGCCGGCGCTACCTGGGGGATCCATGCTATCAATATAACCGCCAGCCAATTTAATGGCAAAGGGGTTAAGGTAGCTATCCTCGATACCGGTTGTGACTTAACCCATCCGGATCTTGGCGGCCGTACGCTGCACCGCAGATCTTTTGTCGGAACCCGCAACGCAAATGATAAGGAAGGGCATGGCACGCATTGCACCGGCATCGTAGGCGGGGGAAGGAAAACTATTTCAGGCACGCGATATGGGGTTGCTGCGGGTGCGCGGCTGCACATCGGGAAAATATTGGATGATGAGGGCGAAGGGACGGATGGCCAGGCCCTGGCAGGCATCGAATGGGCGTTGGAAAAGGGTTGCCGCGTCATTTCCATGTCCTTCGGCGCTCCGGTGGAAGAAGGGCATGGCTATTCGGATAGTTTTGAACAGGTGGCCCGGATCGCTATGGCCAATAACTGTCTGTTGATAGCCGCCACCGGCAATGAGAGTGACCGTAGCGAAGGGTGGGTGGGAACTGTCAACCATCCGGCCAACTGCCCGTCTATCATCGCGGTTGGAGCATTGACGCCATCGCTGGAAGTGTCGGATTACTCCTGTGCAGGCAAGGGACTTCAGGACGGCCAGGTAGACATTGCAGCGCCGGGTGATAATATCCTCAGTGCGAAATGTGGAGGCGGGTACCGGAGACAATCAGGCACTTCGATGGCGACCGCCTTCGTAGCGGGGATAGCCGCGCTGTTATGGGAACAATATCCGGACGCCACAGCGGCCGAAATCTGGCTGAAACTGGCCCAACAGGCGCGGCGGCTGGCCCTCCCTGCTACGGAAGTTGGGGCTGGGCTGGTATATGTACGATAAAAAAAATGTACCTTTATAAGGTAAAATTGATGGTATGAATTTCATTGCCAAGGTTGAAAACAGCCAAAGATCTAATATTCAGGAGATTGCAAAATCCCTGGAAAGCATGGGCATCAAGGTCAAAAAGATCCTGAAGATCTCCGGTGTGATCACGGGCTCCAGCCACTCTGTGCCCCTGGCCCGATTGAAGATCAAAGGGATACAGTCTATCGAACAGGACAGGCAGCTAAAGGCCTCTTAATACTGACTGAAAACAAAAGATATTTAAAGAGCAGGAACTGTAAAATGTTCCTGCTTTCTTATTTACGGCTGCTTCTTATTGACAGTCCAGTCGGAGAGCTGAAAATCACGGCTGCCATTATTGGCCTTGATATTCAGCCGGTAGAATTTAAACGCCTCATAATTGTCGAAAAAATAAAGGATCTTTTTCTTCCGATCATTGTTCTCCCATTGGGATTTATTGATGGTGTGCAGGGTAATCCATTTGATGTTATCCGTCGAACCCTGCAAAGACCAGGATTTGGGGTCCCGGTCCCAGGCATCGTTCCCGGAGGTCATGGTATAGGCGCCCGCGATAACAGCGCTATCGAGCTCGAATTTAATCCACAGATCCCCGGCAAAACCGGATTGGAGGAACTTGGTATTGGGATCCTCATCGATCACCTTCAAAGATCCTTCACCGGCCCCGGGGCCACCCCCATTGTCACGTGAGACGGAAAGAGTACCGCCAATGGTCTTTATATAATTCTCCCCGACCTTGGTGGGATCGAAATTAGGGTCCACCACATTCAGCAGGACCTCTTTGCTGGCCCAGTAACCCTGCGAATTCGTCGTATTCAGCAATACATGGTAAGCGCCGGGAAACCGGTAGGTATGCAGGGGCGCTACTTCCGTTGAGCTGCTGTCATCCCCGAACTGCCATAGCAGCTGTTTGTAGTTGGTCGATGAGCTGTTGAACTGATAGACCAGGAATTTGGCGCTGTCGGGAAGGCTATAGGTGAACGTCGCGGTCGGCTTGGGTTCTTCCACAACAGGCGGCGCAGGCTTGCTATCTTTTTTGCATTGCACAAAAAGACAGGCCGGCAACGTAATTAATAGTAGGGAGATCCTCAAGAACTTATGCATGGTCATGGTCATTTTATTTGCTGGTTGCTGTATTTATGGGGCCGGGAACAATTGAGACTTGGGAACAATGCGCTTGGATATCAGGCCCTGCACCTCATATTCCAGGTGGACCTGTTCGCCGCCATTGTTCTGGCGATGATCTGCCTCGATCTTATACCGTTGTCCCCGCTCGAGCGTTATCGTCGCCTTCCTGGAAGGCTTGTCCCATTCTGTCGTAAAATCATCTATGATGGCATTGCCATCGATCAACAGCCTGGCCCCGTCATCCCAGCGGGTCTGGTAGAACGTGTATTGACCGCGTACCGGCGCCAGAAATTCGCCGGTCCATCTGGCACTGCTGTTCTCGTTGCTGATGGCCGGTCCCTTCCAGTGGTCGGTGAAATCGATGGTTTCGTCTACCCTTACAATAGTGGGCGCCCTTCCGTCAAGGTCCAGGAATTGATAGTTGGTAAAATACTCAGCCTTTAACCCGGTGCCATTGCCCGTGATGTAGCCGTTGTTATCGAGGTTTACCGAAGGGTTCACCAGGACGACGACATTACTTTTAGTGGGGTGCAAAATGTGCCGGGTGGGATCGGCCAAAGAGACATAGAACGCAAAATAATTGTTGTTGATGATGTTGGCATCGAATACAGACCACGGAATGGCCAGCTTGATAATGGTCGAGTTAAGGCCGGTGCCGATCCTCACAAGGGTGTCGATGGAAAATGAGCCGGCATTTAACTGTACGGTATTTGAAGGCAGCGTACCGTCAGCGATGAGCCGGTCGATCGTATCGGTATTCAACCGCACCTTTACGTCGAATGCAGCACTGGCCTGGTTTGCCAGGCTGACGATCAGCGGGATGGTGATCCCGCCCGGATTGCTGACATAATTACGCTGATATTCCACGCTCAGGATGCCTCCGCCGCCATTGGAAATGGAGAGGGTATGCAGATCGTCGGCCGTCATCAGGTTCGAGGTATTGATCACCGCCAGAAAGGAACCTTTCGCAGCGTCAATTGTATTGCCTTTACCGGGATTCTTCAACCGGATCATAAATGCAACATTTTTGCCATAGTTGCGTTCAACCTCCGACAGCTTTACGATGGCGAAACCGGTGGCACTGTCCGTCCCATAAGTTACATTGACGACACTTGGCAGATACACGGCGCCGGCAGGCGCCAGCACGGTGTTCGGCAGCGCGCCACTGGCAATCATGCGGGACACGGTATCGTCATTTAGATCGACCGCGACCTGGAAGGCCTTGCCAGCGGGGCCGGACAGCTTGATATGGAACGGGACCGTGACAGAAGAATTATCCTTCGTGATCTCGCCGGCGACAACGGCCTGTGCGGAGACGACCCTGGGCTCCGATGCCAGGGTCCCAAGATCTTGCAGGTCTTTTTTCCTGCACCCTGCCGCAAGCGTTACAAAAAATAAAAAATAGCAACCCATCTTTTTCATATAACAATCAGTTTAGCGTTTTCATAAAATCATCGATCCATTTATTGATCCAGCCAGACCCTTCCATCGAGGTCCCAGCTCTGCTTACTGGCAATTTTAAACCAGGTGATGATCTGTGCAGGTATGTCCGTCGTTTGGGGTACCAACTGCGCCAGTAAAATATCCGAAGGCGGGCAGATAAGGTCGTTGAAGCTCTCCCAGGGATAGCTGCCCTGCATAACAAAATCATGTACCAAAGGCCCATAATCTTTTATCAGGGTTCCCTGCCCATCCGTTGCAGGCCAGTAACCCGCAAGAAAATTAAAATAGGGATGGCTCTGATCGATGGAAGTCTCGCAGGCATACCGGTCGATCGTCGCGTCGGGCAGCGTAAACTTAAAGAAGCGGATATCGTTGGCATAAACGTCGGGGGTCCCATGTCCATTGCCGTTCAGGAACCCCAGTTTCAACGCATTGTTGTTGCTGAGACTCCCGGAGGCAGTGATCTCACCTTCGTTGTTGAATGCACCGTTGGTATAGGTACGGATAAACCTTCTGCCCCCCCTTGTCTCACATTTTACGGAAACATTCTCCCATTTGCCTTTCTTCAGGTCGGCACCCCGGACCTGGTGGTAGTCATTGTCGGTTGTACCGCGCCATTCGAAGTACCAGTAATGATCCTCTAAATAAATGACCCACCCGACGCTGGGATGCCCACCCGACCACTCATTCCGTTTGCCAAGAACACTGGGCCAAAAGAAGGTCTCCTCATTTTTTTTGATCTTTAACTCAATGGTAAAGTTGGTCGTATCGGTGATGTTAAAATCATCAGCCGTATCGATCTGGCAAGTGACGGAAGAACCACTGAGCCGGATCGTTTTACCAATGTACCGGTTCCCGGTGAAAGGCTTGACGATGATCCTGGGTTTGTAATTCGGGTTGTAATAAAGGATAAAGGCGTTGGCCGCAGGATTGCTGAAGACGGTGTTGTCATTCTGATCGGGTGGAACGGGGAAGGGGCCTCCGCCGCTGGAAGCAATGACAACCAGCCAATCCTCTCTTGCGAATGTCGGGCGCTGTCTCAGCGCAGCCATGATCTCGCCTACATAATCATCGAATTTTTCAATGGCCGCCTTGTAGGCAGGGAAAGAAATATCATAGCCCGATTGCGCGCCGGCCTTGTCGATATCGGTAAAATGCCCAAGGATCAGAGAGGCCGTGTCCGTCTTCAGACCCTGCACCACCGCCGTCCGGGTCTCCTCATCTGTTGCCAGCAACTTCGAGAGGTCCGCGCCTGCAGTTAGGTTATCGCTGAATGCAGCGGAAGAGGAGTACGCCGCGATCCTGATGGCCGGATTACTTTGTTTGATCCGTTGAAAAAGAACGGGATAATTTTGGAGATTGGTATTGGTGAACGTCATATCCACCACCTTGTGCTTCTCCTTTTTCACACCCGTCAGTTGGTCCGCCCAGTTGTTGGCTATAGCAGTGGCATCCGGATCGTTCAACGACACCCAACTGTAGATGGAATGGGGTAACAGGGCGTCGATATTGGGTGTAAGGGAGGCATTCACGGAATTGCCCCGGGCTCCATCCACGATCAGGTACAAGACTTTACGTTCTCCAAAAGAGACGGTGGCCGTGTCGGTGTAATCCTTGTCCGGCAGGATGCGGCTGAATTTTTTGTTGCAGGAGTTCACCATTGCCGTAGCCAGGATGCACAGGGACAAATAAAGAATAGAAAAGTATTTTTTCATTACTGGTCAATTAAGTCAATGAATAATGGACAGGCCCCGCTATTCCAGGGTTATCCGTATGATATTGCTGACGGGCTGGTTATCAAACCGGATGAATCCGCCGATCAATAGCAGGGCTCTTTTGTCGTCGGCGGACTTTGTCTCGATGATATCTAGCAGTCCCCCTATAAAGGCCCCGGTAGCATTATATCCCGGTGCAAAGGCTCCTGTAGGCGTCAGCACCATGAAGCCGTTGCGGGTAACGCCGTTGTATTTCTTAAAGTTGCCGCTGACGACAATCAACCCGTCGCTGAGCTGCCGGGCGAAACCTACAGCACCGCCTTCGAAGGTCTTGCCGGAAAAGGACTCATCCAGGGTCCCGTCTTCGTTCAGCAGAGCGATCCCCGGGGCAATCTTGCCGCCGTAGTGCTGAAATTTGCCGGTGATCAGGTATTTTTTTGTGGTCGTATTGTAGGTCACCACATTGATATCGTCATCGGCACCATTGCCAGGCGTAAAGGAATTGTCGATGCTGCCATCGGGGTTGAGACGGGTGATGCGGCCTGCAGGCTGTTGGTCGAAGCTGGTAAAATGTCCAAAGACAACGAGCTTCTCCAACTTTTCAGCTTCCTGGTGCATATAGGAATTAATGGGGCCATTGGCGCCCGGAAAGCCTTTCCCGGTTCCAATGTCGAACCGGAAGCTGCTGTCCAGGGAACCATCCAGGTTGAACCGGGCGATCTGGCGGATCTCGGTACTGTCCAGTTTAACGGTGTCTTTTGTGAACGTCGAATTGGGGTCGGTATAGGTCCTTTTCACATAATACCTGAAACTGCCGGTAGCCAGTATTTTGTTCTGATGGACATACAGTTGGTCGATAAAGCCAGTCGTTCCACCATTGAATTTGGGAAAATATTGGGTGGTGTCCGTTTGCGAGGGCCTGCGATAGGTCTTCACGCCCATGGTATCGATGGTCCCGTTGGGATTGAGGGTGGTGATATTGCTGATATTTTCGCCCCGCTGGTCATAGCCGCTGAACCCGCCGGCAATAACAAATTTCCCTCCCAATTCTACGATGCTGGCCAGGCCTCCATTGGCTGCCCGCCCAGTGCGGAAGGTACGGTCCAACTCACCATCGGCCGATGTTCGGACGATCCTGTTGAGAGGGGCGACAAATCCTTTATTGTCGTAATTGGTAAAAAATCCCAGGACCAGTTTCCGTCCGTCTGCCAGCGGATAGACTCTTGTTACAGGATTGTTGGCGCCTGCCTGTGCGCGGAAAGTGGGGTCGATCTTTATATAGCCGATCACTGTAAATGAAGGGCCGATGACCAGTTGGTCGTCCACATTGATGGAGGTAATGCCACTGCTGGCGGCAGGAGGCACTTTGACATCGATGCCGGTTTCCGTGATATTGGTTATTTCGGCTTTTTCTCCATTGAACAAAAAGGTCAGATGATCCTTATAGGCGGGTAGACCGGTGGCCTGGAAATGTACGGTGGTTCCCGCAATCCCACTGGAAGGGCTGGGCGCGATGGCCCGGTCCAGGGTAATTCCCAATGGCGTTTTGGGGTTCGCATAGGGGTCTTCATAGATGGTATCGACCTTTTTACAGCCTTTCAGCGCAAGGGCCAATACAGCAATGATCAAAAAATATCCGAGTTTTTTCATTTTAGTCCGGCATTATACACTTCTGTGAAAAAATTATAATCGTCGAAACCGAAGTACAGCCCACTGGGTTTCAAAGTATGTACAACTCCATTTGTGGGTTGTATATCCGAGGATGAAATATTGACCCTTAACCAGTTATCATCCGGCCTTGAAATATCCGGTATATAGCTCAGCACCAGCTGCCGGTATCCCAGGTACTTGATGCCATTGGCATCGCCGAATTGAACGCCGATGTTCATGACACTCCCGGCGAGGTTATAGTACAGGGCCCCCGGATAGATATTCACCTGCCCGAAATCTATCTGGGGATAGTCTTTCAGCCTGTTGGCGCCCCTGAACGCATACAGCAGAAGATATTTCCGCCAGATAGCAGGATCGATGTCGGAAAGTTCTTTGACGGTGTCCTTGCCGTTGTAATACAGGTAACCGTTCAACCCGTTGGTATAAATCGTGCCGATGGTATTCTTTATCACTTCATCATCCGGCGCGAAGAACGTAATAGTGTCTTTGGAAAACATCTCTTCAAGACCCGCCAACCTGACAATTTGCGCAATGGTATCGAAAGGAACGGGATGCGCATCCAGGTATTCGACTATAGTACCTGGAAATTTTGCCTGGGCCAGGCCTCCGTCCTTATAATATTTGTCACGTTTGCAGGCAGTGAACGCCAGTAGGAAGAGGCCGCAGATCGTAATAATTTTTTTACTCACGTTCATATTGATGGTTTTGGTATTAATTGCCTCCATTGGTCCAGTAATCATTCAGCGTCATATAGGGGTTGTTGTTCATGGCGTTGTTATTGATGGGCCAGGTCCAGGCTCCCCTGTTGAACTTATCCAGCGTCAGCACATTATAGGACCAGACGCTGCTGAGTATCCTGTGGGTGCGCACAAGGTCGAAATAGTGGTGTCCTTCTCCCATGAGTTCGCGCGACCGCTCCAGAAAAATAAAATCTTTCAGATCCTGGCCGCCGCCGCCAGCGTAACGTCCCGCCTCGGCCCTGTCCCTGACCATGTTGACCAATTCTATCGCCTCATTGTCCCTGCCAAGTTCTGCCAGGGCCTCCGCACACAGCAGGATCTCTCCGGCATACCGGAAGATCATGAAGGTATTGTCGGGATTCCTGTCCTCTTCTCCGGTAATGAAGGAATTTTGCGCGAACTTGATCATCATGAATCTTCCATTGTCCGCGTAGATGTTCTCATCGAACCATTCTGTCGCCCTTCTGTCGGCATTGCCCAGGTAGAGCCGCTGCATATATTCGGCCCTGAAATAGGCAAAGCTGACCCGGTGGGTATATTCGGGCCTCTTATAAGGATAGTGCAGGAACATATCGGAGATGGGCGACACGCTACTGTTGCCGTCATTGTAGTTGACACTGCGGTAGAATTCAAAAAGGCTCTCGTCGGATCTGCCCTTGATGACCGTCGCCCATTCGCTGAGCGGCAGGAGCCTGTATGCGCCGCTGCCGACCAGCTCTTTTCCCAGGGCCGCCGTCTGCTCGTAATATTGTTCGGCGCCTGCCTTGTCAAAGCCTGCATTCCACATATTCATATTCATCAGCAGGGCTATGATGCTGCCACGGCTGGCGCGAACGCCTTTCAGCGCAGGATCGGAATAGCTCCAGGGAAGGTGGTCCTTGTGCAGTAAAAGATCGGCAATGGTCTTCTTCATCACAGTCACCATATTTTCACGGGGCAGGGCAGTAGAATGAAAGGCGTCGGTGAAATAGGGGACATCCCCGTAAAGACGCACCATGATGAAATAGGCAAGCGATCTCGCAAAGACGGCCTCGGCCTCGAATTGCTGTGTTTCCGTCGCAGTCAGACCGGGTATTCCTTTATTGAGCTTGCTGATCAAAATATTGGCACCCTGTATGACCTGGTAATACTCAGTCCAGTCGGTGACCACCCAAAAATGATAATAGTCGTCCCAGGGGCGACCGCCGCTGAGAAGGGTGATCAGGTCATTTCTGCCCAGCACATCGACATAGGCCCGTGCAGGACCACCATCGGCCTGTGGTTCGGATAATACTTCCCCCGACCGGTATTCACCCGTCGCCCCGATGAACTGGGTCTCGTTGAACTTATTGAACAATTTCCTGGAAAGATCATAGATATTGGCGACCACATCTTCCTTCGATTGATAGAAGTTATTGCCGGACAACTTGTCGATGGGCTGGATATCAAGGAACTTTTTACAGCCCGGTGCGGCGAGGATATCCAGCAGGATAATAGTATACAGAATGCACTTTTTCATCATGATGAAGTTTTAGTTGCCGGTATTAAGTTCTATGTTCATGCCGATGTTGAATTTTCGGGGCACGGCATATCCACTGGATACATCCCTGCCCAGGGTGGTGACATTTTCAGGATTCGGACCGCTGTATTTGGAAAAAGTCACAAGGTTTTCCGTGCTGAAGTAGACCCTGACATTGTTAAATCCGATCTTTCTCACGAGGTTGCGGTTGAACATATAGGACAGGACCACATTACTGACTTTCAGGTAGCTGCCCTCTTCGGCCCACAGGGTCTGATCCGGGCGCAGCGGCAATATCTGGCCGAATCTTCCATAGTCATATGGGTTCGGATATTTGGACTGATCCCCGGGTTTGTGCCAGATGTCCAGATCGTTCAGGGGGCCCACGGACCTCAGATCAAAGGGATCCCTGGCAATGGCCATCCGGTCGGACAGCGCATTGTTCAGGATGGTGCGCTTGGCCGTGAAAGTGGCATAGATATTCAACCCGAAATTATGATAGGTCAGGTTGGTGGAGACACCGCCGGTCAGTACAGGTTGGGAGTTCCCACCCACCTCATAATCCCTGCCGTCCAGGATATAGTCCCCATTGGCATCTTTAAATTTCGGGTCTCCGGCTCTGAATGCCGCGCCATTGCTCTGGTACCTTCTGCCTGTAACGGGGTCGACAGGCACATCCCCGTCATTGCTGAATACACCCTGATTTGTGATCAGGTAATTAGACAATGTATTTCGCCCGACCCGAAATACGCTATGCTGCTGGTAGGCGCTGCCGTCAAACCGGATATACTGGCCATTGTATTCTGCCGGCAACTTCAGCAGGATATCGCGGTTGATGGCGCCGTTGACGGAAATAGACCAGCTAAAGAATTTTTTTACGATGGGCCTGGCCGTTATCATTAGTTCATATCCATAGTTGGCGATGCCGGCGTCATTGCTGGCCAGCCTGGTAAACCCTGTATTGTTGGCCAGGAACCTGTCGAACAGCAGGTTGTCCACCTTTTTGAAATAAGTATCGAAATTGACGATGACCCGGTCGTTCAGGAGCCCGGTCTCGAAACCCAGGTTGTATTGGGTGGTAGTGGTAGGCTTCAGGAATGGATTGGGGATCTGCTCGTAATTGATCCCGATCGTCGGATTGTTGTTGAAGTTGCCATTGAGGTTATAGATACCATAAATGCTCTGAAGATTTCCCGTGGGCACGATATTTTGTCCCCATGTCAATCTCAGTGCGCCGTAGGACAGCCAGATGACATCCTTCAACCATTTTTCCTTGCTGAAGTTCCACCGCAACCCGACGGAGGGGTTTTTTGAATAGAGGTTTTCCAATCCATTGGAAGAGCTGCCGTCCAGCCTGTAGGAAAATTCGGCCACGAATCTTTTTTCATAATCGTAGGAAATGGAACCGGCAAAAGAGGCGATGGTGGCATTCTTATAATTAGCCAGTACCCCGCCGCCCCGTGAAAAATAGGCGTCGAACCCGATGGGCCCCTGCAACTGGTCATTCGGGGTCCTTTCCTGCCTTGTTATACGCGATTGAGCACCCTGTTTATAGATTTCGTTGAATGCGTTGATAAAGATCGTATGTTTCGACGCCAGGGATTTGTAATAGGTCAGGTTATTCCGGTTGTATAAGGTAAAGTTCTTCCCTACGAAGTCATAGACCTTGGCGAACTGGTTGTTGGCTGCGGCAGGCGTAAAAGTTGATTCAGTCTCTGAGGTATTGTCGTAGCTCAGGCTGGATGAAAATGCCATGCCGGTAAACATTTCATACCGCATGTCTACATTGGCCCGCAGGTTCCTGGAATTATTGTCATTCTTGGTTTTCAGGGCCGATACCACGGCGCCGGAAGCCTGATAAAAGGAGGGTGGTGGTAATAAGGTGGATGCCTGCCCGTTTTCGGCCACGCCCTGCTGGAGGATGCCCAGCCCGTTTCCTTTACCCTGGACGCCCAATGACCCGAACAGGGAACTGTAGACCCTGAACTTATCATTTGGTTTGAACTCCATGTTCATGTTCAGGTTGTACCTGGAAAAGCCTGTGTTCTTGATCACACCCTTTTCGGAGTAATATCCCAGGTTTGTCTTGTAGTTGAATTTTGGATTGCCGCCGTCCAGCGCCAGATTATGTGTTTGATTATAGGTGGTCCGATAGAATACCGACTGCCAGTTGGTGGAATTGTTCCAGTATGGATTCAGGCTGTCAGCCAGGAACGCAGTCTCGCTGATCCTTCTGATATCGTTGTAGTCGCGGGCATTGTTGATGATCTGCTGGATCTTCAGCCGGCGTTCCGAATTTCCGCCCAATGTCTCACGGAGTTTGGGCGGGGTGGTCATAAAGAAATTGGTGGTATACCTCACACGGGGAATCTTGGAATTCCCCCTTTTTGTGGTGATGATGATCACACCATAGGCGCCCCTTGAACCATACATCGAGGTAGCCTGGGCATCCTTCAGGATCTGGATCGTTTCTATATCTTCTTGCGGAATCAGTGAGAGGGGGCTGATGCCAGGCCCCTGCGTCTGAAATCCATATTCCGAGGCTTTGTCCGCATCGATCGGCACGCCATCAATGATATATAGCGGGGAGGTCGGTTGGAGGAACGACTCGCTGCCATTGCCGGAAACGCTCAGAGTAGATAGTCCGCGTACCTGCACGGAACCCCTGAAGCCCGGTGCTCCGGTGTTGTTCTGAATATTGAGACCGGGCACTTTACCTTGCAGGAGCTGTTCGACATTGGATACGGGGACATCCTGGACCTCCTTGCTCATGATCACGGATACAGATCCGGTGGTCGTCTCCTTGGTCCTCTTTTGATAGGCGACAATGATCACATCATCCATGGACCGGTTATCCTCTTCCATGGTCACTTTTATATTTGTCAGGCCGGGTTCCAGCCTGACCTTTTTTGTTGCATGGCCAATGGAAGTAAATACGAGGGTAGCACCCGCAGGTGCCTTGATCTCGAAATGACCGTTGGCATCCGTCATGCCCAATACCTTAACAGGTTTCTCACCGGATATGGTGACACCCGGTAATGGGGCGCCTGACTTCTTGTTCGATACATCCCCGCGGATGGTAACGGGAGGAGATTGGGCCAGCAGGACCGTTGCAGGAGACAGACCGGCAGCCAAAAAGACAAGTATGTAAAGACGTAGTTTCATTATGCAGTCGTTTATAAGCAATTAATCATTTTCAAATTTTGGATTCTCCGTCTTGAAATGGAATACGACCTCCCAATCCCCCTGCCGGTAAATCGCAAACTCCAACCCAAACTGGCCCAAAATCCTCTTCCCGCCGAACCCTATCCTGGAATACCTAAGATCGGCGTTCGCCCGGGTTCCGTTCTTTGCATATGCGGTAGGGATCTCCACCAGCGGGATGGGGTAGGCGACATCGTACTGAACATATTCGTTGGTGATCTGCATATTGAAGCCATGGATCATGTCCTTCCAGTTGGTCTCATTAAAGGTGGAGGGATTGATGGGGAGAGAATCCTTGTCCAGCACTTTGATTCTTAGGCTATGGCCCTTCCCGCCTGCGCCAAAAGGACGGATATAGGCCACTACATCTTTCCGGTCATCGTTGCTGACCAGGTAGTTTTCGGTTTGAGCACCGGTCACACCAAATACATAGGGCCTGATATAATCCCTGTCGTTAGGATTGGTGGGGTCTTTCGGATTGGGGGCGACGCCGCCGGTATAGATATTCATATCGTTGGATGGTTCATAAGGCCGTTCCCGCCAGGGACGGACCTGGAAATCCTTTATCAGCCGCTCCCCTCCGGTATTGCTGACCTTGATATCGAAATACCGGGTGTTCTGTGGAAAGTTGGTGCTGTCGGCAGCACGGGGCGTTATCAGCTCGTTGTTGGAGGAAGCCCACATGATAAATTCTCCCGAACGGCGGATCTCAAAGAGTGGATGGGTCTCCACCTTCCTTTTGGCCTCTATCTCTTCCAGGCTTTTCTCCAATCCTGTATAGGCGCCGGTCCATACATAGGTTTCGGCCTTGGTAAAGAGATCTGACATGGGGCTGCCATCGCCATACCGGGCATTCACGATT
>Ga0247778_1001033_pt1 | contig 16133 bp, 15 predicted proteins | sample UWRJL049202B5_FD_179939 | JGI IMG/M metagenome (GOLD analysis project Ga0247778, IMG submission 179939) | Plant litter microbial communities from Arlington Agricultural Research Station in Wisconsin, United States - UWRJ-L049-202B-5 | ecosystem: Environmental > Terrestrial > Plant litter >... | reverse complement strand
ATTCTTTTTTTTTTGTTTTTTTTTTTTAAAAAAATACAAATCGAGATTGCCTTTTCTGCTTCTGCGTTATATATCACGCTTTTCTATACCCCACACCCCCCTTTCGTGATGTAGGTTTTATTTTTTCAAGTTGGATAAGCCTGGAGCTTTGGATGTCTGGTGCTCTTTGGGGGTTTGAAAATTTTCCGGATTCAATAGTATGCATGCAGCGGGGGAGTTTGGGGGATTGTGGTGAGCCTGGACGTTATATAATGAGAGTGAGAGTGAGAGGTGTTGAAGTGTGGAAGTATCGGTGCACGTGTTCTTGTTGGCGATTTGTGGGCCGGAGGGAGGATAGTCATGAAGGGATTGAATCGTGAGTGGAGGGCGGAAGGGGGGGGATACTTATATGGTTCTTTGTTTCTGGGGGGCGTTGGATGGTTGAACTCGAGTTGAGTTGGGCGAAACTGAACTGAACTGGATTAGGGGCTTGCTCAGGGAATCAGAAGCCACGTGAGTCGACTTTCTCCGTTCCTGACGGCGATATTAATGTCCTATTTCCGAAGAGTTTTTTTGGGGGGGACTTGTTTGGTCAAATATTAAAGTGGTTCGTGTCAAGTGATTGCAGTTACTGAAATGAAGGAGTTCGAGACTGGTACAATTTCGGCTCGCAGCTCGTCGCCCTAAGTAGGGGTTTTTGTTGCATATCGAATCTCCGGTCGTTTTTTCTTAGTTCTATTTCCAGATTTTTGTTGCAAATCGTCGGCTCTGTGGCTTTCTCCTAGAGCCATCTCTATTTATCAACCTATTTGTTTGTTATATATTATCTTTTGTTCATTTTCTCTAGAATACGTCGATTTTAATAAATTTCAATTTGTTTAATACAAATCGAGATTGTTTTTTTTCCTTCTGTGTTATATATCACGCTTTTCTGTACTCCACTTAAAGCAATTGTCCCATGCCATGCGTCCAACTGAGAAGAATCACCAATTTTCAAATCCTGTAACTTTGGACACCCGATCGAGAGCCAAGAAAAGGTCTTGGCTTTGAAGCCGAAGTGTCAAAGACTACTTTCTCGGCTGTATTGTATCCCTAATTTAGCAGAGGTCCTGTTTCCAGAGGTGTCGACTCAGCTATACTTTTTGAGGAAAGTTGTGCCTTCAAGACCTGTTTACAGCTTTATCGACGGACAATGGTGTGGTCTCGACGCTAAACTTTGCCCCTGGTACAACTAGAGAAAACATTAGCGGGATGTGAGGGAGGGAGAACTTTGCAGTTTTCATGAAGGGAAGGAAGTCCATGTCAGATGGACGTTTCTGGGGTCGAATCCAAGTATAGGTAGCGAAGGGTCCAAAGTACAGCTCTTCAGAGAGTCCGAGGCAAAATGTTGTGGCGCTAAACCGCATTAGGCTACGCAACTGAACAGTCCCACGATTTTCCACCTTGGGACGACGCGCACGAGAATAACTCGGTTTATGATATCAAATGATTTTTGCTAAAGGCCCCCGGCTCTTCAATCTGGGGGTAAGGGCAATTTGAGGTGAGCTTTAATTTATTTTATTTAAATTTGTTAAACAATGGCGCATGGCAATACAGCTAGTACAGGAAATATACTTCCTCGCGATGGACAGAAGAAGTGGCACTAGGTAATGATTGCCTATTTTGAATGTCTCACTCGGGCGTGGCACATTCGGAATTAGTACCGCTTTTTTTTTTTAGCAGAGCTAAGCTCGGAAGCGAGATTCTCTACGGATAACTTGGCCGGAGTTTGCAGAGGCGAATATAGGAAGGAATATTGAATATTTCGCCCTGTACACTGCAGATTGCCGCTTTTTCTTCAAAAAATGTCATATAGTCACAACCCCAGCAATCACTAACGGAACACCTACTCGAATTCCAATACCGAATGCTATCCTGTCGCTTTCGGAAAAATTTCTGCCTGATGGTGTTGTGGGTGAAGCTGTTGCGGGAGATGAAAAAGCGGTCGATGAAAACGTATTCAGTGAGAACGTCGTCGTTGAAAATGAATATATAGCCGGTGAAAGAATCACGCTCTGGGTTGGCGGGACGAATGCAGAAACTTGCACTTGGGTACCAGAAACTGTCAGCTGATCTGGTGATTGCTGGGGATTGAGTGGCTCGGGAGTTTGAGCATTCGTGGTAAAGGGAGATTGAAGTAACGATTGTTGAGAACTGAGTGATGTAAGAGTTTGAAGTTTCGTAGTAAAGGTTGGCTGAAGTGTCGATTGCTGAGGATTGGGTGATGTAGGAGCTCGAGTATTCGTGGTAAAAGTTGGCTGAACTGACAATTGCTGAGGACTGAGTGATGGAGGAGCTTGGGTATTTGTAGAAGTTGGCTGAGATGACGATTGCTCAGGAGGATGATTGAATGGATAAGGAGCTCCAGGGTTTATGTTGGAAGTTGGCTGTGAAGTTGACTGCTGTGTACGCTTGACGACTGCGGATGATGTAAAAAGCGTGCCTTGACCATTGGACTTTGAACAGACACTAGAGTCATCATTTATAGGTGGATTGCAAACGCCTCCACCGTTATTTTGAACGGCCGTCCACCCTGGCAGGCAACAAATACCAGAAGCTGGAAATGCGAAAGAATGTAGGGTCCATGACGGATCTGCGCATTTTTGTAATGCATCGATGGTTTTGGAGCAGTCTCGAGCCACCTCTAATCAGCAACCTGTCACAGGGAATTTAGGAAGCTGAAAGTACCGTCGACGCAACATGCTGTGCCAAATGTGGTACATATTGAACCATTCGGACAGCATGACTGTGAAAAATCCCATGCACATGCAAAGGATCCATCTGAGCAGCATGGTTCTAGCAGAGAATAACCACCTGTGAAAGCTCGGGGAACAACTAGTGTTGAAGAGTTGATCGCCAGTCCAACTGCGAGATTTCCAAGCCAGAGAGCCGCAAAAGGGACTGATGTCAGACTCGTTACTTTCAATCCTATCATGATCTGTGTTTCCTCTTATTTCAATTCTGAATCCGAGTGCGAGTGATGCGCTTGGTGAAGTGGTGAATTGGTGCGACAGGTGCTCTTCCACTGCTGTCCAGGCAAGATGACGAGTCGCTGGACGAGAATGCCATGTCTCATATATTAGGCACCGCAAACTGTACTATTGTAGAAAACAGAGCCTCATGTTGTCTTTCATGAGGCTGCGTGCTATTGTTAGATATTGTTAATTAATATTAGAAGTCGCATGGCACCTGTGTCAGCCCGCTTAGCTGCCGCACAATGTTCGTTCATCGTTAGTTGGTCAGGCTCGAAAACCTCGCTTTCGCAAGGAATGCCAGAGGTATTCAGTGGGTTTTCAATTTATTTTCAAGAAATTTGAAACCCTTCATCTTAGTATAACGCCAAGATTGGTGATAATAGCTAGAAATGTCTTGTTCTTCTCCATTGGTACGAATGAAAGCAGAAGCATCACTCAACGTGTAAATGTGGAAGAAACCTGCAGCTTTAATGGCTCATTTTCTCCCACGGTGTTCTCGGTATCAGGGTCTTCGGTCGACGTTACACCAGATATCACTCGGTGAGCAGATTTGTAAAAGCAAGCGATATAAGACGCGATTGGTAGTTGAAATTGCCGGGGGGCCGACAAAGGTTGCAATCATAATTACCCGGAAATTTCTGGATATTTAAAACCCCATTGATTCATACACTGCCCCTTTTCAATGCATATGCGGCACACCCTATAGCCAGACATGACAGCCTCACTTCATTATTAGTACCAAATTGCCACCAGAAAGAAAATGGTGGTGTGATGGTATGCAGCTGGCGATATCTCCATGATTTATATCATGAGGCTACCTACCCGTTCAATCTCGTGTTTGTTTTTACGAATAGTTTGTCTCATCCCCATTATGCTCTATTCATTTGGTGCATAGTTCTCATTAAAGTACTCATCGAGACCAGTAGAAGCTTGCCAGTATAGTGTAGCAGACAACATGGCGGAAGTTGTAGGAGTTATTTCGAGTGTTCTCGCTATTTCTGAAGCCGTTATTGGTAGTGTGAAACTGGCTAGCGAGCTATACAGAGCGCCTGAAGAGATTCGTGCTTTAGACGTACGTGGGAATTTCCGAATGTGGACATCAACTAAAAGTTGGACAGGAGCAGGTTCGATCTTTTCGCAGTCTAATCAACCAAATCTATGCTTTGGCACCATCCGGGACGATATCTCTCGAGAGCGTCCTGTCGCAGCCTCTCTCAAGAGCACAGGATGCTATTCGAGAACTTGATTTCCTGCTAAGAGCAAAGTTACTAAAGCAAGGTCAAGGATCAAATCGCGCTCGTCGCCGGGCCTGGTTGCGACACAAAACCAGTGTCACCCATTTACGCAGCAAACTCAGAGATGCGCGAGAAATCTTGCTAGTGGGCCTAAATACTTACCTCATGTAGGAGTCCCAACCTTTAAAAACGTTACTGTAGCTTACATAGATACCAGAATTTGTACTCAGCGTCTGGAATCATCGTTGGTTTCTATCGATCACCAAGCAACTGAAAATCACTTCAAAGCAATCGATGCCATCGAACGCCGAATGGAACTTAAGAAAGTGAAAGGGCCCCTATTGTCAGAAGTGCCTGTTGCAAGCCCTGTTCAAGCTCGGTGGCAGTCTTGCAATCAGGCAATGATGCACAAAAGCCCAGTTGTGAAGTCAACACAACCATATATGCGTTCCGGTTACTTCTTCGATACGCCTATATCCTTACGGGGAGCTGGCCGGCTATCCAGGGTGCAAGAAGTCGCCCAATACTCTCTTCCACAGACGCAAGAACCGCAAACTGAAGACTCACTGGATAATAATGAGAGCAAGGATGCAGCCCTCGTCACGGCTTTCGTGACATCTCCTTCGTTTTTGCCCGAGACTTATACGACACAGGAAGCCAAGCCCGATTTATTCAGCCACTCAAGCCGGCTGGATCAAGTGTTTGACTTTACTCGCACTAACCAATACGCCATGTTCTACGAACACTCTCCCAGAGAATGGAGCCGGCTCACAGTTTCCGTTACGATTAGCATAGACTCTCCTTACTGGCACGCTATGTGGTTAAGTGGAGGCAATGACGTTCTTTTCCAGCCGTGTTTCGGTCTGCCAACCTCTCTGAATAACGAGTTCCGCAAATTCCTCAAACAAAATTCTGACTTGAAATCAGATAGTCATTTTTGTATCTTTTTAGGTGGATCAGATAAGCCGACTATACATTACGAAAAATCCATCCTGCCTGTGACCGAGCATTTGAAGAAGGCTACAAGAGTATTGCGACACTTCGACTGTCCCTGGTACTCGGAGCGTAACCTTATTCATCATCCTATCGGCTCGTCGTTGTTTAACCGGGAATTCATCGCATTTGTGGGATCACGATGGTTGCTTGAGTACCGTTTCGGGTCAGAACGATCAGAGGTCGACGCCTCCCTATATATGCTTCAGGCCTTGCATTGTCTAAAAGGCCTTCCTGGCATTAATCCATTCTTTGGGCTAATTATTGACGAACCAAACGGTATTGCCAAAGGTTTTTTGACAGACTTACCCGCCAAGGGATATTTATTTCGCCTTTTGACCCAACCTGTTATATGGCACAGGCGAGAGAAATGGTGCAAGCAGATTGTCCAAGGAGTCGCTGAGGCCCATTCCAAGGGATTTGTGGTTGGCTCACTGGGCTTGCTATCAAGTGTCGCATTTATGTGGATGGCGATGATAATGCGGTACTTCATCGGTTCCAAACCATTTCCAACATCACCAAGTCATTTACCGGAGGACTACCGCCCGAGCATCATAAGCTAAGAAACTCGGAAGCAGCCGAGGTTTCATTCTCAGCAACCCCTCAGACAGACATTTTTCAGTTGGGCCTATTGTTATGGCTTATTACTGAGAACAGGCACTCACATCAACGATCGGAATTTTGCAAGATATCTGGCTGCCTCGGAGACAGGAGTATTACGTGTGATGAGCGGCATGGGAACCCGGTAGAACTTCCAATACTAGATAATTCCACGCCAAGATTTCTGAGAGAGATAATTGCCGCTTGCCGGGCTGAAGATCCAGACCAAAGACCTCCGGCATGGCAGCTTTTAAAGATGTTCCCTGAAGTCAATACGATTCAACCAAGTTCGGAAACGACCAAGGCTGCACAAACTATGATTGAAAACTGTCAGGGGGGTAATGAAGAGAGCCATAGGGATATAAAATACTTCAGGAGACCGGAAGAGTGTCTGGCACTGAATGGTATCATGATTGACTGCGATTGTTGTGGACAACGCACGACCACACACAATTTTCGTTGTGGTGCCTGCTTCTCAGGGGATTACGACCTTTGCCCTCAGTGTTTTGCCCGGGGAGTTCACTGCCCTGTTAGTAGCCACTATCTACAAGAGTTCTCGAGAGGGAAAACAGAGTCTAAGTACTACACCAGCATGAAGGAGACGGGAAGTCGAGATCTCATTTTGCTCTAGGTTCAGATGAGTTGCAAGTTTTTAGATCTTGCGAAGCTATGCATTCCCAATCTGCAGGGTGCAGAGGGAAATAAAAAATAAAAATGTGGAAATTTATATATTTCCCTGTAATCATCTGGCCTCCAAGCTGAGCTACTGTGAGCTAAGGATAATTTTTTGATTGGCTGCATCGGCTGCTTAATTATACAGTGATATTCAATATCAGTGTGTTATTCAAGAGAGAGAGAGAGAGAAGAAGAAAGAAGAAAGCAGAACAATGCTTTCCACACCTTGAGGCACATTCCAGCTTTTGCTGGACCCTAGTCTATGCACGGAATAAATTTGACGCTGCGCTACAAGAACAGAGAACGCTAGAAGTAAATCAGAAAAATGCAATGCGCGACATCTTTACGATCATCACAAACCCCCCAAACTTCCTAATTTCAAGACTCGCCACAGGCTCAAATTGTCGAATATCAAAAAAACCCCTTCGCTTGCGGCTCTCCAGCACCTGCTCAGGCTAGCCCTAGCTCGCTAGCTGCCAGCAGGTACGGCTCCAGGTCCGTATGATTTGAAAGAAACCCAAAATTGGGCTCACATACTGTGCCATTTAGAGGCAGTGTGCCATTATCAAAGTATGCCGCCGTCGCTTTGACGGTACACGACGATGGCTGGGCGACACTGCAGTGCTACAAGAATATCAGCGCGCCACTCTTAACCCGGGGATTTACAAGGGTCAACTTACACCAATACCGTTTTGCTGCAGTATCACACTGCCTTCAAAACCTTGACTCGTGTTCCTGGCTGATTCCATCGGAGTGGCTGGATCCAGAGGGCTGGAGACAAACAAAATGGGATTTTTGGTTTTGATGTTGCTGAATGGTCCCTTAAATGTCTCCTTGGACCTCATTTTCCATCGCAAGCAGAAAATCATAAGCGGTATTGTTTGCGTGCCTGCAAAGTAGCTCTCATTGTAGACAAAGTCGACGAGGGGTTGAATATCTTCCAAGTTGTCGAATCGTAGCTCAGTATCAGGGCACTGGATGCCATACGGAGCTTCAGGGCCATTATTAGGGAAGGTAGGCGGCTTTGGGGCCGGGGCCGCTAGCGATGCGAGAATCTTCTGATAAGTCACCCAGTCTCGCTCCAGGATTGCATTGAGGTAGAGGGACAACAGCGAGCCCGTGCCAGCTCCCATTCCCGTTTTGACTTGGTCATTTATTGCGAGTTTCAATGAACCGTGGTCAATGAGGCCAACGCTGGCGTTATTGCCCAGAATGATGGGCTGGAACTTGGTTTCTTCTACTAGCTGCACAATTTCGTTATACAAGCTATCTGCGGTTCCATTTGGACGCTGTATGGCGCAAGCGTCTGGCTCATCGAGGCAGGATTTGAGGTATGCGCGAACAGCATCGTCTGATTGCAAGGCATATTGTCCATTTCTTGGACCGTTAGTTAGGTTCAATGAGACGAAGAAAGGAAATTCAGTACCTTCCGTTAAGCCACTCGTGGATATTCACCACACCATCAAGGACAATTTTGTCCATCCGATCGGGAAACATGGCCGCAACTGTTGCCCCAAGAACTGTACCATATGAAAAACCTAGTTGGATCAGCCTTAGCTCAGCAAAGCATCTAGGCGGCACGTTGAATACTGACCATAGTAGCGGAGAAGACCATCTTCTCCCAAGGCATCCACGATTCGCATCATATCTCGCGCTATGAAGGCAGTACTCATTAACTCGCCGATGTCTTTATTCTTCTCGAAACAAAGTTCGCTCACAGCCCCTATTACCGACCACGCTGTTCCCAACGCAACATCGGAGCTATTCGTAGTCGAGGGCAACTTCGCTAAAGACGCATCTCTATCACTTTCGTTGTCAAAGCAGGAAAATGGCAATGTTGTGCCGACGCCGCTGAGAATTATAGTTAGCGTCGCTCGTAGAGTCTAGGAAGGACAGCAACGGACCGAGTATCGAAAGCTATTAGATTATAATGACCTCCCGTCGCACTGCCATAGAGTCAGTATGAAAGAGTGTATGGCCCCTTTGTCCGTCTTACATCATCATATGGGCTGCATAACCCGCAAGAAACTTTAGCGTCGAGTCTCCTGGACCTCCGGGGTTGAAAAGAATGCTCCCTTTCGCAGGCTGCCTTACTGCATCGAACTTCAAGAGTTGGAGGTCGAAAGTCGTGTTGCAGCTTTGAGTCGTATAATCAAGTGGGACGGCAAGTGTTCCGCATGTCGCGGTCGATACGTTCGAGACTGCTGAGGTATTTTGTGTACAGGGACCCCACTGTATTGAGCCAGGAGATGTGGTGGGGGCGGAAGCGACTAGACGAGGTCCAGCGCTGACTAGAAACATGAACAATGGGCCACGGAAAAGCATATTGATGCAAAAAAGTGATATTAGAATTAGTTGCTGTTTGAGATGAATAAGAGGTCATTATGCTTCTCTCTTATATATCTTGCTCAGTGATACATTCATGATCCATATAACGTCATGCTTGCGGCGAAGCCTGCGACAATGAAATGAGACTTTTAGGCTGCTTCTACACAAGCCTGATTAAACAAGGCGTATGACGGAGGCGGCTGTATTTCAAGCGGTGCATATCACCTTTTCAGGCCCAGAAATTGAAGTAATGTAGGTTGACTGCGAAGGGGCCGCAGGTGCGTCCAATTAAAACGACCGTGCTGCGTTGGAAGGGGCCCACCAGGCATATTGATCTAACTTTGTACGTGAACTTCAGATGACTCAAGTTTTGGCATCTTGTAAAAGGAATAAGGTAGCACCTGCATGTACGAGATACATATACACGTACCTGCATGTCAGCATATGGCTCGTGGGGATCGTCGACGCGCTAACCCAACTTGGTGCTACGCAGCGCTCTCAGCCTCAGATTCCCTCTACCCCAGGACACCATGACGTTTGAACTCAAGGATTCTCGTGTCAATTGGCCCGAAGCGCAGTAGCAACTGCACAGACCAAACCAATGTGGTAATTGTGCCAATTCAGAAAGCTAGGGAAAATTAAATATAGAGCGCCAAGAGTCTGGGTTTTAAGCACTTGCAAATCGCAGCATCGAACTGAAAGGACGGAAAGGTATAAAACGAAGAAGAGAAAGAGAAAGCAAGCATCGTATTTAGATATTAATCTAAACGTGATACATTTCTGGTAGCGGGAATTTCTGACCTTAAACTGGGCTAGGTTTACGAATTTGTCGCAACGGCGGATCCATGCTTCTTGAGGGGTGCAGATGTCTGAATCCACGATTCGAATCCTGCGTCCCAACGAATGTAGCTCCAATGCGCGTGGAAGTCCACTGGGACATCACTTCAACATCTCTACCTTACTCTCATTGGCGGCCGACGAAATTACGGTTGCACCGAGCTTCCCTCACCACCAGCGGCCATTCGTATGCAAGACTTGAAGCCGGAGATTGGGCGTTTTTGTGGAGGTCGAATACTGGCAAACGATCGTAATATTTGCTGCCGCTTGAGGCAAGCACTGCGACATCGTGCAAATCATATTCCAAACGACGATAGGTAGCATTTTCACATTGCATGCCCTTCTTTGGTATTCGCGAAATCCCTCTCGAATGCCTCCCAGCCCCCAGCCGGAGCATCATACATCCCCAGTTCCCTCACCACAAAATCATAGGTCCCATCGACAGGTAATTGCCCGCCACAAACATTCCCACCCATCGCAACATTGATAATGACCTTCCAGTCACTCAGCCTCCTCGTCCCTTCTGGAATCGACCCCTTCATAACTGGCCTCCCATCCAAGTACCAAATCAGCTTTCCCCCGGCGCCGTCTCTATCTTCGTTCTGGCTCCACGCCAACGCTACTCTAACTTCTCTATGCGGCATATCCGGAATATTCGTCTCCAGCACTCGATGTTTGTTCCAATCCTCCCCATTATAATGTCCCCAATGTAAACAACTGTGATTAACACAATCCCCATTCCAACTCTCAAAAATATCTATCTCGCCATCGTTCGGCCATGTGAACGGCTGCGCTGGTAACAGCCAGAATGCGGGCCAGATACCCTTCGCACACGGCGCTTTTAAAGAGGCTGTCAAACAACCTCGTTGCCTGCCAAGCTTTTGGTGCGATATGAGACGCGCGGATGTGTATTTGTCGGGAGCCGCGGAATTCGCGATGGCTCGGAGGACGAGCTGATTGTTGGGTGTGAAGAAACAATTTGTTGGGTCGGCAGTATAGTTTTGGGCTTCGTTATTTCCCCAGCCGTGGGCACCAGTTTCTTGCTGGAAGATTTGGGAGATGGGTGTCGAAGGGTTGAAGGCTGGTTGCCAATATGCGGGGCTTTGGGAGGAAGATATTGGGCGTGTGGAGTTGGGAATTGGTGGCGTGCTGCCGGGCCTTGTTGAGTTTGGAATTGGAGGTGGGAGATTATGGTATTGCTGAGGCGGCGGACTGAATTGTTGTGGTGGGGGGTAGTTTTGATATTGGGGTTGATTGTTATAGTACTGTTGTTGAGGTGGCGGGTTGTTGTAGTTTTGGGACGGTGGGTGACTGTCGCTGAGTTCTTTGAGCTTTGCTTTGCCCTTGTTGATCAGTCCGTCGAGGAAAGACATGGCGATGGTGATACAAGTTTATGTTGTGGTGTTGTGAAATTGTTGACGCGGGCGCGGGGACAAGGACTACGGCTAACATAATCGCGGGGCTAGGCGAAGCGAAGCGCCCCTTTTTAGGCGAGGAGCGCGAAATTTAGGGGCCGAGGAGCTACCACTTCACTTTCTTTCTGTCTCGGCTCCTCTATCTTCGTACCCTGAAGTCGTTCGTTCAAATCTTCCTGGTTCAGTTAATAAGACTCAGATGTTTGTTCTTAGCTGTTATATAGAATTTGATAGATTTGGTGCTATGGCTCAGTTGTCGACCCACCAGACCTCAGAACTCTGATCAATTCAGGATGAGAAAGAGAAAAAAACGAGGTGACAAGACAGGCAGGCTCCAGACCACACTGAAATCAAGCTTTGAGTGAACCATGGGGTGGATAGGATCAAGTGGTTAATCAATAATGGAACATTGTTTGTCTATATATCTATCTAGAGATTCTAGATATTACAGCTTACAAGCCACCGTGAGACATCTCCTCTACTCTATACTTCCTCGTCTCATTGCATTGTTAGGCCCAGCCATGCAAAAATCAACCCGCGAATGGAGATGTACAACTGAAATGAGTTGCAGTGGTTCCACCAGCACCGAATGCACTAATCAGTGCCTCAATAGCAGCGTAACAACCAAGACCACACACCACCAAGGATCCCAAGAAGTACACCAGGTTAAAGGTGGACATCAAGAAGGACTTTCTATAGCCTCTCCACCATCTCTTCATACCACCATCCACGCGAGTGTACTTCTTCGTAACAGGGTCAAATGATTCCTCTGGAAGCATGGCGTTCTTCTTGACATCGAAACCAAGCTTGAGCAGCGCAGGGAAGGTGTATGTGAAGTTTCCGATACAGAAAGCTCCGACTAAACTGGAGATATCTCCAATGTTGGGGACGGCGGTGGCGATAACGTAGGCAAGGGCCCAGTAGACTGGTACGACGAAGACCCATGCGATCTTTCCACGCTTGGATGTCAAGGGAGGGAAACCTAGTCAACATGTTAGAAATTTGTGACACCAATCAAAGCATAGGGTGCTTACGGAAAAGCTCAATGAGCACGTTATTGTAGATAACTTTGATGCCAATGTTACCGTACAAGGCAGCAGCAATTAACCCACCTATTCTCAGCGTTAGTTTCAATAAACTTCTGACGGCAGGGTTCGTGACTTACCAATGATGGCTAAGACGTTACCAGCGGTTCGGTAGTTGAATGGGGTGGTGCTCTGAATGGCCGAACTGAATGTGTATTGGCCTTGGTAGGAGTATTGGAAGATACCAAAGAACATGTAGACGAAGTAGATGAAGATATCTGCAGCAAGCATCCCCTTCCAGAAGTCCCATGGGTTGCGCATCTCAGCAAGGAGATTGAAGAAAAGCATGGCTCCACCATACGCGTAGATGATACTATTGATACCCTGGAAAGAGCCGAGGAAGCCTACACCACCAGAAGCGTATCCATAAGGAGGCGTTCCAGCGAACTTATGGATGGGAATATGGCTATCGACTGTGCCATCAGGGAAGTTAACTTCACCGAAAGGAACGTCTGTGGTGGCGCCGAAAGAGCTAAACATCGCCGCGTAGTTAGGTTCGGAATTGGCAGCAACACCGATAGCGATGAATGAAACAAGAACAGTTGTCAAGACGGAAAAGTTGGCGAGCCATCCAAACCGCTGAAGTGTGCGGATCTGTCCGAGGACCATGCCCAAAAGAGCGATAATGAGCAGGCAAATAACGAAGCAGAGTCCGTTACCATTTTCGCCAGCTTTGCCAATTGAAATCTGTGAAGCTTTGCCTCCTTCGCTGAGAATAAGCACTGCTACCAACATGATCATCTGAAGAGACTGCAGAACATTGATTAGATGTCGCATAGCTGGGCCAAAGACACGGAAAAATGCTTGTCCAAAATCTCGGAGCGGGTGACGGTCGGAATCAGCTGAGGGCCATAGTGTTAGTATTAAGTCTTTTTCAGGTATTTCTTGTCATTCTTAGGGTTGGGAAAATGCCCGAGTAATCGGATCACACTTACTGTGCATGTAAACTCCCCACACATACCATCCAGAGATCGCAGCGAAGAGACCAAAAGTGGTGTATAGAGCAACGCCGGGCCCGTATCCAGTGTTGGAGAAAGCCCATCTTTAACATTTGTTAGGACTATTTGCGCTTGCTGGAAGTTTGGAAACTTACGGGGCGCCAGAAGGACCCAGGATATCTGTTGTGATCAAAAAGAATATAGAGCCCCAACCTGCGGTTCTTGTAGCACGCGACGCTTGTCTCCATTCTAGATCAGTGACGGTTGACCTGCGCAAAACAAATTGTTAGCATCACTTCAAAAATCGACGCGGAAATATCTAAGTTTGCTATGAAGAAATATTAGAAGGAATTGATTACCAGTCATTGTGCTCTGTTACTATCTGGTTGTCTTGCACCGTAGCGTTAACTTCGTGCTGGTGACCTTTCGAGAACCGATTCTTGATAAGTCCGCCCAAAGAAAATGGCTCCTTTCGCGTGATATTGGTACCCTCATAGGCGCGCTCTTCAGCGCGGGTGATTTCCGCATAATGAAGATATTCCTCGAAAAGGATTTCTGGGTCGTTGTGCACTTGAGCAGCCTCGATGGTAAAGCCATTCTTCAATCCGGTCTCATGGCCATGATCGAGGGCGTATTGGTTAGGGTTCTTCTCACCCATGCGTGGGTCACCGCCATCAAGGGCGTAGTTGGCGAGGTTCGACATTTTGCCAGATGAATGAGCGAAGGAGAAAAGAAAGAAAGAGTAAGACAAAGCATTATGTACTTGAGGAATGCATACCCAGCATGCCTACCCGTGCCGCACGGGCAGATTGAGAGCGTGCAAGGATACAGCGAGCTCCACCATCCAACAGGCATTAGGATATTTCCATCAATTCTATGTAGAGGGGCGGATACAAACAACCAGGATACGAACCTTTCTGCCAAGCCAATAGTACTTCGTTTGTCGGGTAATCGTGTAATACCAGGAAGGGAAGCTGGATAAATGATAATCAAGCCACATTTTAAATACGCCACAATATAACATATACAAATGGCTGCTAACATAGCCAAGACATGCTAAGGAAGATACGCCGAAGAAGAGTAGGCCAATTCAGGAAGGTGGAGTTCGAGCAGATACGGCGCGACTCCCGTCTTTTGTGGTGGCTTCCCGTGTCGGGGAAATTTAGCGTGCAAGGGCGTCCACTAATTATTCTTATCTACGGCGTGGCGTGCTGAGGCATAGCTTGTTCTTCTAAGCGATTCATTTAAGCTCCAATTAGGCAGCCTGGGCTTGCCCAGACTATCCCCGCCCACGGCTCAGATAGTTAATCTAAGCTAGAAGCAGCAGTTGCTCACGTCTACAGATCAAGAAGGAACCTGCGAAAAGGGGAATTAATCGTGATCCTAATGGTATTCGACTGTTGTACTTTCGGTCGAAATGTTGATCATTATCAGTCATTATTAGTCCTTTCAATCTGAAGACTGCGCGTTTCAGCTTTCGCCAAGCAGTATCCACAATATCCTCAAGCCTTAGCTTTAACCCGACAGATGGACAATTGCGGAGATTGCGCTCATGAAGGTGGTCTCCATGATAACAAATTCACGATAGGGACTCTTGGCGACGTCACAAATAAAGCTTCAACCAATCCAAGCTTCTCGAAAAGATATGTACTAGTATAAATAAGCTAGTGTCAGACTAGCAGTGGCGCCGTTGGCACGACTCACGAGAAAGAAATGCTTAAAGTCGTTCTAGAAGCTAGGTAAGGAAGAAATAGAGCTTCCTGATCAAGGTGCATATAAGCCTGACTAGGATCGGTAGGTCCCGACCGTTCAAGCGTTCGATCCCCTTTTTTGAATTGGGAATTCAGTTGGGACCAACTTCTTGGGACCGAGGATATACCTATCCATCACGCTCCTCAATGTTAAGTTCAGTTCATGACAAGGCTTCATTTCATCAGCCACCACGTATTTGGAATTGTACAATGCCTTTCCTTCAGGATGATGAACCGCTGCCATCACTACCAAATCTCTTTCTTTGCGTAGCTGAACGCATCGTGAATCCCACCCATCTTCTCCTCGATCGTGAAGATCTGCGCCTTGTCCAACAAAACCCTCACCACCTCAGCCTCGTCTGTTGCATAACAACAAGTGGCATTCCCCAAAAAACACCCATGCTTTCTTCTGCATCTAAATCAATCACATCCAAGATAGTCCAAGCCGATCTTTTCTACCAAATACTGCACCGACTCCATGCGGTGTTGAAAGTGCACGACATCTGGGTCGGTGCAAGGCCTGGATCCCATGTTGGCCAATCCGACATCCAGGATGCGCCCCTCCAACGGCGCGCCTTGAGATAAGAGAAGCTTGAAGATCGGGCGTGTGCTGAGGCTTGCAAATGTGTGGAGATACGTGCAGCCCGTGTGCTCGAAGCACCATTTCACCAACTTCTCATCATGATATAAACGTTGCAACAAGTATCCGCCTCTTCCGGGCCACCTCGTCTCCTTTGGATCTTTAATATCGAGCAACGATCTACGTCGACGAGCAGCTGTAGCAGTCCAATAGTGGTAGGTAGGTTGGTTGGTTGGGATGGACTGAAGGGTAAGCCAACGCTCATGCACGTTTTCCTTCCAGAAGAAAGCGGATCAATCAAATACGGCCGACACCAACTGATTGGATCTGCGCCAGATTGATGAGGGTGTGAGAGGCTTCCAGAAGGCGGGTTAATGTCGTTGGTTCTGGAGCTGCTTCCGATGCACTTGCGAGGTTGTTAGGGTAGGAGACCAACCTCTTGCAGGGTTTATACGGGGTTGATTTACACGCCGTATCAAGAATACGCTTGAATGCGCTTCAATACGGTAGGATATGCCAAGGCTCCGTGCCAGCCCTGTTTCTTTGCCCAAAGCTTTTAGTAATCAAGACTTCCTAAAGGGGGGCACAGATACTTGGCATTTCTTATACCTACGGTAAGCTAATGCAGTAGGTAGGGTTCACTGTAATCAAAGGATGCGTTTATACTTCGTAAGGTGGGGGGGGGGGGGAAAAACGGGGGCAT
>Ga0247778_1001032_pt1 | contig 16155 bp, 16 predicted proteins | sample UWRJL049202B5_FD_179939 | JGI IMG/M metagenome (GOLD analysis project Ga0247778, IMG submission 179939) | Plant litter microbial communities from Arlington Agricultural Research Station in Wisconsin, United States - UWRJ-L049-202B-5 | ecosystem: Environmental > Terrestrial > Plant litter >... | reverse complement strand
CTCATGGTGACTGGGACTTTAGCCGAGAGCCACAGTTTACATTAGGAATCAACTCTTCTTCTAAGCAAATGCCTCTTGCCCCACCCCCATAGCTCATTCTAGGTTCAATAGTCAACTTCACCAACTAGAAAACTCATTGACAGCAAAGGCTCCTTGACAACAGACTACATCAACTTTGAATCCTCGATACTATAGGTTAAAGTTGCATCCCGAGAGGACGAAGTAACAACGAGGACATAAGGGTAGAACCCCGATCCCTAATAGATCCACACATCCAAACCCCGCCATAATGAGAAGTATCTCAGTCAAGATGACCATTAGTGACCACTCATCACAGCGTCTACCATCAATATTTATACCCATCTTCCGCTCCCCCAGCATGCCCCAAACCCGATTCAGATTACGCATAAATACCCCCTCCCTCCACATCGAGTTGCTTTTCAAAGCAAGGAAAAATGCGAGATGGGACTATCTTATTTGCAAGTTCTCTTGTAGAAGGCCCAGATTCCGAGTTTGTGTCAAGTTCGATAGAATCTGCTTTAGAAACCTTGTCGTGAGATGAAGGGAAGGAAAGGCGAACCAGAAACGCGGCTGACTATGAGTTAACAGCAGAATACATTCGACAGCAAAACCCCCTCAACAACCCGGCCATTTACTCCTGGACATAACTTAATAGTAAAACCAGACAGCGCAATAAAGAGTATGCCGAGGAGAACAAAGACTTCGCCTACGAAAGAGTGACCAAGAACCCATTACGGAATTCGAGTGCCTTGTTGTCACAGCTGGAGTTCTCCAACTCCAGGCCCGGGTCGTAATTTATAGCCACCGCGGGGGGTCCTCTGTGGTCGCACTTACCCCACACTCTCACCCATCCATCAATTGCAGCAGTCTCACAATCAACAACAATCACTCAAAGCACCATTCAAAGTCAATCCATTTGCATGCCTGAAACTAAAAAATCCCGGATCCGATTCACAAGCAATGAGAAGATATCATATCGTACCCATTCCACTTCATACCGCTCCAATCAACCAGCCTCCCATTACAGTTGGGGGAATTCTTATCCATAGAGCCAGTCTAGCGTACAAGCCACCATGTCCAATCCATTCATCAGTAAAGAGAGTCCGAAAACGAGTACGTAAAACCAGCCAGTTGCAAAACACATCGTGAGTCAAAGAAAAGGAAAAGGAGAGGCAAAAAATCGAATAAACCCCGGGCTCCGTCCTGCCTGCCTATCCAGAGGGTGTTGCTTGTGTCAATCTTGCGCCTTGCCATCGATCATGTATCATTTTTCTTTCGTTAAGATGGGGGATTTTACTTCCGAGCAGCCTTCTCTTGCTCAGCGAGGTATTCCTCGTCGCTAGCATCGAGAATGTCGTACTCCTCATCAGTCAAGAAACCATCCTCGGTCTCATCATCATCAACAGTCTCCTCGACGAAGTCCTCGAAGTCATCAGCGTCCTCCTCAACTTCAGGAGCGGCGGCTGTGACCTCCTCGTGGATGCTCGTGCTTGGAGATTCCTTCTCGAGGGTCGGGAAGATCATCCCGTTGCCTTGAGACTCAACCTTTGGCTCAACGACTTCCTCCTTGACTGCAACCTCGTGCTCCTTGACGTTAACGTCACACCACAGTCTGTGGCCGAACTTGCCGCCATCTGGGCCGGTGAGGCGCCAGTAAGAGATGAAGTTGCCCTCACGGTTGGGGGTTCTCATCAGGACAGTGAAACCGGCCTCCTGGCCTGGAGCGACCTCGGTGTAGCAGGTAGTGCTCTCAGCAGCCGAGACGAGCTCGTGTACGCTGGCTGGGTGGCCAGGATCAACTGCACACATGTTATCGCCACCAACGAACTTGACGCTACATCCAGCGGGCCATGAGGTGTTGCCGCCGTTACGAAGATACCAAGTCTGCTCGAAGACGGTGTTTGGTGAGAGAGTGGTGCCATCGGCAATGACATCACGGACAAAGTAAGCAACCAAGTCTTCCTCAGCCAAGGTAGCTGGGAGCTCCTTGACCTCCTCAGGCTTGACCTCAGGGGTCTTCTCAGCCTCGACCTCGTGAGACTCCTCAGCCTTTACTGGCTCAGTGGGCTGTAGATCAGCAACAGTCTGGACTTGAGTGGCAGCGTTGGCTGATGGAGCTGGGGTGGTCTCCGTGGACTTAGATTGGCGAGTACGACGATCACCCATAATTGGCAATGGCTTGCCATCCTCATGGTCGCCCAGAGTAGTAACGCTGACATTGCGGACCGGGGTCTTGAATTTGATGAGAGGGTGGGTTCGGTTGTGACCGTTGGATGGGCTGGCCTCACAGCTGGCACAGAAGTCGGTGTCGTGGCAGACTGCGCACTTGTAGCGGTCACCCTTAATATAAGTCTGGACTCCGTTGTTGGAGTTGCAAAGAGGACCATCACAGTAGATGCCGTGGTGGCGAGCCTTGCTGCTGTATGATCGGTGCAAGGCAACGTGATCGTTAAGAGGTTCGTAGATGGGGACGAATCGGTGGCGTGGGTGGATGAAGTTGGCATTTGGCACGCAGGTGGAGCAGAAGTCCCAGTCTGGGCAGTCGAGGCACTTATGGCGAACACCGTAGATGTACTGCAATAATTAGCTTCTGGGATGATCAATTTGACAGGAAAAGACATACCTTATCACATCCATCGCAGATTGCATTATGAGGAGTGTTGCGTCCTGGAGCAAGCAGGTTCTGAGCAGGCACACCAAGGTTGGCATCCTCAACTGCGGGAGCGAAGGCATGCTTAGGGTGGTGACCATGCTCATTGGCAACATGGCAGTCAATGCACAGGTCGTAATCATCACAAGATGTGCAAGTGACAAAGTTCTCGACCGTCAATTCTAGATATCAGTTAGCAAAGCTTCGAATCGTCATTGAGTTCCAAGACTTACCTTGAATGCAAGAGTTGCAAGTACGACTAGGAATGATCTTGTTCTCATCAGGAACAAGAGTAGTCTTAGACTCAGAGAAAGGAGTAGCCTTCGGCTTAGGAGCAATAGTCTCAGTGGTGCTGTTGATAACCTTTCCATTCTTCACAAAACGCTTGATCAACCAGTGTCCCTCACCTCCACAGAGCACTCCGTCATCAACACAAGCCTGGCAGAGATCAAAGTCTCCATCATCACAAGTGCTGCAGTGATAGTGCTCGTCTGGGATAGCATCGGTGCAGTTGTTACAGTACACGGAGAAGACGCTGGTGGTAGCTGGGCAGCCAGTGTTGTTGCGGATGGCATTCTGGCGTTCTTGAGAGACACCAGCGAGCTCAGCAAACCACTTATCACGAGCAGCAGCGCCCCGGGTAACGGGGATCTCGGTGCTGGGTGGAGAAGGCATCTTGGGAGTCTGCGGTAGTGGGTGTGCCGAGCTGCAGCAGGAAGAGCTGACGATCGGCGCAGGGGCCTTGGGGCTGAAACGAGGTTGGTTGATAAGGAGGTCCTCGAATCGATTCTGGATCTCAGCGACTGATCCAGTGCGGACAGTCTCTTGTGGGTAGATCTGCTCGATCTGCTCTTGAATGCTGGCAGTATCGTATCTTGACTCGGCAACAGAGGCCTTCTCCTCGACGGGGCTGACTGGGCTGGGCTCTTCGTCCTCGACGGTAGCTTGCTTTGGGGAAGGAGCAGGGTGGTCGATGATGGTGACCTTGAGACGGAGCTTCAACTTGGCCTTGGCGGCACGGTAGAGCTGCTTGTAGACGGAGGTGTTGGCTGGATCGAGGACGACGAAGGATGCGGCGCTGTCGGAGTAACGCTCGAAGATAGCCTCGGATGATGGGGCGATAGCGAGTAGGAAACGGAGCTGTATTGAATCAAAGTGGTCAGTTTTTGCATACAATACATGTGTGAATGTGCCATCGTGAAAAAGATATTATGTCAGGCTGGGAGCCTCATCTCTCTGGGAGCTCGATGACGGGTGGGACGATGAATCACGTACCTTATCCGGCAAAGTGCTAGCTCCTAGGTCACGAAGAGGGAGCTTGAATCGACGGTTTGTGCCCTCGACATTGACCTTCAATGTGACGAGGGTATCTGGAGTTACTGCTGGGTGCGACGCCATAGCTGGTGATGATCAAGGCTGTAGTTCTTGCGTCAGCTAACCTCAGGAGCTCCTTCGTAGGCGGTGACGAGGTGTTTCAGGCAGATCAACGTACAGTAAAGTGCTCAGGGCTCTGTATCTTCGAAAGGTCGAAGAGGTTGAGGATCCAAGAACCGATCAAGATGCAGTTCTTGGGGTCTTTGTCGGTGGTTGATGGAGAGGAGGAACGAAGGAGGTCGTCGAGAAGAGGGGAGAGGTAGGTAGGGAAGCCTGGAGCTCGATAAGCGATACGAATGGGCGGGCTCCACTCGCTTTCCGTGCCAGGATGTCGGTAGGCAGGCTCTCACGTACGCAAGCCCGACTAATCAGAGGCAGAAGATGATAGAAGGGATGGGGCAAAGAGGCAATAAAAGGAGTTAAGTCCGAAGATATCCAGAAGTCGTTGATTATCGAAGGTTGATTGTTGATTGTCCAAATGTCAAGATGTCCAGATGTACCGGGGCCAGTAGTAAAGGCCGAATATTAAATAGTCATGAGATCGCGGAGAAAGCAGGGGTTCCACCGAGTCACGACACTCTGCCTGGGCACATTCTCCCAGTCAATGCCAAACAAATACTTTATAGAACTCGTACCATTCATTTCCTGTAGTTTCTATTTCATCAATTTCCTGTTTTTACAAGAAGCTACATGTACAATCGAGAGGTGAATGCTCAAAATGCCCTATTGATTGTCAATTCTCATTTCTCAATTCCTCACCGAGACGAAGAAGAAAGTCTTACTCCTACTCGGCATAATCACAAACCCAACCAACAAAGTAAAATCACGCCTCAGGAACAGTGGCAAAGATGACACCGAGACATGTCCAATCTTCTGGTAGCCTTTCAATTAATAAGTTTTGACATCCCATGCTACCAACACGATGACTTACACAAAAACGCGCCGCCTGGCTGCCTACAAGTCTACGTATCACGAAACTTTGCTCATCACATTACCACTCGATTCACAGCACAGGACAAAAGTAATTCTTCTCGGGGCAAATATCGTATTAACCAATACCACCATCCCACTACTCATTCATATTTAACTAATCTACTCCACTTCACTTCGCCACTGCCGCCCTGCCTAGCCTCTCCTCGCGTTCGTCTGGCTCTCCAAAAAAAAAACTAGAACAACAACAGAGGGATCTTTCTTAAACGACAATGACGAAGAAGAAGGAGAGAGGCTCCGTGTAATCCCCATTCCATTCCGATCCATACGAGTACTAAGATGATATGATGTGATGCGTTGTAATGCAATCGCAGCTGAAAAACGTATAGCTGCAATATGCATATCGATTCAAAGGCCGGGGACCGCAATCCCTGCAACGGATATCCCAAATGATAACCACAGCGGAAAGACACAAACAACATGCTGTGCAAGCAATGGGACAACAAGCCGAGAGAGATTCATATAAGGTACCGAACCAATGACCCCTCCGATGATCGATGAAAATCGACGACCAAGATATCTTTTCGTAGCGTAGAGTGCAGTGCAGTGCAGAGCATGAAGAAAAGTAAATACCGACGCTTCCGAGACGCACAATGAAACCCATGGGTCCAACAAGATTCGCTGAAAGCATTAAAAAGAATATAACAAATGTGGTTGTGCAACACCCGACACAGGTCCTTCTACTGAGGGTAGTAGACCACGCCTTGAGGTTGTTGCGGGTAATAGAATCCATCAGGACTAGGTGTCATCATGCCACCCATTCCAACAACTCCGCCAACTTGCTGCATCGGATATGATTGAGGTTGCTGGTATGCAGGGAACGTTGCTACTGCAGGAATCTGCGCGGCATCATAGTAGTATACCATGCCATTGACTTCTTGCGCCACCAGATTTTGTGCACCAGCTTGAGATGCAGGATCAGCTGGTGGCGGGGGTGGCGGTTGAGAGAACGATGGTTGTTGTTGTTGCGGTTGTGCCGGAACAAAAGGAGCTGCACCACCTGGCTGGGCCATGCCTTGGCTAAATCCTTGCTGAGGATAGAAGTATCCTTGTGGAGGAGGCATGACTTGATATGGTTGTTGAGGATAGAAATTTTGCGATGATTGTTGCTGATATGGGTTAGGTTGGAAGGGTTGAGCATGGATAGCGCGTTCTGGGATTTGTGACAATGGTGTACCAGTCGAAGCCTGACTTGGATATGAAGGGTTTCGAGAATGCATCATGGCATCATTAGGGTAGCTGTTGCCATTGACTTGAATAGGAACCTGCTGGTGGAAAGGTTGTTGATGTTGTTGCGGAGGGTTGAATTGTAATGTTGCAGGTGACTCGATATCAGCAACTGATACCGCTTTCTGAGGTCTAGGTTGATGCATTGGAATCGGATTGGGTCGATTCTCGCGGAAGGTAGGTTTCTGAGGAAGTGGATAGGTTTGTGGTCGAGGCAGGTCATCCAGAGATGTAGCTCCCTGCGAATTTCCATTCTGGGGTTCGCTTTCCGAAGTTGGAAGTGGCGGTTGAGCAATTTGGCCTGCGGGTGGAAGCTTCACAACTGGCCTGGAGGAATCCATTGGAATTTGATTCCGGGACATGACAGAGCCATTTGGCGAAATTATGCTATCCCTATTGACTTCCCGAGCAAGTGATGAACGTCGACTCATAGCAACGCTAGGAGTGTACTGGCTGCCGTATACACTGCCACCAAAGACGCTCGTACGTCTTGAGTAACCGCCCATAGATCCAAACGCGGATCTTGTTCCCCGACCTCTTCCACCAAAGCCTTGTTGGTTGGGTCGCATAGCTCGCGGGATGAAGATGAAGGACCTGTCAACTGCAGGGAAGATATATCTAGGTGGATGGTCTGGAATCGAGATGCGGACAGGCTTATCTCGTCGCATTGGAGGTCGGTGATCTGGAAGTCGTGTGTATTGCTTCCACGGAATGCCCGGGAACACAATAGGCTTCTCCATATTCGCCAGTAATACCCTAATCTGAACATTACCAACATGTTTTGTTGTTGAAAGTGCTCGGTTCGGGGGCGCGGCTGAAGAAGCGCTGACTGGGACTCGAGAGGGTAGATTCGAAGGGCCGTTTGAATAGGTCGATGAAGGATAGTTTCGAGGTTCTGGTTCACTAATCACTTCGTGCATATCATGAGACCATGGGGCGTCTGTAGGTTCCCATGGTTGATGCATTTGGCTAGTGCTTGTTAGAAGGCGAAAATGGCTTTTGAATTTTGATATAGCAACATACCTTGAAGGTGCATATGGCCCTCCAATTCCGGGCCTGCCTCGTCCTCCTCGACCTCTTCCGAATGGCCGGAATCCATTTGCCGCAGGTCCAGAATGTCGGTGGTCATGCATGAAGAAAGCCCCCCTATTCGGGACGAAAGCCGGGTCAGCATCTCGCTTTTTCTTGTATTCCTCATGTTCCCTTCGTCTGCGTTCGTGCGGTAATTCTTGAGGCTGGTCCATCTGTGCTGTCGACTTCACAACCGGTAGTGACGGTTCTCTTTCTTGTATATCAGCATCCTCCCGGAGATCCTCGTAGTGCACCTCCTCCGCAGCTCCATTTTGATCTGAGATCTTGAGCCCGTTAAGCATCAAGTCCATATCGCTGGTGCCATTCGTAAGCGTCCTTTTTGATTCGGCGGAGGTTCCGTTGGCTGTCGTTGCCTTGGCATCTTTCGAGCGTCTGCCTCCATTTCCATTGACTTTGGCCAGCTCGGGAGAACCGGCAGAGCCTGTTTCAGCAGCAGGTTCCTCGTCTTCCTCCGGTGCCTCGTCTTCCTCGCTGATAATCGACCCCTCACTCAGCGAATCGTCATCCAGGTCCCCAAGATCCAGGACTCCCTCCTCATCGCCCTCGTCCTCAACCCGTCTTCGACTTGCAGCTAAGTCCTTCCTGTGCCGATGAACCATCTTGAGGAAGTGTATGGGCTGTCGTTCGAGATGCGACGGGTTGCCGGGCGAGCGTTGGGGATCGAAGGGGCAATATTTGGTGACAGATCATGCAGTAGTGGCGTTGTGAACGGGATATGTACCGCCCGCGGCAATAAAAGTTATAGGCGACAGTCTCGATATCTGTGGATGAGCAACAGTCTGAATCTGAATGGGTGATACCTGCACGCCGATGAGCAAGGTCGAGAAGGAGAAGGTATGTAGTTCTTGATTTTGGTCTGGAGGCTGAAATATGAAAGCCTTGGGCAGTCGCGCTTCCAACATCCCTGCACTTTCCTCGTCGAAGCGCTAGCCGGTTTGAGAAATCTGGGGAGAGGAAGGAGCATTAGGAATACGAATACTAAGATGCTAGTGAATATTGCAGAATGATTTATGTGTATCATGATTTCTGAGCAATACTACTTCAATGTAAATTTCTTTTTGTTGACATACAGCACGCCAAAGCTAGCAAACAATTCCAGCTTTCCGTTAACACCTCGAGTCCCTTTTGGGAAGCTTACCGGGTAAAGATCCAGGGTCTGAAATGTTAGAAGACTTGTCACATTCATCCTCGAGGATTAGAAATATGGATCTCAACCCCTTCCTGTGATGCATAGAGGATGTCTAAAGGTACCAAGGAAACACCTGGGCTAAACTTGCTTAACATCAATCACGTGCGCAGTTCCCAATACAAGGGCTCGGAAAAGTCACTTAATAACGAAAACTATATCTCCTGATATCAGAGAACGCATCTCTTGACATTCGAAACCCTACCATATCATCAACATTGGCATGGCACACAGTGGTCTTTTCATCAGATGCCCATTGAACATACCCCTCATTCACCCCTCAGCATCTAACACAGTAAAGTTCGAGCTAATGACAGTCTAAGATCTTGATATTTCCGAGACTAGCAAAATGAGAAACTAAGCATTTGACGTGCGATATCGCATACATTGTACGAATCGATGTTTGAATTTCGTATGATATGATGATTTGATACGCGAGGAAAGGAAGTTTGTCGGCTACTTCCAGGGAACTGCAGTCAACTCACGAGCATCACACGGAATCAGCTTTAGTTAACTATTTCATTTCAACTACTACTTCTTTTGTTGCCTGTTGCCACGCGTGATGTACAATGCTATACACCACCACCCCATTCCGCTCCGAGTAAAGGCCCATGTTCCGAACGCCGCAAATGAGGGAAAGCAACCCACCACCTGTTCCGATGCGCCGAATAATGTGTGTGTGCTCATGTACCTCCGGCCAGTATGTACAAATCCCAAGAAAAATCACAGCGCGAAGAAACCATGCGAAAAGCCAAGAAGCAGAACAATACCCGTATTTAGTCTACAATTAGAATATGATGCCCAAAACCAGGATTGGCATTGCCGGAACGCCAGTAAACAGTGCGTGCAGAAACTGCCACAGAGAACGGGGGAACCTCCAGACCATGGCCATTGCGACCAGTCTTGGAGAGTAAGACTGCTACATGTCGAATAGTCCACTCCAGAAAATGCTTCAATGAGAAGCTGTAAATGTCGATGCCAAGTAACGACGGATAAACTTTGATCGTGGTTCTCGTAATGACCCAACCAGTACTCCTTCCAGATTCCGCCTTTTGACTAACTTTTGATGCATGAAAAATCAAGCGGACCCATATCGTACAAGAGAGAAGGGCTCGCGGCGATGAACAAGCCAGCACTGATTTTGAAAGCGCCAGGTGGTTGGAACGCTCAAAATCATAAAATCAGTGCCATGCTGTGTCCATCACAAGGAGGGTTTATGAGAATCGTCGCTGCTCGGGCTGCATGCCTTGACCGGGGCCCATGACTGGAGGGGCTCCCATGTGCTGGAGGCCGTATGGGTTCATTTGTTGGTTACTAAAACCTTCGATGAACTGTTGCATACCCATACCGTTGAGGCCTTGTGATTGGGACACTGGACAATCCTTGTGGCCCATCAAGATCGTCTTGAGGTTGACAACCTCTTCTCGGAGACCGGAAATCTGTTGACTGAGTTGTTCATTTTCTTGGCTGAAAGCCTCGACCTTGTTCTGCAGGTTTGCAAGCCACTGCTTCTTACGTTGCCGACATTTCAGTGCAGCGACCCTGGAGATATGTGAGCTGTTTGTAAATTGTGATGACGTCAGAGATTCTTACCTGTTTCGTTCGAGAAAGTTCTTCCGTTTCTCGTCATCGGTCATCTTCTTGCCGTTGGCATTATACTCATCCTTGCTCATATCAGGTTCTTCTTCGGACTGAGGCTCGGACTGCATTGCGTTTCCGTTGTTGCCCTTAGACTTCTTGGCAGCGGGACCCTTCGATGAAGTCTCGTCTGCTTTCCGTCGACCATTGGTCTGAGGGGTACCAGTCGAACCCCTCTTGTTCTTTCCACGAGTGGTGGGGCCCTTCTGATCGTTGTCATCAGAGAAGCCACCGCTCATTTCACGGCCAGAATTGGTGCTAATCGATCCATTGCCTCTCATTTGCATGGTAGGCGAAGTCTCGGAAGACTGACCACCCATTTGCATACTTTGTTGTGGGTGGGCATGAACAGGCATCTGGGGAGCCATGGCGTAGTGATTTGTCTGTGGGGCACCGTTGCGGCTACTTGATTGAGCAAGGAGGAAGAGACCGTTAGCCGCGTCGTGTTGGTCGTGCTGATCAAATTGGCCTGGTGCCGTTGGCTTGACATCCAAGCCGTTGCTCATCTCCTGAGGTTGAGGCTGAGAAGTCACGCTTTGGGATGCTTCGGCACGTTTTTGAGCGTTCGCGGCGCTCATGGCAGTACGGTGAAAGTCGAGGGTGGTAGGAGTGGCACCACCACTTGCCAGTTGACTGAATAGTGCTTGGGAATTAGGACTTGGCTCAGGGAACATAGTCCCACCGCCGCCAGGTGTAAGACCAGATCGAAGACCAGACTCGTTAGGCGTGGGGAAACCTCCACGCATGTGATGTCCGTCGCTGAAGTAGTCGTCTTTGGCGGGGCCTGATAGCATCGCCGGGCTTAGGGGTCCTGAACGCAGGCCTCCCCAGAAGTTGGGGGTGGTTCCAGTGGCGCTTAAGAGACCAGCTGGTGAGGTCAAGGCAGCAACAGATGGGAGTTTTGTGCCGCCAGGTGTCTGCACGCCACCACCGAACGCGAAGGATGCTTCGAAAGGGTTTGCTTCGTGATGAATATTGCTATGGTTTACTGAGAAGTAGTCGGGCGTGTTTGGGACTTGTGATGCTGCTGCAGCTGGGCGAGGTGGAGGACCAAGAGGGTCGGCATTGGAAGTCTCGTTTTTAACGGGGTTTTCCTGCTTCAAGGCTGCTAATTCTGCTCAACGAAGATCAGCAGGTTGCACGTAAAGCATCTAATTGTACTTTGATATAGAATGCCTGGTATTCGTATTCGTAAGGATGGACCCCATGAGATGCTGCACCGCGGTGTGGTCGCCCGTGGTGAGTAGCGACGTTGTGACCTCCTTCACCCAGTGCGCTGGCCAGGGCGTATTGAGGCATCGCTGCCGTAGGTCTTTCTCATTGTGATGCGACGATGAGGGAACATAGTTAAGGTTGAGGCAATGACGACCATGTCGCCAATAGTTGATTGGAAGAGCAACGGCGATTGACTCCCTTCACAACAATAAAAGACAACAATGAAACAATTAAATCACGAACGTACCTGAGTCTTTTGGCGGCTCTGCATTGGCTTGTAGCGGAGACTTGGTGTCGCCCTTCTTCGAAAGGTCTGGCGGAGAATTGGTCATGGTGAAAGAGTCAAGGCGCGTGTGGGGGGGGATGTGTGGTGTTGAGTAGACAACGGTGTTGTGGCTGACAGACAATGACGATGGTGCTCGATTCGGGGAAGGATGTGCTGCCTCTCCGCTTTCCGTCGCAGAATGTCTGGGATGTCTGGGATGTCTGGCACTGCGATGCTGGGCAGCAGGCGTGGGCGTAATTCTCGTGGTCTGCGCTGCGATGTTGACCAGCAGCGGACGTCAGAGGTCGAGGACGGTATGAGGTCACTGTACAGGGCAACGTGCGCCTTCTAAGACTCGTTAAATTCGGGGCATCCAACCACTTTGTTCTCTACATACCACGGCAGAAATGAATCCTTCGACGAATGTTTTATTTATTTGGCAGAAAAGACTGGATTAACTTTTGCGATGCACGATGTAGTTGCAGTTGCAGCGATGTGGCCGGTGCAGCGGAAAAACAATTGCGCTTTGAAATCGCGCAAGAGGAGGTACTGCACTGCACGAGGAGTGTGCAGGGTGGCAATGAAGCAGCCCCTGACAGATTCAATTTGCTGGGACAGAGCGATGCGAATTCGAAAGTCGATGCTGAGAAACAATCCTGATATGGGAATAGAGTTCGGGATCCTGGGAATAATAGTGGCGGATGGCAGGTATTGATATTCCTAGACTCTCCAGCGTGTCCCCACGGTGTGCGGGTGCTTTCACTGTTCGAGTTTATTTCGATGACGTTTTTGCGACGGTGGTGCGAAATCGTCTTCGCCCCGGCTTCCAACGCAGCTCGAGTGCAACCACGGTACACTACCGTTCTTCACTTCGCGATTGGGACCCAAAGGTCAAAGGTCAGAGCACGAAAGCTCTGGCTCGATTTGAGTATCGACGTGGGCGCGAAGTATTGCGGCTCTGCTGGTGCTGCACTGCGTTGCGAGTTTCTGCTGGTGAGAGTTGCGAAAATGAAGAAGAATGACGCAGAGGATGACGACACGGGGCGACAAAGAGGGCTTGATTTTAAATGCGCGCCCGCCCAAACCACCTAAAACCAGCATCGCGCGCCATGCGAGGAAGGGGAAGGTAGCTGCCAAACGAGTATGCCCCACAACCAATCAGCGCCGGCTATTCGTGCGGCAAAACGGGTCCACCTCAGAATCTCAGAATCTAGGTCCTCGTCGCCTTCTCCTCACCTGATTAGAAATACACCTAGATCTTCTGCTTCTGCTGCTGCTGTGCCATACAATTGTGGTATACTTCACGGCACGAGTTTACTATCTAGTGCCAGCTGTAAAAGATTTGATTCGACATGCAGCCAATACTCGACCAGCATTTAGGTTACATGGTGGCTCAAAAGGAGCTTTATCTCCGGATGCGGTGCCTTTGATATGATTGAATCGGTATTTTATCCCGAAATCGTAAATCACTGAAATGCCCCGAATTCCATACATTTCAACTTTACACGCCAATGAGATGGCATTTAGTTGCCGTATGTCCCCTCTTTGGAAAGAGAAGTCGCCGCTGATGTTTGGTTGTGGAAGGGATGTGTACTTACTTCGCTAGTTCTTGCCTATTCGGTAGGTCAGCCAGACGATTTATTTCTCGGACGCTTAAAGATGGCTAGAAAACATGAAGATCGCCTTACTTTTCTGTGTGCTCGGAATGGGGAGAATGCAAGTTTAGACGAACGTTTTTAGTACCCTACTCCAGTGCCTCTCCTAGTACACTCTTCTTCTCCTCCCCCCACCACAGCAAAAGAAACACATCTTGAGACGCTTGCTGCTCTAATCATCAGACTCGCACTTGTTTAATATCAACGTCTTGTCCCAGACAGCTACCAAAGTAAAACATGAAGAAAACAGCCATCCCCATTCCAATCTCCCCCTCTTCACAATATGCCAAGACCCAGACTCCTCCTCAAAAAGAACAGGTTACACCACTTAGTAAGTGCATCTACAAAATCCACACCAAGACCCCTATTTTCAAAGAATGGGACTTGAGCACTAAAAAATAAGAAATACACTTCCGCTGCTAGTCACCACTTCGGGCCCCTAAAACCCGGCATGACGAAAATGCCGCTGCCAACGGACACATCCTTTGAGATGACTTTCCCACAATGACGATATTCCGGCATAAGGTCTCAGGCACACCAATTTAGAGTATTTCATAGGGCTTAGAGGCTCCAAAGCCGAATACAGCGGCCTACTCCGGAGTAGTAGTGCAACCACAGCCGGTCCGTCTCAATCAAAGTCGCTCAACATCAAGTACCCACCGGCATCCAGCTTACCTACCCTCCCAAAAAGCCTTCAGTGACGGTAAAGCCCAAGTTTTGAACTAAAGAATGATTTCAATAGGATCCCACGACCAGACGTGCCGAGCTAAACACATTTGGATTGAGACGGCTCCCCTATCCAACGAAGAGTCCGGGCATTCAACACCAATTCCCCACCCTGCGCAGCGCGAATCTCTTCAATGACGGCAAACACCTTTCACAATACTACACTCCGAATACCAGAAGCCAAAAGGCCCGATTTGCCTACTCTTCTCTTCAATCATAGCCAATCAATACCAAAACTTCCCACTATGCAATTCGCCTTGTCTCTGAAATGGACTTCAGTCCTTCTTTGATATTCTCCACAGGATGCAAGAAGAATTAGATATGCTAAAGTAGACGACTTCAAAATGGACTTATCTCCATTCAACGAAGACCATTCAACACCAGATGTCCCCACCATCCAACTCACCTGGCTGGCACAAAGAACTTCAGTGACGACAAGCTCCTTTCGCACTACTCCCTCCGAATGCCACTGGTCTCCTCAGAAGTAGTGAGGCCAGATACGCTAACTCCCCCCTTCAATCAAAGCCGTTCAACACTAGTTTAGCCCCACCATCCAATACGCCTGGTCGAGTCAAACATCTTCAGTGACGCCAACCTTCTTCCATACCACTACAGCTCGACTTCTGAGAGATAACTCCATATCAACTAAACAAGTTCAATTATCCTCGGCCCTTCTCTCAGCCCTTTCCTTCCCCTAAGGAAGTACTGCATTCTCCACATCTCCTCCAGCACCCTCCACAATAACCACCCACCCCACTAACAAAAAACCTACAATGATGGTTCCGAGGAACACAAACTGCAGCCAAGAGCATCGAGAACATTCAAGTAACTATTGAATTCGCCTCATCGCGATTTGGGCCCGTTTAGGAAAACAAAAACATTTATGACGTTGTGAAATAGGGGATGACAATGGGACCGAGAAAAGAAGGGTGGTGATGATATCATTTGTTATGTTGACTTGGCTTGTTGATGTTTGGTACTGTGTAGTCTTTTTAGCCGAAGGTCCGCTGGGTGTAAGGGGGGATGTGATTGTGGAGACTTTCCTATGAGATGAGCAAACACGTTTTCATAAGGTAGTTCAGGTAGATGTTGGGCCCAGCCTCGAATATTGGACAGCAACTCGCGTGATCTCCAGACGCAACAAGTTCAGAAGACCTTTGTTGCCAGAGTCTTTCTCTTTTCGTAGCACCGCAATTCAAAAGTTCCAATTGAAGGGAAAATGGATTGACAATTCGCCCATATTCCAAACTTATTCAAAAACCATCACATCATGCAAACCCCCCTTTGCAGCCCCCTCAAATCTTAGCTCCAACCTTCCTCACCCTAAACCCATGCCTAGGCGCATGAATCCTCACCGTTTTCCCACCCCCCGTTCTCCCCTGAACCACAATCTCCCCACCATCCAACTTCACAAGCCGTCCCCTATCCCTATGATTACTCCCACTATCCGTCGGCCACACCTCTACCTCATCCCCCTTTTGCAACCCGCTCGGATCACCGACCTCCACATCCCCTTCTGCTTCCGGAAAGTCTTCTCTTTCGACGATTTTCAAAGCTTCTGCGGCTGTGATTTTGGGCGCTTTGTGTGCTGCGGCTGCGGTCTTTATGGTGGCGTCGAAACGCTCTACCCATTCGAAGACTCGGGGAAATTGGGTGGGTGAGATGTAATCTGCCGGTAAGGCGCCTTTGAGGCTGCGTAGCCAGTGGGGGATCCAGACCGCTATTTAATTTTCTTCATCAGCATTCTCCCATATCACTGTCCCACAACTGAATTTTTTAGATGAGAATCTCACCTTCGATATCAAGGATATCAGGTCCCTCCCCCCCACCAACCCACCTCCTCCCATCCCCCAACACCTCTGTTTCAAGCACCCCAAAAACCCCCCTAACTTCCACCAACGCCTCTCCCCTCCCCCTCTCCACACTCTCCTTACTCCAACTCCTACCCGTAAAATCCTCTCTATCTTTCTGAAACTTCTCATCTTTTAGCAGCGGCATATCGCTCGGTATTAGCTGTGCTGCTCGAGTGAAGCCGCCGCCGTCGATGTGCCAGCTTGAGAGGAGAGTGCGGAGTGTTTTGCCCGCGGGCGTGGTGGGGTCGATTGGGGGGTGTGCG
>Ga0247778_1001031_pt1 | contig 16166 bp, 16 predicted proteins | sample UWRJL049202B5_FD_179939 | JGI IMG/M metagenome (GOLD analysis project Ga0247778, IMG submission 179939) | Plant litter microbial communities from Arlington Agricultural Research Station in Wisconsin, United States - UWRJ-L049-202B-5 | ecosystem: Environmental > Terrestrial > Plant litter >... | reverse complement strand
TTATTGATTAAAAATATAAAAAAAAAAATTAATAAAAAAATTATTTTTTAAAATATATTTTATTAATTATTTAAATTTATTATTTTGAAAATATTTAATTAATAAATATTATATTTAAATATTAATTATTATTAAATCTAATTGATTTTATTTTTAAATTTATTATTGAATTTATAAAATTTATAAAAATAATTGGAAATTATTATTTTATTTATAAAATATTTATTATAAAAAAAATTATAAAAATTAAAAATTAAAATATTAAAAAATATTATATATTAGATTTATAATTATTATATAAATTGAAGGGAAAATAGATTTATAAATTTTAAAAAATAAATTGAAAATAAAAATTTATTAAAATTTGAAAAATCTAATTAAATAAATAATAGTTTTTATATACAAAAACTGCTTTTTAAACGTTTAAACGAGGCTGGGCCTGTGGTGCGGGTGCTACGAGCGCTACAGTGCACCTCGCTGTGACAATTTTTAATTTTGCAAATATTAATATTATTATTATTATTATTATCGCTATTATTATATATTTATATAATTTCTTTTTTCCTATTTGAGCTACGCTCAAAAAAAATTTATATTTTAAATTTTGTTTATATAATTAAAAATTTTATTTATATTTAATCTTTTTGAATTAGAATTATTATTATTATTATTATTATTATTATTATTATTATTATTATTATTATTATTGTTATTATAAATTTATATAATTTTTTTTTCTTCTTGAATTGGATTCAGGGAAATTTTTTATATTTTAAATTTTATATAAATTTTATTATATTTTTTCTTTTTTTTATAATATTTGCGAATTATATATATTTTTAAATATTATTTAACAGAGGATCGGACGGATATAAATAATTAAAATAATCTGCAATATTGGCCAAATATAAGAATTTATAAAAAAATTATTAATAATATTAAACGAAACTGGATAAAATATTATAAAAGGAACTAATAGTATAATATTTGAAGATATATTTGTAATATTTAGGGGACGAGTATTTGGTAGAGGGGGACGAATATAGTGGTGGAAAAGAGGATGGCACGTGGTTCGCAGACACGTGACCACATGCATATAAAGGCGTTTCCTGTAGCTAGGCACTTACTTCTTTAGACAATATTTACCCTATTGCTCTCCCTCCATATAATGGTTGTATCTGCCCTTACAATATATATAATTTTTTTCTAGACCTGAAAAAAATTAAAAATAAATTTGTTTCATACCTGAATGAAAGCTTGTATCTGCCTGCCGTGCATACACCTCACATAATATTAATAATAATCTAATAATAAATCAACGACGCCAGCGACGGATAGTGAATTTAGCGACGCCAAAATATTTTACCGATATATTTAGACTCTACTTAGACTCGCTCAGGCTTTATTTAGGCATACTTATCTTCTGATCAGGTACACTTATCCTCGGCTTAGATTAAAATAGCAATTGCTCACGTCTGCAGACTAAAACAGAACCAGCGAACGGGAAAATTAATCCTGAGTCTATGGTATTCGTCCCAATGAGGGAATTTTCTGGGCCACGTGATATTCTTAACGATAGGACTCAGATTGTGGTCCCTATATTTTCTTCTCTAAATATTATACAAGAATAATATATTTATAAACAAGATCCTATTCAAGGCCCTGGGTGGCTGAAAAAGGTATGTTTCCTTAACTCCAATTAAGCGAACCATAAGGTCCCCATGCCGTTCCTTCAAGAGACCCCCCTCAAGTTCAAGGACTTCTTAGGATTAGCTACAAGAAACGCCCCCGAAGTAGGCTAAGCGCTTATTTGAATAAACACGCCGATAAGCATAGGCAGGTGAATGCCAAGCGGGTTATGGCGAACCAGAAGTGTCACACCTAGAGAGGCTAGCATAGCCACAAAAAAGTTCAGTCCTCCGATAAAAGCAAAGTCCATAGGTGTGGCCGCCGGATAGATATCAATTTCGAGGTAGTATCCGAGAAAGACTCCGTAGGACTGTGACTAACAATTAGCAATGTAGCTAAAAGAAGTGTGTCTTAGCTGGTTGGGCTGGACATGGATATACACCAATCTTACAGCAATAACACCCCACGTAAAGCAATTGATGATAAAGCATGCGGCAACGCAAACCCAGCCATATCCACCGTCAGGCGGCTTAGTGACCACGGGCGATTGATCCTCAGTATCCGCAGCATCCATGGGAGAATCGCCCATTGTGTTCATTGTCGTCTATACAAGAGAATAAGTAACAGACTAAGATACTAGGCTTTAGCATTTGCAGAGAATAGTAGGGTAATGGGGATCATAAGGGGGTGTGATATGTCACCGTTCCTTGATTTGAGGTTAAGGGCCAATCTGTCACTGCTGCGGTGGGACTATTGATATGTCACCGTTACCAAAATCGCAGCGTGTGTTGTGTAAGCTCGAGGCCCCAAAGATTCTAGAAAATGAATATATCTGAGCAACTATGTCAAAGCTCTATATCATCGCCTGCTTTTCCTGCAATTTCTGTTGTGGCTTCCTAATGCAGCTATCTTGGGCTGGGTGGTGTTGCCCGTGTTCAAATTCGTAAAAAGGAAAAGGACAATGAGTAACTTAGCTTTTATAAAAATGATCAAAATTATTTAGAAGCAACGACTTAAACATAGCATCATGTTGAAGGCTCAATGTACGAGGATGAAAAAATAGCAAAGCTGTACCTTTGAGATCAAACCGGGTTGATGGCCGTTACAGTGCTGTGAGGTCACATTACCCCTCACTTTTCGCCACTTCTCCCAGACCACATCAAACCTCATCCTCGTAACTATGCCACCGAAAACCAAAGGAGAGGTTAGCAGTCCATCTCACTCCTTTCGGACATGATGCTGACGGATTCATTTTCACAGGATTCTAACTTGATCAGAGTGCGCAATAATCAGCGACGTTCGCGGGCGCGTAGACGCGAGTATGTCGCCGAGCTGGAGCGCAAGGTCCACGAATGTAACACTCAGGGGCTTTCGGCGTGTACGCCTCGTATTGTTCCGCAAGACACCATTGTCCGGCTAGAGAATGAGAACAGAAAGCTCCGTGAGTTGTTAGCCCTTGCAGGCGTGGAGCAGGATTTGGTGGACCGCCATCTCGCGGCAGAGGGTGGGGTTCCCGAGGTGGCAGATACCGCCAATCCTCTGCAAATCTCCCCAGAAACAGCACAAGAAAGCCTTGTAAGTCTGGAGAACGGTAATCTATCAATGTCCCCCTTCGTGCTGATGTTGCGAAAGTCGGCAACGATAAAGCCAACCGCGGACGAAGCAAGCGTGCCAAATGGTTCAGATGAAACGCGCGCAGAATCGTTTCTACAACTCCCCGCAGACGATTTCGATATACTATTCGAGCCTTTCCAATCGATAGACTCTTCCGAGCCATCTTATGTACCTCAAAGTGTCTCCGAATCTTCTCTACCTTTTGAATACGATGCGTCCTCATCCCTACAGGAAGTTAATCCTCTTTGCTCTGCCGAATTCCTTCTCCCATCCTCCAGCCAGTCCAGCGCCGGGACAACATTGTGTTCTGTGGCATACCAAATGGTGCGTGAACACAATCAGAGAGGGATTGATATGATTGAGATCGGTATTCTACTTTGGAATGGCTTCGTTAAAGGCGAGGGCGACGGTGGTTGCAAAGTTGAGAACGAATTGCTATCTAGCGTCTTGGAATATATAAAAGGTTGAACCGGTGAAGTCATTTTGTCTGGGTTTTGTTTAAGGCATAAAACGATGTACCTCGTATCATCATCAAAGTTAAACGTAGAATGATAAACCCCCACATTACCATCTGGCCACCGAAGCTCATAGCAATATCGGTAGCTGGCGGGCTACCGCTGTGAAACCGGGTCCAAGGTCGGCTCCGCCAACGAGGAGCGTCAATCAGAGAGACGCTTAATATTTCGTCGTCTATCCGTCCGCCGTCAACGACGCCTCAGAGGTAATTTACGACCAAAATTAACGCCCTCTTCTTGAAGAAGAGATCGCAACTCTTCATCGAACGGGTTGTTGGGCATTCGTTCTATCGGCGGCGGCTCTAAACAATAAGGATCGGAAGAGCCTCTCTGAGGCCATTCCGTTTCCACCAGCAAGCCTTGGCCTTGTAGAGCACTTCTCTCAGAAAGCCGTGTCTCAGATTCTGTCATGCCCTTTGGATCTTCTGGCCGGCTGCGATTACATAGCTCCTCTGAGACACCCTTCAGGCGAGCAGCTATCGCTTTGTTCATGCATCTAGCGCCGTAGATGTCCACCATATTTTTGAGGTAGGAAATCTGCTGCAAGGTGCGATCGGAGTGGAATTGTAGAGTGGCATTGTTACCAAAGTCAAAGTCCAGGTCTTCGTTCTCGAGGGATGGTTTAGTCGCCATAAAGTGCCTCAGCTTGACTAGGGTTTGCAAGGCCAGCCATTTGTAAGGGTCAAAAGGGGTTCCTTGCGTGCCATTGTCCAATCGACTTCTGATCAGGTCCTTCATCTCCGCCGAGGTGATGAAGTCTTTAGTTGTCCGATGCATATAGTGCACGGTTGATCCAACATAATATTGCTGCTGAAGCGAAAAATCGAGGGGCTGGAGCAAGTCGTCATCCATCAGGCAGTCCCCCGGACCGCAATCATCGTCATCGTCGGATTCCTCGTCGTTGTCATGGCCGTAAAACTTGTTCGATTGACGGAGCTCCAAAAGCCCGGCGCACTGGCTCATTAGTCGGAGGTACACCCAGTAGCATCTAGCTGCCTTTGTTTTCTCGGATAGACTCTCCAGCGGGTTGGCATCGGAGTCTCCAGAGTACCAAATAGCTAGCGCGCTCAGAGGTTCCTGAGCGGCGTTCACGATGGAGAATATTTTGGACGACCGAACCCAGTACTTCGTCTCGATGGTGTCAAACATGTGCCTGTATAACCGCTCGAGATCTTCGGGAAGCCTTTCGACCATCATCTGCAGTTCCAAAAATTCCTCGCCGTTCTTCAAGCCCTTGAGCAGCATTTTGACCACGAGCCGAACCCAAAGGAAAACACCTTCGGCCTTTCGCACAATAGTCGAATAAAAGTCGGGCATGTCGCTCGGGTTTGTATTGCGCGCTGTCTCCATCAGCGACGACTGGTCAAAGGCATCCTTGACAAACATCCGGATGTCGCCAAATGTAAGATCCTGGAGCCGAAGAGATGGGTACTTTGCCCGTCCGAAATGGGTTTCAAAGACTGCATAGGGCCGGGTCGAGACACATATCCTCGAATTGGGATTTTTGCCGGCATTCTTCAGCAGATTCACCAAATTCTCCATCTCTTCCTCTGTGGCCTCGTACTCGTCAAGCCCGTCAACAAGGAGGAACAGGGTGTATGAAGATGAGAGCTTCGCCAAGGTATCGTGGAATCGCTGGAGTAGGTCATTTTGGGTCCGCCGCTCGTCATCAGAAAGCTGGTCGATTATTTTACTACTCGCTCTCTGATAAGCAGTTTCTGCCATCCAGGCTCCGTCCCTTCTCCGGATCTCCTTCTGGATCCGCGGGATCGATCTCTCCTTCTCCTCGATCATCCCTTGGGCCTGCTTGAGTAGTCTCTCCCTTTCCTTGATCTCGTTTTCGGATTTCTCAATCAGTTGCTCCCTTTCCCTAATCTCCCCATAGATTTGTCCGTCTCGTTTCTCCCTTTCCTCGATCTCCTTTTGGAGTTGCTGTACCCGTGTCTCACCTCCCCGGGATCTTAGTGGGATTTGTTCGAGGACTGTCTTCTTTTCCGTAAATTCTTTTTGGACTTGTGTAGCAAGTGTCTTCCTTTCCATGATTTCTTTTTTGATTTGTTTAACCTGATACCCTGCCAACTGCTTCCGCTCATGGAGTTCATTATCCAATATCTTCATTCTCTCTTTCGACGCTGGGAGTTCATTGACCAATGCCTCCTTCTCCTCCTTCAGTTCTTGGAGTTCTTTGGCCATTCTCTCCATCTCCTGGGCTTGAAGCTTGCTTAATCCCTCGGATACAGCGGAGCGAAGGTGCGCCCATTTCTCGGGAAATACAGCCGGTATGAGATCCCCGGCCTGGCTCAAGACGCGGTATAGAAACGTTCTTAAAAAGCCGCTCAAGGAACGTTGGTCGGAAGATCCGCCTACCCAGAAGTAGAAATCGACGCGTACGACATGTCTAAAGTCGGTCTGGCTGTCGTTCAAGTAGGAGTTTAATCTCGCATCGTCGGCAATAAATTTCATAAGGGTTGATTTTCCGGATCCGGCTTTACCGTTGATCCAGAACACCCCATCACCTTTCTGCAACCAATCAACGAAGCCAGGGCCGCGGCGATCGAAAATCCAATCAAAGGTGCTTTTGTGAGCATGAAATGCGCTCCTGTGGGCGGTCTCGATCCCACTATATCGATCATTCATCGTGGGGAACTCCAATGATCCAAGGATGCCTGGGAAGCATATCAGCGAAGAATTATGCAGGCTCGTGTAGGGGGTGGCTACATTTCTCCGTGATAACCTGAACATGCCTGTCATATTCCAGACCAGAGGAACTGTCCGCCGGAGAAGAATCATCTTCATTCTTAGAATTAGCACTTTATCACTGGCCTCAGTAAATGTCACCCACACGCACCCAAGGTATTTTGTGGTGCTTTTGATGCTTGTAGTAGCGAATCCTGTACCAAGACCCGAATAACGGCACAGATTTCGTCGGCTCCTTCACCTCTGACCATCGTACGGTGATTTCCGTTGATGGTTTCCACGGTTTCGTTTTTACACCCGACCTCGGCCGAGAAGTCATCAACAATCTATGATATGCGTTAGATCCCAGAAACTATTTTCAAGAGTTAGGATGATTCAACCTTCGAGTTAAATCCTCTCACCCCGGTCATTGCACGTCCTTCGAGAAATGAGTGAACTGTTATAGGAAACTCGTCGACGAGTGATAAGAAATCCCTTTGGATAAGATTAAGGATCTCCGCATCGACCTTGAGATTCTTCAAAAGCCTCGCGTTGGCATCCACTATAGCTACTGCTACTAATCGGGAAGCCAGCTTGGCCCAGGATGATCCTCGGTGGGGAGTGCCGCAAAAGACGACGGCATGGATACGGCTGAGGCATTCCATATACTTGGTAACTCGGTCGGAACGCATTCGTCGCATTGCCTGTCGATAATTAGAAATGAACTAAAAATGAACGCAATAGACAGACCCATTTAACGACAAGCCCTCCAAGGCTGTGGGCTACGAATATGATCGGGTCCTAGGATAAAATGAGCGATGGTCCACAGGCCGCTTTGAAGAGACACCGACCTTATTCTGAAGGCCCCGTTCTAGCTTAACCATCAAGTCTTGTCCATGATGAGTAATGCTGTTCTTACTAGCACCCGTGAAGAAGCTCGTTACGTCCGCGTCGTAGCCATAAGTCCACACCCTCGCCTGCGGTACTTCGCGGACGAGTCGATTGCCTGGCCAGAAGTCTCCTGCACCAGTCTGGCTTTCTTGTAGATCACTCTCCTGAGCAGGGACAGCCTTATTACCAGATAGCCCTTGAAGCCACCGCGGCAGCCGGGTTAAGAAAGAGTCTACCTGCTCCTTAGACTCCCAGGTGTGCCGAGGGTGGCCATTTAAGCCGTGGACAAACACGACGCTGGCGCATAGTTAGCATCGGGGGGATCCCTATATGGTAGCGCCGGGTGTGAAATCGCCGACAAAAAAGAGCCAGCATACTTCACCCAGCGCTGAGAAGGCGACGCAGCCGGGCCGTCTACCCCACTCAGGCACCGCTCGACAAGTGTCAACCCTGTCCTACTAATCGAGAGCGACGGCACCGTCAACGAATCCATCTGCAGAAAGGGAATGAGATAATAACAGAGAGGTAGCAACACTCCGCTTTCTTAGTGGGAGAGGTAAGGCAGCAGTGTGTGAGCAGAGTGCGGGTTGCGGGTTTATTTTTCAGCCTCATATGCAGCCCAGCTGTCTTGAAAATAACATGCACGTGATGTTGTTACCCCCATTGGCTCTTGCTCAGAAAATGTTGAATACAACCTTCATTGATTTCATCTCATCTCACACTTTTCTATCTCATACATAACCACATCACCAAAAAAAAAAAAAAATGTCAACCCAAGTCTCTCTTCCAACGCCAAAGCAAGATTTCAAACGCACATACATATCTCATACACATGTTCCCTAATGATGATGTCCTCCAATCTGCGTCAGCAGCGGAATCAACATTCCCCCGACAGCAGCAAACGTATCTCTCATTTGCGGCTTTGGTTTGTTGCGCTGCGAGGAGCTGTTTTCTGCGTAGCCGTTTGAGCCGGAGTGGTCGTGGGTGTGGCTGGCGGAGGAGTCTTCTTGCATTGCGTGCATGGCTACGTATCTATGTCCCAGGTTAGCATTTGCGCGAGATGAAAGGGAAAGGTGAGAACATACAAAAATGTTCCCGCGGAAAATAACAACAGCATGCCTGTCCACCATTGCCCTCTTTCTCCATCTATATGTCCCCCTCCTAATATATTAACCAGCAACCACGTTGTGAGCGCCCCAAACGGCGCCGCGAGACTGAATATGATGAGATGCCCCCTCGCAGCTCGTTTCGAAAGTCCTTGTTTTAGCAACACGGAAGTAAGGCCAAACGCAGCTGGTGCTTTATGCACCATAATTGCAACGAATATAATGAAGCCTAGCTTCGTATTCGACGTTGAAGCGCTAGCGCCCATAGCGATCCCATCTGCCGCAGCATGAATCACCAGCCCGGTGGTAGTAGCTAGACTTCGAGTCTGTTTCGGCGTTGGGGTAAGAGACTGCAAGAAAGATTCTGATTCTTCGTCGCCTTGTGAAGGGGCCGAGGAGAGGCCCATGGATAGGTTGTCGAGTGATATGTGACGTGTTGGTGGGGGTGGTTGGAGATTCTCGGAGGCGTGGCGGGGGAGCTTGTCGATTAGGAACATGAGGATGAAGCCGAGTATTAGGGAGAGGCCTATGTAGAATGTTGGAGGGCTGTCTTCGTGGTGTTCCTCTTCTTTCTTCGGCGCGTCTTGAGGGGCCTTTTCAGGGGCTTCTGTTTCTTTTGCGGCCGAGGATGATGTAGTTGTTGGGGCAGCAGGAACTGCCTTTTCTTCGAGTACCAGTACTGGGTTGGCATCTTTCTCTTCCCTTGGACCCAGTATCGAAGCTTCTGTCCTCCGTACGTTCACAGGGATGGCATTGGCATTGCTCTGCCATGAGACTTCAGCTCCCCTTTCCCATAAACGTAGACTCCTCCTCGTATGCGAATGCCCGGCTGATTTCGCACTGTACACGGCCTCAATTCCTTCGGGTATAATAACTATTAGAGACGTCCCAACCAACACTCCCATTCCAATAGTCGAGATCAATCGTAATTGCGACGAGGACAGGGTCATAGACAGCGGAAGTGCGCCAGCGAGGAAGGAGCTATATTCCAAGTCAGTATACTCAGTTTTACGATCTCCCAAGCTTCACTCACGCCAATGCCATGACCACGCTCAGCATGAGCAACATAAACAATCCGTCCAACATCTTGACCCCTTGATTCGGAGACTCCTGTGTATGCGATTGGTATGCGCGGTCACCGATACATTGCGCTTCGTTTGCCAAAAGTACAGTTCTCTTTCAAACCGGAAATATTTCAAAGAGCGAAGTGTTCTGAGCACCGTCTCGCTGCTGAATTTCTTGTTGGCAGTGGTGGTGGATGACAGATTCGAGGTCTCTTCTCGCAAGGCTGAAAGTGGATCCGCATGCGCCGCCATCAGCCATCCTTGTCAGCTCGGAACATTGAACGCGTCTGAAAATCAATCTACGCGCTTCACCCCGTTCAACCTTCAGAATTCATCGCGCGCCGGCTTCAACACGTATCGAATTTCATCGCAGCGAGGCTATACAGAGGATCAGGAGTCAAGATGTCGGACAAGATGGCTGAAGCTATGGTTGAATGTGAGTATTCTTCTCTATCTCCCGCGCCGCTGTCCTTCTGGGCGCAAACTGGATGTCTCACTGCCTGTGCGACAATTACGAAGTTGATGGAATACCCGCGCTTCTGATATACTGTCTGAGATCTTATAGCTAATCGTATGTATAGGGGCGACCAGTTCCAACGATGCTGTCTCTATCTCTCTCGTGAACTCCGAAAAGACTCTCTCTTCTTTCCACCCAAAATTCACCTATCCTATATTCGGCGATGAGGAGTCCATCTTTGGATACCAGGGATTGAAGATTCACCTGCGGTACCATAGCAGTGATATGCGCCCCGTTCTGCAAATTACATACAATAAGAAGTTTAAGCCAGTGGGAGACATTGAGCCAACGGATTTGAAGCCTATTCTGGAGGAATTTCTGCCCAAGAGTAAGTGATTACCATGATTCACCTAAAAAAAAATACTGACAACAGTAGCTGCGTTTGAAAAAGTATCCACCTTTGAAGCCGCCATCAAGAACTCCTCCGCCGATTGGACCCCTCCTGGAGAGCTATGGAAGACAGTTGAAGGAAAGGGAGATGAAGTCTTCGAAGTATGGAAGGGGAGTCTTGGCGACGTGGCTGTAAAGCAACTCGTCAAGAGAATCCAAATATTAGTACCCTTCTTCATTGAAGGCGGAACAATGTTGGACCTGGAAGAAGAGGAGGATCTGCTCAACCGATGGACGGTTTTCTTTCTCTACAAAAAGACCGCTGGCAAATACGACTTCGTAGGTTATTCGACAGTCTATCGATACTTTTTATACCAGCCGATTCCTCACTCCGAAAAGACACCGGCCAAAAAGCAGCGAATTCAGCATGAAGCATACTTGGACTTCAAGCTCCCATTACCTGAAATCTCCTTTGCAGACTTACCGTGTCGATCGAGGATATCCCAATTTATCATCCTACCACCATATCACGGAGGAGGCAATGGATCCCGGTTTTACAACGCCATCTTCGACTATTACCTACAAGACAAGCACACCCTCGAAATCACAGTTGAAGATCCAAACGAGGCGTTTGACGATTTAAGAGACCTCAATGACCTAGCTCGTCTGCGCACAATCCCCGAATTCACCGCCTTACAAATCAACAAGAATGCCACACCAAGACACCACGGTCCAGTCCCAAGAGACATCCTAGATCTCACAGCCCTAGAAAAACTACGAACGAAGATAAAGATCGCACCCCGCCAATTCTACAGAGTCGTCGAAATGCAACTCCTGGACCAGATCCCATCTAGTGTGAAACAATCACTAATTGTCGAAGCCAACCAAGACAAGACTTCAAATACCAAGGAGGCGAGGCATATTTATCACTTGTGGCAGTTGTGGGTCAAGAAGAGGCTTTATAAGCATAATAAGGATACGTTGATCCAGCTTGATCGGACGGAGAGGATCGATAAGTTGGAGCAGGCTTTGGGTGGTGTTGAGGCGGATTATGCTAGACTGTTAAGGACGTTTAAGAGTAGGACTAGTCATCCTTCGACAGGGAGTAAGAGACCGTTGGAGGAAGATGAGGAGGGCGAGCCGGATGCCAAGAAAGTCAAGTTTACGTAGAGAGAACGCGATGGAGGAACGGTGGGGATCGTTCTGGGTGGTTATGAAGGATACCCGAGACTTGGATGTGTCCTGAATCTGGACGGCGTGGAGTTGAAAGTCTCCTCTTCCGGCTTCCATTTATTAGGGAAATGGCGTTCAGCATCTGCTTTCATGTATCAGAGACGGCGTTCACGGCATTACGGAAATGATATCAATGAATAAATGGTTTACAGACTTGCGTCCATGGCTTTCATGAATCTATCTACCAGAGTATCCCGAACTGAATGTTGAGATATCCATGAACCTTCTACCAGAAAGTCTCAAACCTGAGAATTCAAATCAATAACTTTTCAGTCCGACTCCCCCATGCCCCCGAAGTTCCCATAGCCCCCAAATCTAGAATCTAGAACCTAGTCCCATTAACCCCCTGAACGCCCTTCCCAAGCTGACTAGCAACAACCGTAGCCTCCCTAACAGCCCTCGCAACAGTGCCCCTCACCCTCCCCTCCTCCAGCACCAACAAGCCCCCAATCGTACACCCCCCAGGCGTACTAACCTTATCCCTCAACAACGCCGGATGCTCGCCCGCCAACACCAGCCCCGCCGCGCCCCTCATCGTCATCGCCGCCATCCGCTGCGCCTCTGCCCTTGGCAACCCCATAGCCACAGCGCCATCAATCGTAGCCTCTAACATCAGCGCAAAGAACGCGGGCCCTGAACCACATAATGCGGTACTGGCGTCCATTGTGTTGGCGGGGAGGTACACTACGTCGCCTATACGTCTGAATATCCATGTTACGAGCGCTGAGGTCTCGGGTTCTAGGGGGGGGGTGGAGAGGGCGATGACGGTCATGCTTTCGCGGATGCCGCTGGCTGTGTTGGGCATTGCGCGGACGATGGTGCATTCTTCGGCGGGGTCGGAGGGGCCTTTGTAGATTGAGGTGTAGATTTGTTCTTTGGAAACGCCGGCGCAGATACTGATGAGTAGTTTTCCGGCCAGAGCTTCGCGCATGCCGCGCTCGGCGAGGATGTCTGCTACCATGTAGGGTTTACAGCCTAGTAGGATGACATCTGCCTCTTTACACGCGGCTACATTGTCGTTTTGGCGGATGGAGATGGCGTCTAGGTGCGAGGATAGGGCTTGTTTTATCTTCTTTGCGGATTCGGGACGGCGTACGCAGGTTATGAATTTTGAGGGAAGGCGGGAGGGCGTTTCGTCGGAGGGGGTCGAGGAGCCGGAGATGGGCTGGAGGAAGGTGGGTTTGGGGTTTGAGTTGAGGGAGGAGAGGGAGGAGAGGGAGGAGAGGATGCCGGAGAGGATGGCGATGCCCATTGTGCCTGTAACACGGTCAGTTAATGTGAGCATTGTTTGCGACGGTGAATTCAAACCGCAGCCTAAGACCGTTAAAGTCATTTCTGAATTTGCGTTTGCGACCATCTTGAGGACTTCTTGCCAACTTTAATTTTTCTTCGAGAGGAAGTGGAAGTTGCGATCACAGAACAGAACACATCAAAAAGATTTGTTGTCAGCCCCGCGAAATAAATCCCATCAGCCCCTCCACACCAAGCATCCCAAAGCAGTAAAGCGCCCACCCCCATACAAAAATGTCTCCCCCCACCTCCACCTCGAATCCCAAGCTCTCCGAAAGCTCCAACTCCAGCTTCAACAACAGCACCAGCAATGCCGCCGCGGCCATAAACCCCAATATCTCTAACCCCGACCGCGGCCACGCTCACGCTGCCAGCAAGACGACGAAAAGCATGGATCCGTTCGAAGTGCGCATCCGCTTCACGCAGCATCTGCAGCATTTGAATGCCAGTGTTACGAGTGCGAATAAGGCGGCGCAGTATGCTTTGAAGTATAGGGATATGGATGAGGATTTGCATAGTTGTATTTTGGAGCAGTTGGAGCGTGTATGTCTCTCATCTCCCCTCAAAATTATCTTTATGAAAAAGTTCCTGATACCGTAACAGAACTCAATGAACAACCGCGCAAACATCATGTACTTCATCGAGCACCTCTGCGACCTCTCCTCCCGCGAACACCACACCGACTACATCCGCATGATGCAGCGCGACATCCTGCGCGTCGTCGACGCCGTCGCCCCTGAAGACGGCTCCGGCGCCGCCAACGTAAAAGTCGTGCGCAAAGTCCTGCAAGCGCTCCAACTCAAATCCTTCCTTCTTGCTCAAACAGTTTCTGAAATCGAAGAATTACTTAAAGAACGCGATACGTTGTTAGAGAGTGAGCAAATGGATATCGAGATGACGACCGAGACGCCGAGACGAAACGGCAGTGTGGCGTATCAGAAGTTGGATAAGAAACAGGTTGAGCAGCGCATTGAGGAGGATAGGGAGAGGCATAAGCGTTTGAGGGAGAATATTTGGGCGGTGCCGAGGAATGAGGATTTGGACGCGGAGTTTGGACGGTTGTGGGAGGAGACGAGTGAGTTGGGGGAAGACGATTTTATTCTTTATGAGGAGGAGGCTGCGGAGAGGAGGGAGGCGGCGAGAGAGTGGGCGGAGGAGTATAGGAATAAGGTTAAGGTTTCTGCGAATGAGTGATCTTTATGGGAATATATTGGGGGCGTTTTGGTTTGGCATGGGTGACTTCTGGTGGCGTCTGAAAGGGAACTTTCGTCCGGGATAAGGAAATTATAAAAGGCGTCATTCGAGGGAAGCGATACCTAAGAAGTTTGGTGTCGCCTTTTCCTCTATACACTGGAATCAAAAGTCTTTCCGATCCTCCTTTTACGAGCATGTTAAGTGGCAAGTCATACAACGGATAGCCGCCGTTTTGGCACATCTACCACAACCTTAGTGACGAGTTCAGCGTTCGATTTTGCTTTCAACGGTCAATTCTATTTGTATGTGTGGCATTGGGGAAGTTTTAAATGATGCCTTAGGATGGTTCTTGATGTTCGATATCAGAAAAAATGTCTGTGGGCGCGACCCATACCGGCAGCCTCCCTGAAGCGCTGCGGCGGCATCACTCTCGCCAACTTCACATTGTCCAGCAGTGTCCCTTTTCCCAGTCTCTCGCCTACGTCTCCTAACAAAGTATAGCCATGCTGTCTCTTCTAGCAAAAGGTTTCTACTCCTAATTAAATCTGCAAGGCCTCGGTCGACAGCTGGAACATTTTAGCGTAGAAGGCATCGTGCGATTCGAGCGTCAGGTTGCAATTCTGCCCTTCCAGTAAAGCTTGACGTTAATGACTAAGGTCCTCGTATCATTAAAACATAATATAAGCTACTGAGATGACTCTGGGTGACTTCTTCACTTAAACTTAATCCCGCTGACTTCCTACGTCCGCCCCTGAGCCCCTGAATTAATTCGGCTGTCAAGCGAAGTCTTGGCGCGAAGCTGAACCTCCCCGTCAGCGTCACAGCCATCAACACCTGAACAAGCTTTTACACATTTATCAGGATCTCCAATGGATCGACATCGCCAACATGAGCCAATAGATCTTGAAGCAGTGGCCCAAACAGGGTCCTCTTCAATCCCGGAGAAGATGGATACTAAACAGCCCCGCACATCACCTGATCCGCCTCTACAACCCGACTTCGAGCAACCCCTGACGCAGCCATATCTGAATGCTTTGGCGATACATGCAAATGGCCTCTCAAAAACAGATCTCAATAACCCATATATCTCATACTACGGCCGTTTAAGGTTCTATAGCCTGCAACATACATGCCAAGAGCTGAACGCCTTGAACAAAAAAGCGCTCATCGACATGACCGCAACATGGCATGACCTTGAGCGACTACGCTTTCTTCTTCACGAACATGGTAAAACCTACGCAAGGGATTTTTATATCTGAGACAATTTGTTAACGAGAATAACAGCAACCCAAATGCGAGACCTGGAATATATAAACGAACACCTAATAGGTATCTCCGAGGACGCTTACAACAACATCACGGATCGAATATCAGACAACAATCTAACGCACGAATCCCCGAAATACCAGAACTGGCTCTACAGCTCTCCCCACACGCGTTCTTTCGGCAACCGCTTACAGGCTTTCCTGCAAGTGCACCTCCCGACCTGGCTTTCCTGGTCTAATTCCGAGAAGAAGTCTCAACCGGCTTATTATGCAAAGGGCAAGCTGCCTACGAAGATTAGTGTGGCGGTAAGTGTGTTGGCGGGACTGATGGTGGCGCTTGCTAGTGCAGTGGTGATTATTGTGCCGATTGTGGTGATGAGTTTTGGGGGGAGTAGGGAGAAGAGTTTGGTGGTTACTAGTGTGGCGGTTGTGGCGTTTGGGTTTGTGATGGCGGCTGTGGTGAAGGCGAGCAGCGAGAGTGTGTTTATTGCTACGGCTACTTATGCGGCGGTTTTGGTGGTGTTTGTTGGTGTCAGTGGGGGAAACGGAGGTTGAGATCTCTCAAGATTGCTTATTCTAATCTATATATACGTTGTGAACTACCGTGTTTTGCTTTCACTTCTGATTCTAATGTTAGTGTGGTGTTCCCATTTCTCCCTCCTTCACTTTAACAAACGCCTTAAAAAACTCCCCCAAATCCTGCGCCCCATCCACCACATGCACACCCCCAATAACAAAATACGGAACCCCCCTCCCACCAACCCTCACCTTATTCCTCTCCGCCTCCTCATCAACCTCCTTCCCTCCCCTCCCCCCGCCCAACCACCCATCAACTACATCCC
>Ga0247778_1001030_pt1 | contig 16186 bp, 10 predicted proteins | sample UWRJL049202B5_FD_179939 | JGI IMG/M metagenome (GOLD analysis project Ga0247778, IMG submission 179939) | Plant litter microbial communities from Arlington Agricultural Research Station in Wisconsin, United States - UWRJ-L049-202B-5 | ecosystem: Environmental > Terrestrial > Plant litter >... | reverse complement strand
GAGCACGATCTTCAGGACGTAGAATTGCTGAAACATGCCTTGAAGAAAGGCGACATCAACTACATATCTGAGACCGTTCAGACAGAACAGTTCTATCGTACCGCACTCACTATTTTCAAACCCGATATCATATTATCCGACTTCTCCTTCCCCTTATTTGACGGGCCCTCAATATTTCAAATCAGGGAAGAGACAACCCCCGAAACGCCCTTTATCTTTGTATCCGGAGCCATTGGCGAAGAAACTTCCGTGGAGCTTATCAAGAAGGGGGTAACGGATTTTGTGCTGAAAGACAAATTATTTACTTTATGCACCAAGATCGATCGCGCACTACGTGAGTCAAATGAGAAACAACAAAAGACCAAAACAGAACAGGAGCTGATACAAAGCGAAAGACGCCTTGCCAGGGCCCAGCAGGTGGCTCACATGGGAAGCTGGGAATACGACTTTACAGCGAATGATATCCTGTGGTCCGATGAAACATTCAGGATCCATGGACTCACAACCGGTCAGAAGAGGCAATCGTTTGCAACTGCATTAGCATTTATTCACCCGGAAGACCGGGCCCTCGTAATAACAAAGATAAAACGGGGCCGGTCTGCGCTTTGTGATTTTTTCGTCAACTTTCGTATCGTCCGCAAGAACGGTAACATCAGACATATTTATTTAGAGAGCAAGCTGAAGCATGATCCCATCGGCAAACCAATTGGATTCCATGGAATAATACAGGATGTAACGGAGACTGTCTTACTTGAAAATAAATTGGTCGAGGAGACATTGACAAGACAAAACGAAGTCACCGAAGCAGTAATAACAGCTCAGGAGAATGAACGGGCCTATATTGGAAGGGAACTCCATGAAAATATCAACCAGATCCTTGCCGTTGTAAATATGTATATCCAGATGGCAAACACATATGTCAAGGACAGGAAAATGTACCTTGACAAGTCTCACGCGATGATCGCAAATGTGATCGAGGAGATAAGGAAGATCTCAAAAACATTAGTAATCCCGACGATCAATTTCATTGGCTTGTTCGGCAGTATAAAAAATCTAATATATGACTTGAAGTTGATCCATCCCATAAAATTAAAATTTCTGGTAAACAATATCCCAGAAGAATTTTTGAATGAGAAACTGCAGCTGACAATTTTTCGCATCGTACAGGAACAAATAAATAACATTTTAAAGCACGCAAAAGCTACCGAGGCTACGATCAATCTGAGCCTGAATGAAGGCAAGCTAATGTTGATTATTTCGGACAACGGAAATGGCTGCGATACCTCAGCAGGGAAAAATGGAGTGGGCATTATAAATATTAAGAGCCGGGCAGAGGCGCATCGGGGCAAAGTATCCATTTGTTCCAAGCCCGGAAAAGGGTTTGAATTAAAGGTTGTATTACCCCTGGACCGGGAAAAAACCCTGCATAAAGCTACTGTGACGAAAAAAAATCTTCACTCCCCCCAGTAGATTCACTTCTTCTTGCCTGCGGCATTCCACAAGAGAGTATAAAATACTTTGTGTAAATAAGTAACGCACTGCATTAGAGGCGGCATCTGTTTTCAAAGATAGTTAAGAACTGGTGCAGAACAAGACCCCAGTTATGTAGGGTCGCATTCCATTTTTTTTCGATATTCATCAGGGCAAGGTAGACTGCCTTCTGGGCAGCCTGGTCGTCGATGAACTGAACCTTGGTCTTGATATACTTCCGGATCCCCCGGTTCACATTTTCAATCGTGTTGGTCGTGTAGATGATCCTGCGGATTTCCATGGGAAAATCAAAATAGCTGGTCAGGTTGTCCCAGTTGGTTTTCCAGGACAGGATTGCATGTTTATATTTCTGCTCCCATTTAGCTGCAAAACCGGCCAGGGCATGTTCTGCAGCGTCCCTATTGGGTGCGGCATAGACGTCCTTCAGGTCAGCGCAAAAGGACTTCCGGTCTTTCCAGACCACATATTTGCAGCTATTGCGGATCTGGTGGACAATGCACAGTTGAGTGACCGTGTCGGGGAAGACGCCCTTGATGGCGTCGGTAAAGCCCTTCAGGTTATCCGTACAGGCGATCAGGATATCTTCTACGCCCCTGGCCTTCAAATCGGTCAACACGCTCATCCAAAAAGAGGCCGATTCGGTCTCGGCCATCCACATGCCCAGGATTTCTTTGAGGCCATCCTTTTTCAGGCCGATCACCAGGTAAATACACTTGTTGATGTACTTGCCATTCTGTTTCACTTTAAGCACGATGCCATCCATCCAAACGGCAAAATAGACCGGCTCGAGGGGGCGGTTCTGCCATTCTTTTACATGCTCTATAACTTTGTTGGTGACATTGGAGATGGTCCCTTCGCTGACATCCACTCCATAGGCCTGCTTAACCTGTTCGCTGATGTCTGAGGTTGTCATACCCCGGCTGTACATGCCGATAATAGCCTCTTCCAGCTTGTCGCTCATGCGTTGACCTTTGGGTATGAGCTGCGGCTCAAAATCGCTTTTACGGTCCCGGGGTATGTTCAGCACCAGGTCACCCAGGGTTTCTGTCTTAACTTTTTTGGTATAGCTGCCGTTCCGGCTGTTGCCCGAGTTGCGGCCTTCCGGACTATGCTTCTCATAGCCCAGGTGTTCGTCCAGCTCTCCTTTAAGCATCTCTTCCACTCCCTGCTTATAAAGGTCGCTGAAAAAGGATTGGAACTCCTCTTTACTCTTGAATTGCTTGAAAAAATCCCTGGGGAAATTTGATTGCTCTTTGTCCATAAATGTGTATTAAAGGTAATAAAAAAACGGGGCCATTTTTCGCCGCCGTCCCAGGCAGGTTCCGCTCGTTCGGCTCCGCTACGCTCCGCCTCACTTCGCTCCACCTGCCTGGGGGTTTATCCCCCTAATACAGTTAATTACTACATTTACACAAAGAACTTTATACTACCTTCCACAATGGCTTTTTCACCAATATCTTCTTATAGACCGGGCAGTCCTTTGCATGAGCACCCGTCAGATAGCCCGTACTCATTAGGAATTCATTGACAATTTCACCACCAGTAAACCGAAAGAGCTTCTTAAAGACCTTCACCCATTCATCCTTTGTCTTGGGATGCTCCGATTCCAGCCATTTTTCAAAAGACCCATGCTCTTTTTGTAACACCAGGATAACCTTGGCATTCTCGATGGCCGCATTGATCTTCAGACGATTTCTGATAATACCCGCATCCGCCATCAACCGCGCCCTGTCCGTCTCGCCATAGCCGGCAACTTTTTTGATATTAAAATTGTGATAAGCTTTTCTGAACCCCGCCTCCTTCTTCAGAATAGTCTCCCAGCTCAGACCCGCCTGGTTGATCTCCATGATCAGCCGGCCGAACAATTCATTGTCGTCATGAATGGGAAAACCATAATGAAGATCATGATAGTTCTTATGGAGGGCCTTCCTATCATCGACCATAGATTCTATTACGCTGCAATATGACATAAAAATTAAATTACCACAAATGTAAGGTAACCGGCCGATCTTACAGAAGTAAAAACCACGTACATTTACACCATACAGTTTCCGGAAGCCCCTGATTTATTTCATGCTTCCGGGTTTTCGATTTTTACACCTCCTTTTTACTACCAAATCCCCTTAGGATGTAACGTCAGTCTCACCACCCGGATGATTTCCCCCATATCAACCCTCCAAAATATACTATCGATAAAATCCTCTATCTCGATCCTCTTTTCTTGCGGCAGCCATTCATGCAAAGGCAAACAAAAGGGCCCTTTCGGCAACTCATGCCGGACATATGCCGCCAGCGGTAGATACGGTCCTCCAAAACGTGCCGCCTGTTCCTCCATTACTTTGAACATCCCGTTATCCAGACAAACCCTTAGATCATCCCATAGCTGCATGGAAGAGACCTCCTCCACTCCATGCGATACAATGGCCCCTAATCCTGGCATCTTCTCCTCCCTTAAATATCCGGCCAGCCAAGCCTTAAAAGTCCCATCAAAGCTATCCAGCAAGTCTCTGCTGAGCATTTTATACTGGCGCTCAAACAGACCCAGGTTAAACCCATCGACGTTCCTGGCGATAATGTTATCGATCACCCTGCTTTCTAATTTCACCATCTGCGGCAATGTAACCCGCAAATGGTCGTATTTCGCCCGGGAGAACAGATCGAAATAATAACTTTTAAAAAAAATTGTCTCCCGGTCGTAGGTAACCTGAACATACAACGGATACGTCTCCTCCCCATGCAGCAGGACAGGCTTGACCCGCTCGTTGAAATAAGTCTTGTAGCTGATCTTATAATACTCTTTGGCCATCAGTCGGATATGATTTGTTATCAAAAATACAAAGTTTTGATAAACTAATAATATAATCAAAACATTTTATAAATTTATTACTATAAACTTTAACCTATAAAAATATATGACTCTTCAACCAAAGGCCCGGCTCCGCCGCCTCAACCTCCGCCTCTCCCAGGCTGAATACGATAAGATCGCCAGCCATTCCGCCAACACCACCTGCCGCAGCGTCAGCGAATATTGCCGGAAACTACTTCTGGAAAAGCCCGTCAGAGTCTATTATCGCAACAAATCCTTCGATGAATTCGAACAACGCATGATCCGCATCATGCCTTTCCTGGAAGAATCCGCACACAAATTGGATGAGGCGATAAAGGCCCTTCCCAACGCGTATGACATACCCCAAATGACGCTTTCCCTCACGGCGCTCACCACCGTCGCGTGGGGCCTAAAACAAAATGTAGAAGCGATCAAAGAAAACCTCGTAACAATCTCCGACCAATGCGCCCAAAAATAACCCCCTGCAAAAGCCTGAAGCATTCCCTTATCTATAACGAGGAAAAACTAACCAGCAAACAGGCATCTTGCATCCTCGCAGAAAATTTCCTGAAAGATGTCCACCGCCTGACCCTCGATGACAAGCTCGAACGCTTCCAACGGCTCTCCCAACTGAACGAAAGGGTCACGACCAGCCAGCATATCACCCTCAACTTCGATCCCCTTGATCAACTCTCCGACGAACAAATGCAAAAGATTGCCCGATCCTATATGAAGGAATTAGGATTCGAACGGCAACCCTACCTGGTCTATCGCCACTTCGACGCCGGCCACCCCCACTGCCATATCGTGACCTCACATATCGAGGCAAATGGCGACCCTAAAGTACTTTACAACATCGGCCGCAACCAATCCGAAAAGGCAAGACTAAAGATCGAAAAGGAGTTCAACCTGGTGACGAAGGAAATGAAGCAGCAGCTAAGGCAGGAAAAAGAAAAAATAGACGGCGTCCAAAGAGTTACATATGGCCAGAAGTCCACCGCAAAGGCCGTGTCCGATGTCCTGGAATATGTCACTGAAAATTACAAATACGCTACCCTGAAAGAACTCAACGCCGTTCTGAAACTATACAGGGTCGAGGCCTACCGGGGAAAAGAGAACTCCCAACTGTACCAGCACCGCGGCCTCCTCTACCGGGTACTGGATGAACACGGTAATTACATCGGAGTGCCCCTCAAGGCCAGCTTCTTCGATTGCAAACCCACCCTGGATAACCTCGAAAAGAGAATGCAGCTCAACCAATCCCTGAAGATGAACCACATAAATCGGCTGACCTCCCACATCAGTTGGGAATTATTCGAAAACCCGAATAGTGGGATCAAACCCGACAACCTGGAAAAATTTATGGACAACCTCCGAAGAGAGGGGATCACCGTGGTCCTGAAACAGGACAAAGAAGGAAACTGCAGCGACGCGGCCTATGTAGACTTCCACACCAAATGCATATTCGATAGCAAAGACCTGGCTCCGGACTGTAATTTGCAGGCCATTCAACAGCTGATCGAACGCGATCGGACCCGCCGCCAGCAGCAGGAATCTCTGGACGAATCCCAGGAACTGGAACATACCCATCTACACCGTCACCACCATAGCCACGGCTTAGGTCTCTGATCTCCTTTGACCCTAATCCACCCCATCTTATTGTTGCGCGCCAATACTTATCTTCCCATTCACAATACGGGGATTCCCATCGATATCGACCGTGCCGTGGATAGCCGCAGAAATAACCACCCCCTTGTCCTTCGCTGGCGACGAACCCTGCAAATGCAGATCGGGCGCCAGGACCGACACACTCACCAGCAAAGGATCGATCCCATATACGGAGCCGCCATCACCCCCCGAAACAGTCTGCCAGGCAGCCATATCGGTGACGGGCGCGTCGTTCACACTATTCCACAGCCAGCCCGGCGTACCCGTGGTATAATAAAGATTGTTATCGATGATATTCCCGCCGCCGGTAAGGGTATATTTATGCACGAACAGGTCCGCGGGACTTCCAAAGACCAGGTTGTTTTTCAGAACATTGTTCCTGCAATTTTCCGTCAGCCTCAGCTCACCCTCTATCTCGTTATAGTAGCCGACCACCTTATTATTATTACAGAGCGTATTGTTCACAACATAACAGCTATCCGTCACCGTATTGGAATTCAGGTATCCGCCAAGATAGATGCCCGTCCGCCAGTTATTATACACAAAATTATTCCTTACGATACAATTCCGCGTGGGGACGCCGTCGTTCTCGCTGACAATACCGATGCCCCGGTCGGTATCATAAATTTTGTTCCGCTCCACCGTAATATTCCTGGCCCCGTCCACATAGATACCGATGGCGCCATAGCCCCCCAGGGGGCCCCTGGAAGATTCTACATGATACAGCGTGTTTTCAGCAATCAGCCCATTCCGGGCATAGTTCAATGCCGGATTACTATTGGCCGCATAACCTCCTGCCGCATCGATGCCGATATTCTCGGCATTATAGATAGTATTCTTCCGTATGGTAAAACCGTCCACATAGCCATTGATGGTCAAATTCTCACTATAGCCGGTCTTACAATCGTGGATGGTATTCTCTTCCACCAGTATATTCGTCATGGCCGTGGCCGTATTCCCTAAGATCTCGATACCATGCCCGCTCCTCCCATCCTGTAGGGTAACATTGTGCTCGATATTATAGACCCTGTTCTTTTTGACCTGTATATTACCCGACCCCCCATCCACCACGATCCCGTTGATATCAACGCCCGGCGTGGAACTCTTGTAGTTGCACACGTCGAAGCCCTCGAATAAAATGTAGCTGACGCCATGAATAGTTACCAGGGCCTCTTTCCCTGTTATAGACAGCCCGGTGCCATCGATGACAGGATTCTCACCGGGATAGGCCTTCAGAGAGATAAATTTGTTGAGCCTGCCGCTGCCGGATATGGCGACCTTCTCATGATAGATCCCGCCGCGCACCAGTACAGTGTCCCCGGGAAGGGTTTTTCCCAGCGCGATATTAATACTCCTGAAAGGGGCTTTCAGCGTTCCGGTATTGCCATCGCTGCCATCAGGCGCTACATAATAAATATGAGCCCCATTCCCATTGTTCCCCGGAGGTGCCGGAACACTACCGCTCTTGCTGCATGCCAGCAGGGAAATAAAAGAAAATATAAGAAGATTCATTTTGACTTGCATATAAGCTTGCATATAAGGCTATTCTGAAACAATTTTTCTGATCCTGTTATTATTCTTATCCATGACGTATACGGTGCCGTATTTATCCACCACGATGCCCGTCGGAGCGCTAAAGGCGGCTGCTTCCCCGATCGCATCGACATAACCGGCGTTGCCACTGCCCGCAAACGTGCTGACCTGCCAGGTGCCCGCCTCGATATAACGGACGGATTGATCGGGATTGTAAGCCCCCCCGTCCCAGGTGCCATTGCCTGCCACATAGATATTCCCGGCCGCATCGAGGGCAATACCCCATGGATTGGCGAATTTCGCGGCAGTTCCCTGCCCATTGGCATAACCGGCGCTTCCTGCCTGCCCTGCGATCACGCTGCCAATCCAGGAACCGGCTGCGAATTTTTCTATCACCTGGTCTCCGCTGACGGATACATAGAGATTACCGCTGTTATCAAATGCAATACCTGCCGGCGCATTAAGCCCGGAAACCACTTCAGTACTTGTCCATGACACCGGGATCTGGTATACATTGCCCGGGCTGGAATTGCTGGTATAATAAGGAAGATTCGTGACCTTATCAAAGGCCACACTCCAGGGAGTCTGGCTGCCCCATGCGATCGTCGTCGTCGTCCCATCGGGGCTGATCTTGCGCACATCCCCGTTGCCCGGATCCACGGAATATACATTCCCGCCCGGATCGACCGCCACATCATAAGGAATACTGAACTTCGCGGCCAGACCCTGCCCATCCGCATATCCTTCACTATTCGGATTGCCGGCAAAGGTGCTGACATTCCCCAGACTATCGATCTTCCGGATACAATGGTTGCCCGGATCGGCCACATACAGGTTGAGATTATCATCGATAGCCAACCCACAGCTCCTGTACCAGGCCTGATCATTGAAATTGAACTGCGCATCAGTTCCCTGCCCATTGGCGAACCCCGCCACGCCATTCCCGGCAAACGTAGTGACGGTACGGGTAAAAGTATAGTTGAAGATACCCGCGCTGACAGCGCTATCACCACCTATTTTTACGACTACATGACCGGACCCGCATTTCTTCGGAACCACCGCCATGATCTGGTGATAGCTGGCCCCGACCAGCACCAGCCGGTTGCCATTGATAAATACCTGGACGGAACTCGTATCGGAAGAAAAATTGCTGCCGTGGATCAATACCTCCGTACCGCCGCCACCCCTGGTGGCGATAAAACTATCGATGGCCATTACGGCCCCGGGCTGATGACCGGGCATACCGTCTTTTTTACAGCCGGTCAGACCCGCCAGCAAACCGATCGAAAAAATCCCAATAATTATATATTTCATCATAAAATATTATTTCAATAATTAAATAAAATCATCCCACTCACTACTCACTACTCACTACTCACCACTCACCACTCACTACTCACCCCTCACCACTCACCCCTCACCCCTCCCCCCTCACCACCCCGGATTCTGCACCAGCGCCTGATCCCTGTCGATATCATCCTGTGAAATAGGAAAGAGATACATCTTATCATCCCAATACCGGGTCTGGAACAGTACCCTCGTATTGAAATCCGTAAAGGAAAACCCCTGACCCCCATCATTGGCAATGGTGTTCATCCTGTAGATCGACAACACCGAAGGATTACCCATCATTAGCCTCCGGATCAGCGTAAAATACCGGTCCCCTTCAAAACACAACTCTACCTGCCTCTCATGAAGGATCCATTTACGCATTTCATCCTGGTTACCCACCGCGGAAGGATACACCGTCTCCAGGTTGGGTATGCCCGCCCGCTGCCTGACCAGGTTCAGATACGTTAAGACATTCGCATTACCAGGATCGTATTCATTGAGGGCCTCCGCATAATTCAGCAGGATCTCCGCATACCGGATATGTATATAAGGCCGATAGGCCGAGACATCATACCGGATATTGGAGGCAGGACTGATATTCTTCAATACATCATAGCCAGTGATGTCCCCATTGCTATTGGTGGCGATCCCGGATTTTCCGGAATAATAGAACTCCGCCCTTCCCAGCCCATCCTGGTGATTGACGGATGCGAAATAATTCCTGTCATCCGCATTGGGTGCAGGCAGCACCGGCTTACCATTGTATTGAATATCGACATAGAACCTCGCCTCCCGGTCCACATACATATTGGAGTTGCCCGTTAAATACCCCCTGTTGATCCCATCCTTGCTGAGACCCCAGCCCGCAGGATCATCGTTGCCGGCAAAACCCGTCTCCACATAACCCGAGGACGGATCATCGATGGCCTTGCCATTCCGCATATAAAATGCATCCACGACATTTTGCGTGGCATTTTGCATATTATAGCCGCCGGGAGAAGGCGCGGCCCGCTTCTCAAAGCCCCAATACCAGGAATCGGTACCGTCGAGGCTCAGATTCGTGCTGAAGATCATTTCAGTATTGAAGTTCGTCAGGAAAAGATCCCGGCACGAAAGATAAGGATCGAACTGCGCATCGCCTTCATCCACATTGGTGAACAGCTTGTAGACATTCAGGTCGATAACAGCCTTGGCGGCATCCGCAGCCAATTTCCATTTATTGGCATCATACTGGGCGGGCGCCAGCGCAAGACCGTCATGATCCTTAAAATTGGCAAACCGCGAATTCCCATTCCACAACGGACTGGCAGCCAACAGCGCCAGCTGTGACTTTACGGCCAGGCAGGCGCCCCGGGTAGGCCTTCCGTAATTGGCGGAAGAAGACCATGCCGCGGGAAGCCCCTGCGCTGCTTCATCCATCAGTGCATTGATAGTATTCACACAGCTGTCGAAAGGGGCCCGGGGATATTTATTATAGTCATCATTCAGGCTCAACGTATTGCTCAGCTTGACAAAGGGACCGAACTGCCGCAGTATCTTCCAGTAGAACCAGCCTCGCAGGAACAGCGCTTCGGACGTATACTGCTTCTTCAGGTCATCACTGATCGCCGAAGACGGCACCTTCCCGATATTATTTTCAAAAACAAAGGACTGCCGGATGCCGGCATAGTAGGAAGGCCAGAGATTGAAATAATTACTTTGCGGGTTCCAGTTGCCTTCGATCATTTTCCGGACACTGACCCCCTGTACACTACAGGAGGTCTCGTCACTGGCGCCCAGCACAGTATAATCATCCGCCGGCGTCTGGACATAACCGTAGATCTGGTATAAATAGGATTCCGCATTTGCCTTTGTCTGCCACAGCATATCGGAAGTCAGCAGGTTATCGGGCGACTTGTCCAGGTATTTACTGCAACCCGGCAATAACACGGCCCCGCAAACAGCCAGCAATACAAGAGAGGAAATTTTTGTAACGATATTGTTCATATACTTGAATTAAGTAAGCGTTCTATGACCTCATCCATGCCCTTGCAGGGCATGAGCGTGGATACTAAAATTGAGCCCTTACGCCGCAGGTGACCATTTTCGTGATCGGATATTTGGCGCCATTCGAGCCCAATTCCGGATCCCATAATTTGAATTTGCTGAAGGTCAGGAGGTTCTGGCCCGACAAGTAAAAATAGAGACTGGACAATCCGCCCTTTTTCAATTTCGCAGAGGATAGCGTATATCCTACCGAAGACTGCTTGACCCTTAAATAGGCGCCGTCCTTCAGCCACCGGGTGCTGTTGAGGTAGTTATTATCCGAAAGACTGGCCACCGTCAACCGGGGATAATAGGCGTTCTGCCTGGGATTGTCCTTTGTCCACCTGTCTTCCGCGATGGCCATCGTGTTGTTCGGATATTGCCCGATGCCGGAGAAAGGGACGATCCCTACCCCGCTGGCGCCCCAGCCGCTCCCATCGATCCCCGACCCATTGGCCATGATACCCGCATTGAGCGTGCCCTGAAAGAACAGGGACAGATCGAAATTGTGATAATTCACGGTGAAACCCGCCCCATACAGCCAGCTGGGAAACCAGGACTTGCCCAAATAGTTCCAATCATAGGCATCGATCACATTATCATCCTTTGGATTCAGATTCTTATACTTGATATCCCCTGGATACATCACCGAATTGAAATTCTGTACCGGGCTGTTATCGATATCGTTCCGATCCACGAACAACCCCTGATCGACATATCCGGTGAACTCGCCATAACGATGTCCGGTTCCCCGTTGATAGCCATATTTCTTTGAAGGCTCATCCTGGAATACAATTTTGTTCTTGCTGTAAGTGACATTCCCGAATAACCGCAGGCCGACCTTACCGAATTTATCATTGTACTCGATACTGGCATCCATACCCCTGTTGTTCATTTCTCCCAGATTGGCATATATCGCAGCATTCGTATAGCCTGCAATAGAAGAAATGGATTGCCGCCCGATCAGGATATTCTTGCGCCGCTCCTGGTAAACATCTACGACAAGGCTCAACTTGTTATACAGGCCGACCTCGATCCCAATGTCGCTCTTATATGACTTTTCCCAAGTCAGGTTCTGCACACCGATCGTGCCCTCTGTCTGACCATATACCCTGTTGCCCGTAAGGCCAAATCCTGTGACGTTCCCGCCGATGATCTGCGTTAAATAAGGGAACCTGCCGCCCTGACCGATATTGTCATTTCCCACCACCCCATAGGAACCCCTCAGCTTGAGAAGATTAAAATTCTTTGAGAAAGCGTCGAAAAAATCCTCGCGCGAGATCACCCATCCGGCAGAGGCAGAAGGAAACAACCCGAATTTCTTCCCCGGCTCGAAATTCTCGGACCCGGTATACCCTGCATTTACCTCGGCCAGGTATTTGTCCCTGAATGAATAGGTCAACCTTCCTGCCAGGGCCTGATTGCGATAAGGGATCGACCCGACGACACTGCCGGACGTGCTCACCAGCCGGTTCCGTACATTATACAATAGCATGGCCCCAATGCTATGCGAGCCCAGGCTCCTTTCATAGCTTAGATTTCCCTCCAAATACATGACACGTTCACCGGTTGAACTTTCCCCATAATCCAGGAACTGCGATCCGACCCTGGTCTGGTTATACAACAAATGCCCGTCACCGGCATCACGACCCGTAGCAAACCAGAGATCATTGGCATGGGTCCTTGAAATATTGAACTGTCCATAACTGTCGAAAGAGAACCTGCCATATGCCGACAGACCCTTGATCAGCATATCCAATTTTTGAGTGACGGTAAACACCGATTGAACGGACGGGCGGAACTGGGTGCTATACCCGTTATTCTGTACCTCGTTCAGCGGATTGTTACCACCGTTGTTCACCGGCCCGGCCCATTTACCATCGGGATATTTAATGGGGAATCCCACAGGTGTGGTCGCATAAGATAAATACCATAGCTTGGCAGATGAAATACCGGGATACCTCGAATTCACCAGCATCGCCCCCAGGTTGAGCTGCAACATGGTCGTCTTCGTAACATTTACATCCACATTACTCCTGAAATCATAACGTTTGAAGTTCAGGTTGGGGTTGAAGTCGTTCATATTCGACACCCGATAAGGCCCTTCCTGGTTATAGTAAGAGGCGGATATATAATAGCGGACCGCCTCACTACCACCATTGACGTTCAGGTTGGCATTGGTGAGCGATGAGTTCTTTTTATACACCGCATCGATCCAGTTGACACTGGGATTAAGAGAGGGGTCCAGTCCGCTGGCGGTTTTCTGGATCTGCTCATCGGAAAAATTGGCGGCAAAACCCATATTGGCCCTTGCCTCATTCAGCAGCTTCATGTAATTGACGCCATTGAGCATCTTCGGCGTCCTGGTAAACCCCGTCAAACCCGTCTCGGCCTTTAACGAGATCTTCGCCTTACCGGCCTGCCCTCTTTTGGTAGTAATGATCAATACCCCGTTGGCGCCCTTCGCGCCATAGATGGCCGTCGAGCTGGCATCCTTTAACAAAGAAATACTCGCCACGTCCTCCGGGTCAATATTGTTGAAGGCGCCTCCATAGGTACTGTTGACATCCTCTCTCTGCACACCGTCCACGATGATCAGCGGCGAGGAATTGCCCGTAAAAGTTCCGATACCCCGGATGGTGAACGTGGAGTTATCATACCCGGGCTCGCCGCTGGATTGAACGGAAATAATGCCGGCCACCTTTCCTGCCAGGGCATTCGTTAGACTGGGCACGGGCGTCCGCATATCCGCCATGTTCACAGAAGCCACGGATCCCGTGACCGTTATCTTTCGCTGCCGGCCATACCCCACCACCACAGCCTCATTCATTTTACTGACGCTGGCCTGTAATGTTACTTTCAGGATCTTTGCATTATTCACACGGATCATATCAGGCACCATCCCTACCATGGAGAAACGTAAGGTATCCCCCATGAATGCATGCAGGGTGAAAGTGCCGAATTCGTCCGTAACGGCGCCCCTGTTGCTGTGGTTGATCACGACGGACACGCCGTATAACGGTTTGCCATCCGGGTCCATTACCTGCCCTTTCACATTGATGCTGTCCGTCAGCCCTTTGTCGGCAACCTTCTGCGGCTGCTCAGGCGCTGCCTTCAAGGGAGGCCGCCTTTCATTCAACAATAACCGCCGCCCCCGCATCTCATAATTTATATTCCTATCCTTAAAGAGATGGGTCAGCACATCTTCCAGCCGGGCATTCTGAAAATGAAGACTCACCCTTTCCTTGTCATCCAGCAGTTGGTTGCTGTAAAAAAAAGTGAGACCCGTTTGTTTTTTGATCGATTTAAATACCTGCGCCAGCGGAATATTATCCCCGGAAACGGATACAGTGGATTGAAGAGAAGGGGCAACAGCCTGGGCCCTGGCGCCGGCTCCCGATAGAACAATACAAAAACCAAAGACAAGGAGTCGAAATAGCCTTTTGAGGAGGAAGGGTCCGTTTTGCGGAAATTCTCTCATAATTCGCAGTTTTAAATGTTTTGATATCAGCAGCATGCCTAACAAGGATAAGGCTACTCAATCCAGCTACATAGAAACAGGCAAAACGGGTGAAAGAGAGAAAAGAATTATTTCAAAAGACCCGGCTATTATCCGGCATATATAAAATCCCGGAATATTATTTCAACAGGCCATCCATCATTCCAGATATAGGATATTCCCGGAATAATGATATTGTATTTGAGCCGTAGTGGCCAGGTCATTCAGAAACTCTGGCAGTTTGGATCTGTCCAGCAACCCCGTGAGGGATCTTCCTGAAAATTTGTCCTTATCGAATGAAATTTCAATGCCGTAACATCTGGATGCAATATGTATCAGGTCTTTGACAGGCATATCATGAAAATAATAAATGCCGCTCATCCAGGACAATTCATCCTCTTCGTCGAATGCCAGCGATGAAAAACCTTTTGCCCGGTGATATTCCGCAGCATTCCCCGGCCTGAGCGTCAGACTCCTTCCATCATCCCCCTCCGTACTAACCTTCCCTTCCACCAGGGCGGTCCGCACATTACCCGCCTCATAAGTATTTACATTGAAGGATGTGCCCAGCACCTGGACCCTCGTGAGAGGAGTATGCACGATAAAAGGCCGGCCGGCATCACCGGCGACCTTGAAATATGCCTCGCCGTCCAGCCATACCTCCCTCGTTTTACGGCCGAATCGCAACGGAAACCGCAGTCTGGTGGCAGAATTCAACACCACTTCGCTACCATCCGACAAGGCGATCTTATAATTTGCGCCGGCCGGAACGGACAGAACGCTCTGTGCAGTATCGTCAGAATTATATGCCATCCCATCCTTACCGGCATGCAGCGTCGTATTGCCTACCGCTATCGGCCTCCCGCCATTCGCCCTCCCCAGGTCCACCCGCTGCCCGTTACTCAATACCAGGTTCACGGATTGCCGGTGCTGCTGTACCATGATGGCAATCTTTTCCTTGTCGTCAATGGTCCGTCCCCTGAAAAAAAGAAGATAGACTCCTGTCACCGCAGCCAATAGCACGGCCGCAGCAGCAAATACACTTTTACCCATGCGCATCCGTTGGACCCCCGTCCCCACCATAACCTGGTCCTGCATCTCCTCTTGGTCCCTCAACTTTGCCTTCATCTTCTCCTGGTCCCTCATCTCCTCTTGGTCCCTCAACTTTGCCTTCATCTCCTCCTGGTCCCGCATCTCGCCACGGCCCCTTATCCTGGCCTTCATCTCCTCCAGGCCCTTCGCAGCATCCAGTCCATTTATAAATTCCTGCATCCCGACCCCCTCCGTCTCTTTCTCCAGGGAATGCCATATCTCACCGAATGAAGGATCCGTCCGCAGCATTTCGTCCACAACTTCCTCCTCTTCAGGCGAAATATTGCCTGACAGCTTTTCCACGAACAACTGAAATACCTGGTCCTTACTATAACTCATCTGATAATGCTACAACGGCCGGGCCGAAATGGGTTAATTGATTTTACTATTAATTTCTCCCCTTAAGATCTTCAAACCCGTCTTTAAATGGGTCTTAAGGGAATTTATACTGATCTTCATCGTGTCGGCAGCATCCTGGTACCTCTTTCCATGAAGATACACCATCTGGATGGCAGCTTTTTTCTGCCCGGGCATATCATCCAATACCGCTTGCAATTGCCCGTATGGATCGGGCTGCCCATCCCCATACAACGGACTGGCCTCCTCCTGTAACGCAGCATAGCCCCTTTCTCTTTCGGCCTGCACCTTTTGCTGCTTGAGACAGTTCAGACACCGGTTCTTCACCGCAAGAAATAAATACCCCCTGATATCATCGTGAA